>Ga0315277_10006670_pt1 | contig 15057 bp, 15 predicted proteins | sample YL17G05_15_MG_FD_203695 | JGI IMG/M metagenome (GOLD analysis project Ga0315277, IMG submission 203695) | Sediment microbial communities from Yellowstone Lake, YNP, Wyoming, USA - YL17G05_15 | ecosystem: Environmental > Aquatic > Freshwater > Lake > Sediment | place: USA: Wyoming | collected...
TCTCTTAAGAACATAAAGGGATTGACCGTTGAATAATAATTCTTCCAAATGGCAACGGTGATGGTTTTGTCCAGAGCGTGCATCAGGAGGAGAAGCATGAAACCGCCGTAGATAAAAATGTGCATGACCCACCTGAGAAAGTCCTCCCTCAATATCCTGAATTGAAGTAGCACATCAAGAACAAAGACTTTCAGCAGAGTAAGAATTTTGAAACTGAAAAGTGTTGAGAAGATCCCCCTGAGGGCAGAAAAAAACCTTGTCGAGGTTGAAATCTCTTCAGTTTCTATCCCAATCTTGTATCGGAACCAGGTCGATACCTTATAAACCAGAGCAACCAGGAAAATGACCAAAGAAATGTATAAGGAAACCTTAAGAAACATAAAGTTATATCCCTTGACTCAGTTGAAGAAGGAAGACTATTAAAGAACTTGTGAATTTTTTAATTTGAACGCCTCATTCCTAAACCAAATGCTTCTTTTTGTCAAGCGAAAAATCACACTTTTTACATCAATTTTTTATTGACAATACGCAACGGATTTACATAATTAATTGTAACTTTCTGTTTATCCTTCTTCAAGGGGTGCCGATGCGGTTTGGGTTTCATATTTCCATTGCTGGAGGGTTTTCAAGGGTGGTTGAAAGAGCCCATGTCAGGGGCTGTGAGACCATCCAGTTCTTCTCCCGAAACCCAAGGGGATGGAAATATTCTCCGCTGAATAAGAAGGAGGTGAAAGCATTCCGATCCTCCATTCAATCCTCTACCCTTTCCCCTGTCTTTCTCCACATGCCCTATCTACCCAATATTGCTTCCTTAAAGTCAAAATTCTACAGGCGGTCAATCCACTCGATTGCAACAGATCTTAAAAGGGCCGAACAACTGGGAGCCCAGTACCTGATCATCCATATAAAATTAGGGACACCTCCCTATTTTTAATTGACTAGAAGAAAAAGGGAAAGAAGGGATAGGTCGTGAAAAACCTTTTACTGGAAGATGTAGAATATAAGATGGAGCAAACCAGTTTTGGGGTGTGGCGACGATTTGTCTATCCAAATGGGGCTTATTTTGCAGAGTTTACCTCCCATGCCACTTTTTGGGGGCTGCCCCTCCTGCATTATACTCGGGGAAAATGCCCTGAGACTGGAAGGCGAGTCGTTGCAAAAGGAATCGTAGCCGTAGGAAGGCTTGCAATGGGCGTCCTCGCCATTGGTCAAGCCTCCTTCGGGATCATTGCCATTGGTCAGTTGGGGCTCGGTCTGCTTCTGGGCTTAGGACAGGGAGCCACTGGGCTTTATGCCATCGGTCAAGTTGCAATAGGTTTGCTGTTTGGTCTGGGACAGATCGCCACCGGAGAGATCGCTATCGGGCAGGTTGCTTTGGGCAAGTATGTCTTAGCCCAGTTAGGTTTTGGTGAACATGTCTGGAGCATGAACCGTGCTGATCCGGAGGCAAGGGCCTTCTTTCAAGCTCTCTTTGCTCGATTTTTCGGATAGAAACTCTCTATCTCAAACATTTTCCTTTATTCCGATTACGCCGCTATCTTGAAACAGCATTATAGACATGATAGGTCTATGCATCATCCATAAGGAGCATAAGGAGGGGCTCTCTTGTTACATCTAAAATAAGTCGGGTTATTATCGGAGCAATACCCGACCAGGAATCATTATCCCTTTAACATTGATGTTCTTCAACAAACTCGAAGCATCAAATTTTCTTCGCCGGTGACTTTTTTCATAGGGGAAAATGGCTCAGGGAAATCGACCCTCTTGGAAGCCATTGCGCGGCGATGCAACATCCATATCTGGAGTGGAGTTGAGAATACCCGCGTTAATCCGAATCCCTATGAACAGATGTTGTTGCTTTATCTTGAAGTCGAATGGACCGATGGCATGGTTCCGGGCTCCTTTTTCTCATCTCAGATCTTTCGAAATTTTGCTCAACTGGTTGATATGTGGGAAGCAGACAATCCAGGACAGATCGATTATTTGGAGAAACCTGGGGTCAGACTTAAAGATTGATATTTAGGAACAGAACGGAAGATTATCTTATTTTTAAAGAGAACAACAAAAATAATCTCAATAATTAAGCCCTATAGATACTGGTTCCACGGGGGAATCCAGTATTTTTGAACTGGATTCCCACTTAGATCTTTTTTCCCTCTTGCCAATTAAAGACTTCTCGTTCACAGAACCTGCAGAAATTAGCGGATTTCTGGTCAATATCTTCTACGTAAGTGGAAGTATTCATCACACACCTTAAGTTAAAACAGTGAATGAGACCAAAGGTGTGTCCTAATTCGTGGATGCTCTCTTTCAAAAGACGATTTTTTAACAGTTCTTTATTCTCAGGAATACCATAAAATTGATTATGAAGGCGATGGGTAGAAACCAGAGCTCCTTTGCCGTTCAGTTGGGCTTCTCCAAAAAGAAAGGTGAAGATGGGTATAAACAGGTCCAGCTCTGTCACCGCTAATACCTTCAAGGTTTCAGGGGGAACATCGTTGATGAGCTGAAGCAGCAGACCACTGGAGTTGTATTGATTTCGGACGGGGTCATAGACAGAGGGAAGGTCAAAAGGGTGTTTGCGAATCCGGGTCTGAATTTTGAAGGTTTGGAAAATGATTTGCTTGAGAGATACAAGTAAGGGTTCCGCTATCTCACCAATGGGTACGATGTCGATATAAGACATGAATGGATGGGCTATTTCTGTAAGCTATATTTTTTAATTTTGTTGTAAAGGGTGACCCTGTCTATTTTTAGTATCTCCGCAGACCTTGAAATGTTCCAATTGGTTCTCTCCAATATTCTTTGGATATGGGCTTTTTCCAAATCCTCCAGGGAATCCATCTCCATGGTATTTGGCTTGGAAAGGTAGGGAAGATTAAAATCTTCTTTCTCAATTCTATTTTTCTTTCCCACGACGACTAAGGCTCTCTCTATGGTGTTTCTTAACTCTCTGATATTGCCTGGCCACTCATACTGGGTCAATATCTTCATCGCCTCTGGGGAGATATCCGTAACTTTTTTGTTCATCGATTGGGCATACTTCTTGAGAAAATAGTGAGCGAGCAAGGGGATGTCCGCGGGTCTTTCTCGAAGGGGTGGAATGTGAATAGAAAAGACATTTAAGCGATAATAGAAGTCTTCCCGAAAATTTTTTTCCGCCACTTCCTTTTCCAGATCGGTATTCGTAGCAGCAATCACCCGGAAATCCACATTGAGTAATTTATTACTTCCCAGGGGAGTGAACTGTTTGGTTTCAATTACCCGAAGGAGGTCCATCTGCATCTTTGTGGAAATATTTCCAATTTCGTCAAAGAAGATGGTGCCCCCATTGGCCATCTCCAACCTTCCTTTTCTTTTATATTGGGCTCCGGTAAAAGCGCCCTTTTCATGGCCAAAGAGTTCACTCTCCAAAATGCCTTCGGCAAGGGACCCGCAGTTGATGGAAATAATGGGGAAATATCGTCGGTTGCTCTTTCCATGGATGGCTTGAGCAACCAGCTCTTTACCCGTTCCGCTTTCCCCCCGGATCAATACCGTGGCATCGGTCTGGGCCACAACATCTATCATCTCCAGGATTTTTTTAATCTGGGGACTTTCCCCCATAATCTCATCCTGCAGGGATAGTTCCTCGACCTTTTGTTTAAGCTGAATGTTCTCAGCAATCAGCCTCCTCTGGTTGATGGCATTGCGAATCAAAATAGATAGCTTATCCGGATCGATGGGTTTAGCAATATAATCGAAGGCCCCATCTTTCATAGCTTCCACTGCGGTGTCCACGGTGGCATAGGCAGTGATAATAATCACTACCATAGTCTTATCAATCTTCTTAATATGTTTCTGGAGTTCTATACCGTCCATTCCGGGCATCTTAATGTCCAACAGAACAATGTCCCATTGGCTTTCCTGAAGTTTTTTCAAGGCCTCCATGGCATTTTCGGCAGTATTGACTCGGTATCCCTCAACCTTAAACCAATTATATAAGGAATCTCTAACTGAAAACTCATCATCGACAATCAAAATGCCAACACTCTGGTTATCCATCTTCTTTCTCCTTAATGTCGGGGTTCAAGGTTGATGTCATGGCTATTCAATCCCCCTTGCATTTTAAAGGGTCTCCTGGGTAGGTTAATAATAAAGGTTGTGCCCTCGTTAGGCTTGGATTCCACCTCGATCTTACCCTCATGTTGCTGAATAATCCTGAAGACAACAGCCAAACCTAATCCGGTGGATTCCTTGGTGGAAAAGAAGGGCTCAAAAATATTGGGGAGGGCTTCCTTTGGAATTCCGCAACCGGTATCAGAAATAATGATCTGAACCTCATTGCTACCATCTAAAAGATTTGTTTTGACCTTTAATTTCCCATTTTTGGACATCGCTTCGATGGCATTAATAAATAAAGCCACACATACGTGTTGGATCCCGCTGGAATCACAAAAGATGGTATCATCCCCTTCACTTAATTCCTGAACGAGTGTCAGCTCTTTTATCTCCATATTATGTTTAACCAGTTGGATGCTGTTGTGAATGATTTTATGGAGACTCTCCTCCGTCCATTTACCAAAGTCCTTTTTGGCAAAAACCAACAAGTTTTTGACAATTTCGCCACAACGTTTGGTTTCATCTTTGATCACGGTCAAGTATTGGACGAGAGAGTTTCCCTGAGAAAAAGAGGCGGGATTCTGGATGATCTTGAGGCATAGACTTGCATAGGTGAGGATTCCGGATAAAGGATTATTGATCTCATGGGCGACCACAGCAGCAAGTTTTCCCAGAGAAGCTATCTTTTCCACTAAGATAATGTGGGCTTGAACCTTCTTGAGCTCTTCGCTCTTTTCTTTGACCTTTTTCTCCAGGGTTGAAGACCACTCTTGATTTGCTTCATTTGCGGCCTTCAGCTCTTTGGTCATCTGGTTAAACGATTGGGCCAATTCTCCCATTTCATCTTTAGAAGTAAAATCAATGACATGGTCAAGATTCAAATTGGCCACTTCCCTGGTTCCCCTCGAAAGCTTTCTGATAGGGATATGGACAAAATATATGATGAATCCCGCAAATAGCAAGGCAGTCATCACAATCATAATACTGGAGAATAGAATCACCTGCTTCTTGGTTTTATAGGTTGCCTCATCCACAGATTTTAAAGATAACTTCACATCTAAAAGACCGAGAAGCTTATCTTTGGGAGAATGGCCATGACAATCAGCCGTAAAACATGCAGGTTCATTCTCTATGGGGTGGATGAGGCCCAAAACCCGGTATCCTTGGGGAGAGGTGAAAATTCTGATTCTATTTTGGGTATTAAGATGTACCGGGGGGGGCACTCTTTCATGGCAGACATGGCATTGTTCTGCTTTGATGTCCACAATGGTGCCAACCTCCTCTAAGTTGTCTGAAAAGGCAATTCCCCCTGGTTTATTATAAATTCGGATTCCCTCCACTCCACCTTCTTTACCAATGGTAGTAATAATATTGTAGAGATGTTCCCTATCATTTTTCAACATACTGTATCGAGTGGACCCTTTTATCAGGTCGCTGGCTTGAATAGCGTGGTTGATGACGCTTTCATTAAGATGCCGGGTGTAGGAGGTGACATTAAAATACATGATTCCGGCAAAGGAGATAATGAGCAGGATGACCAGAAGGGAGTAAAGCTTAAAGCTCAAACTCTTAAAGCTCAAACTCCTTATAACTGGCAGGATTTTTTTAAAGAATATTCTTTGCGCCCGGTCTTTCATCTCTTCATTCTCCGAAAGGCCACTCAGAAGATAGCGGATGTCCTTAAGGAAGAAATAGATCCTTATACTTTTTACCATATTCTTTCATAGGCATCAATGAAAAAAAATTGAAATAGATGATAAATCAGGAGGGATATACGGGAACGTATTAAAAGAGTTACTATCCAAACTGGAATTTTGAGTTTAAATTACTTTTATGCTTCAAGGTTAGAAAAAATTTTTTTCTCCTTTTCGCAGAAAGGTGCTTACCAACCGAATATATCGCTCCGGGCCAATTAATTTTTTTATCTCTCTGAGTTTTATCCCCCCATCCTGCATGGTCATGCCAAGCCTTCCCTCACTATGATGCAGCTCTGAAATAATATCCTCCTTAAACCGTTCCCACTCCTTTCGGTACCAAGAAAGGGCCGCCTCTCCAAAGAAGAAATGTTTTTGGTCTCGCTGAAGATTTTTGGGTTTCAGGGTCAGTAAAAACCCATCTCCCAAGGGGTCTCGGCTGATAAGTTCGGGTTGGTCTTTCAATCTCTGGTTGACTGAAAGAATTAATCCACTGATCGGGGAAACAATATGCAGAATACCCTCTTCCTGGATGATCGAGCAGAGGTTTTCTCCCTGGATACCCCGCCTTCCAGATAGAGGAAGCACGACGACGTTGACTTTCCCTATAATTCCCCCCAAGAAATCGTCAATGCCAACCCGGACTTCATTAGCCCTTTCCACCTTAATCCAGGTATGTCCGGGATGGTAAAATAGAGATTCTTTAATGTTTAAATGGGAAAGGTCTTCCCTTAGCCCCCCCTTCTCTTCTCCTTCCCTTTCCAAAGGAGGAGTCTGGCCTGCCTCTTCAGGTCTCCGATTTTTCACTTCCGGAGAGGCTGTTGAATCAAAGGAGGGAGTCGAGGAGAGATTTCTGAGTTCCCAATCAAGAGGACATTTCTCGCACTGCAGATCATATTTACAGAGTTTATAAGAGAGGAGACCCGCGTTCATCCAAACACACTTTAGTTCTTTCTTGGGAACGAGCTGGTAGCTTTCCTCTTTTTGGTAGCTGCTCATTTTTTATCCATCCTTTTTTCTTCACAGAACAATTTGGTTATTCCCCCGCTCAGCGAAGATTAGAATCAAAAACCCTACCATCCTATGTTCCTTTGATAACGCATGTGGAAAACCTTTTTCGTCCCTCCTCCCTTGTTTTCAAACTTCGGTAATTAGGAAATAGTCTTTCACTATTTCATCCCATTTTTCTCGATCGAGATTTCTTGCCATGCCGTCAACAAGCAAACCACCATCCTGATAGACCAAACCAAGATTGTAATTCGTCCTTGACAAGAGATTTTCTCTCACTTCTTCCATCCATTTCTTTGCCATGGTTCCTTGAAGCAGCTGCCTTTTATTGACTGAAAATCTTGGTGTTTCTATCTTCATTAGCCAACTGTTGTAAGGATCTTTATTTATGTTTTCGGGTGATTTAACCAGATCTTCATTTATGGCGACAACCTTTCCATCTACGGGTGAAAGCATATCAATCGCTTTTGAATCGACCTCCAAAGTCCATCCTTTATCCCCCTGATTTATCGTTGAGCCGAGGTTTGGAACCTGAATGGCATTGATTTTCCCTACGAGTTTTTGGGCAAAATCGTTCATGCCAACCTTCACCACATTGTTACCCTCTGGGACTGCCCAACTGTGCCCAAGGTGGTAATACATCTCCTCTGGCAGGCGAAACCATTCACTAATGACAGGGACAATCCTCTCTGCCGCCTCAAAGACTGCCTTTGCTGGCCTGTTCAAAAATCTCCAGAAAGGGATAAAGAGCAGCAGAAAACCGATCACAAGCAGGTATTCAATATGCTTTGTGGCAAAGATGTCTACGTAGCTGAAACCTTCCATCGGGGAACCTCCTTTCTTATGGCTATATTCTTTTCCTGAGTTTTTTCTTCGACGGCCCATTCTGGCGATTTTCGTAACACGGGCATCCGGTTTACAATCCACCTGAATACCCATACTTCAGCAAACAGAATGGCAAGGGTAATCACAATCTCCATCCAGGATGGAATATATCTCTCGCTCAAAGGCACGTACCACTTATAGGCAATGACGGAGATATTGAGTCGATTGATGATAATTCCAAGCATCGATAGGATGGCCGCTATCCGGATGACTGTGAAATTTTTGTACCTGACGCCCCGCAAGAACATAAAGCACGGGAGAAGGACAAGACCAATGAGCTCGGTCAGATACCAATACCCCATTGGAGTAGCCAGAAGCCCCAATTGTTTGCCATGGATGAGGATCAGTATCTTCATGAAGAAATAGACAAACAGGGCTCCTGCACAGGCCTTCCCCAGACCTAACGTGATATTATTAAAAGACACATGATCTTCATGGTCTAACTGATTCCCGAAGACTTTGTGGCTGATGGTCCCTTCAAAAATGACCATGGAAAGTCCGGCGAAGATACTGGAGGTAAAGAAGAGGATAGGGATAAACTCGGTGTACCACAGGGGATGAATCTTATCCTTGGCCATCAAAAAGAGCGCCCCCAGACCGGATTGATGGAGGGTGGAAAGGGCGATGCCGAAGACCACTGCCCCTACGGTCAGGGAAGCAAGGATTTTCCTGATTCTCCTAAATCCGAGCCATTCGGCAACGACAGGGGAGAATTCAATAAACAGGGAAATCATATAGAGCATAAAGTGCCAGGAGACAAGGAAGAGCACCGAATTCACTCCGAATTTATTTCCCAGGATGGGGTTAGTAATGTTCCACCAGCGACCGAGGTCCAGTAAGATTGCGCCGGCATAAAAGACATAGGCAAGGAAACCATTGAGGACGGTTGCCCTGACAACCGGGTGATACTTTTCCGTGCGGAGGATATAGACGACAAAGGTTAGGATATAGGCGCCTCCGGCAAAGGCAACCCCTACCATCACGTCAAATCCGATCCAGATCCCCCAAGGGAATTCCTGGGAAAGGTTGGTGACTGAACCCAGTCCTTTGACCAAACGGTAGACAATCAGAACTGCACCCAGAAGGATGATCGGGAGAGAGATGACATTAAAGGTGGTAAAAATCTTCCCTTTCGGTTTCAGCTCACTGCGGATAAAGACCCAAAAATCTTTAATGTTCTTTATTTCTCCTGCTGTGGCTATTTCCTTCATCATCTTTCCCCTCCTTTTCTTCTCTTCTCCTCTTCCCTTTTGGTTAGGGTGTTTACTCCGATCAAGAAAGCAGGCCAGAGCAGAAGGACAATGGGAACGGAATAGAGAAAACCTTTACTATACTCTGGATAGGCAATGGTCCCCAGGTCCGTTCTGAAACCAATCTGCTCAAAAGGAACTTTGGAGATATAAAGGTATCCTGTCCCCCCGACTTCATGCTCTCCATAAATGTGGGTTAAGTACTCTCCGGGTTTCTGGTAAATTCTCCTGTTGGCTTCCTCAATCAGTTTCTTCCTGGGGCCAAAGGTTAGCGCTTTTTCCGGACAGGCATCCACACAGGCTGGGATCTCTCCCTTTTCGAGTCTATCCCAGCATAGACTGCACTTCTGGATCCTGGGGTTGGAACTTTCATATTCGAACTTTGGCATTTCAAATGGACAGGAGGGCATGCAGTATCGACAACCCATACAATTGGACGCCCAGGTCACAGGCCCTTCCTTTCTTTTTTCCATGGCCTTCACCAGACAGGCTGCCACACAACCAGGCTGATTACAGTGCATGCACTGTTTCTTTACAAAAATTTCTCCTTTTTCCGTTTGGTAGCGGCTGACAACCGTCAATTGGCTCGGGGTGGTCTTCCGCTCTTTTTCAAGGACCGAATTATCGGATATATCCGGAACAGGAAGATGATTGGCCTCTGCACAGGCCGCTTCGCAAGAACGGCAGCCTACGCATCGGGTCGTGTCGACCAGAACCCCTACAAATTGCTTGGGGGAAACAGTCTCTTCTGCTTTGAGCTTCTTTGGGATGACAATATTTCCCGAGGCTGCTCCTGCTGCTATTCCCCCGCCTATTATTCCTCCACCTAGCACTTTAAGAAAGCTTCTTCTGTTAATCCCCATGTGCTCCTCCTCGTTTTTCTTTCCTCAGCGATATGGGTTTGTCTGCCTCTTTCAACCAGGGCCTTGACTCCGAAACAGCTAACGATGGTCAGTATGACGAAGATAGGTACCATATCGATCACCCTCCTTTCACAGTTATTCTGGAGAAGAATGGAATAACTGGGTAACCAAAATCTTCCACAACCTCTCCTCTAATATGCCACCCACTCCTTTTATCACCTCTCCTCCATCACCGTAGACCATTCCCAGTGACTGGTGACTGAAGGAAGACCTCAGCTTGGCCTTAAGCCGGTCGAAGTGCACTTGAAACTGGAAAGAGTCCATCAATTCAGGCATCTCCTCGCTGAAAGCTTTTGGTTGAATCTTCAGAATCCATCCTTTCTCATACGGGGAAGAGTTTGCCAGGGAAGGGTCTTTAATCAGTTTTTCATTTAACTCCACCACCGTTCCACCCAAGGGAGCTAATTGGCTCAATTTCCGTTTACCTTGGCTAAGTTTCCAGGCCACCTCTCCTTGTTTCAATTGGCTGCCCACGGAGGGGATCTCGATATCTTCAATATCACCCATCACTTGTTGGGTAAAATCGTCAAGACCTATCCTTACCCTGTTGTCTTCATCAACTTTTGCCCAGGCGTGCCCATTGTGATAATAGATATCTTTGGGAAACTGGAGCGCCCTTCCAAGGCCAGGTATTGCTGCTACCGGAGTAAGAGTCATCTGGTCTCTCCACAACACAGCCCTGGGGACTTCTCTCTTACGAGCCGCATAGCGTACGATAGCCCCTACTGAAATTGCAGCGAAAAATGTTAACGCAACGAAGATAATAACCATTCTTCCCACCTCCTTGTCTTTTGAGAGTTAAATATCATTATTTATGCCTTTAGACCTTTAGGCATCATTACTGCCGGGGAAATGACCATCCAGCGTCTCTCTGACTTAACACGGGGGACCTCTCTCTTTTGATGAGACGGATGGCGAGCGATTGCCTCTGCCAAAATTACACCGAAGAATGTTAAGGCCACTAAGATAATAACCATTTTGCTCACCTCTCTTTCTTGCTCTTGCTACGGTTGACTTTAATTTCTTACGCTTTCGCTTATTATCATACTCAAGAAACGAGCCAAGTTTAGAAGGGTTATAAAAAAATAATTTAATTGACTGCGATTACAATAAGTTAGAAACTAATTGGGGGAAGGTTAAAGAAGATATTACTCGAGGAATTAGTTTTGTGGTGCTGAATATTTCTACACTGCTTTCTGAGATAATTATCTTAAATGCTTAAAATTTATACAAATTTTACTGTTGAAAAAATAAACACCGCATTGTTAATTTTTTAAACACTCTTGTGCTATTTTTTTAATTTTTTGAAAGGGTAAGTAGTTACCCTAAGTTTATTGATACCAATAGCCATGTAGCTCCTCATCCTCTTCCATCATTTTCCTCTATCTCTGCAAAAGCTCTTACAGGAAAAGAGGCGCCCCGGACAATTCGAAGGGGAACGGCATAGAGTCTAAAACCGGTTCGGGGAAGAGCGGATAGATTGCACAAATGCTCCACGATGAGGATATTTGAGGCAAGAAGGCGGGTATGAGCGGGCCGGGACGGATCCATGGTATCATCCACATTCCAGAAATCAACTCCCACAAGGACTGGTTTTGATCGGATTAAAAGATTGATCAACTCTTTTGAAAGATATGGGCCGGGTTCCCAGTAGCTTTCCGTTCCCCATCTCTTATCCCATCCCGTTCGGATGAGGACTGCCTTTCCCTTCCATTCGGATTCATTTGTTTCAATGCTGATCAAACGGTTTGATGAGATCGCCCCATCGAGAACGATTCCGGGAATTCCCGCAACCCTTTCGAGGGGAATTTGACTGAGGTCTGTTTGATCAGGAAAGCGGTGGAATGGGCTATCCAGATAAGTCCCGACATTGCAGACCATCTCCACTTTCCCGAGATAAAATTCCGCCTGACCTTCATAACGGGATCGTGACTCTTGATGGTCAAGAAAAGCCCCGATCTTAGGTCGCGGCAGGCCGGGATAGGCCGTCATGCCATCTTCGAGAATATGGTTGAGTTCAATGAACTTCTTCATAGCAATCACTTGTTCGAGTAAAATCCTATTCGGCGCTTAGGGTATTGTCAAGCCGTTCTCTTCTTTCCGTTTGACAGAGAAAATGAAAATCTGTTAATTTCAATCTGCTTATAAGTCTTTTAATAAGGAGGGAATCGATATGAAAAAAGAGGACAAGAAAGGATTGAGCAGAAGAGATTTTTTAAAGGGAACGGTCATTGGAACGGCAGCGCTGGGTATGGGCGGCTTTGCTGGCAAGACGGCCCTTGCCCAGGCGAAAGCTCCCATCAAGATCGGCGTCGCCATCTCCCTGACCGGGGCATGGGCACGTGAAGGAGAGCTCGAAGTCGGCGGGTATAAGCTCTGGGGAAAGGTCATCAATGAGAGAGGCTGTACCTTTGGCGAGGTGGAGAAACTGGGATGTCCGGGGCCAGGACTTCTTGGAAGGCAGGTGGAGTTCGTCGTCTACGACGACAAAAGCGATCCGAGCGAGGCAATTAAGCTGATTCGAAAACTGGTTGTCTCTGACAAGGTCGATCTGATCCTGGGTCCCTATGGGAGTGCGGTTTCCAATGCCATCGCCCCATTGGCAGAAGACTATAAAATACCCATCATCACACCTTTAGCCAACGCACCGGTCATCTGGGAAGGAAAAAAGAGGGAGTGGTTTGTCGGAATTTTACCTCCGGCCTGGAAGAATCTCTATGGATGCCTCATGCTCGGAAAAGAGAAAGGAGCAAAAACCGCGGCTTTCATCTATTCTGATACAGCCTTCCCCATCGGAGCAACCCGACCTCTTGTGGTAAAGGCCAAAGAGATGGGAATGCAGGTGGTGCTCGATGAGGCTTATCCCAAAGAGACGGCAGATTGGGAACCCATGATGTCGAAGGCATGGTCGCAGAAGCCTGACCTGATCATCGGAGGAGGATATCTCCCTGATTCGATCGGATTGGTGAAAGCGGCAAAGGCTGTCAATGCCACACCGAAAATGTTTGGGTTCCTGGTGGGACCGGCCATTTCGGATTTTGCAAAATCCCTGAAGGGCGATGCGACCTATGTCACAGGAGAGACATTCTGGGAGCCCTTTGTCAAAACACCTGGAAACCTCGATTTTTACAGCGCCTATCTGAAAGAGTACAAAAGCGAACCTTCCTACCATGCCGCGGCCGGTTTTGCCGCAGGGCAGATCCTGGAGCGAGCGGTCAAGGAGGTGGGCAATATCGAGGACAAGAAGGCGCTGAGGGATAAGTTATATTCGATCAAGACCAACACTATCTTCGGTGAATATGAAGTGAATCCCCTGGGCCATCCGGATTCGGGTTGGCAGATCGGAAAGACAACCAACCTCATCCAGTGGCAGAAGGCTGAAGGGAGAAGACTTCTTCCCAATCAGGTGGCCATCGAGGGAATGGCAAAGCAGATCGTCTTTCCGGCAGGGATAAAGACGGCCGATGTCATCTTTCCCTTCCCGGGATGGGGCAAGTAAACAACGACATGGAATGATGGAATATTGGAATAATGGAATAATGATATTTCTGATATTAACCCAATATTCCATCATTCCAGCATTCCATTATTCCAGTAGAATTTCGCTATGACCAACTTCATCGAGATCCTCATCCGAGGAGTGATGCTGGGCTCCCTCTATGCCCTGGTCGGAATGGGCCTCACACTGGTCTGGGGAGTCGTGGGGATTGTCAACATCGCCCACGGCGAATTTGTCATGCTGGGCGCTTATTTAGCCTTCTGGTCTTTTAGCCTGCTTCACTTGAACCCTTTACTCTCGGTAGTTCTCGCCATCCCCGTCTTCTTCTTCGCCGGCACGATGATTCATAAACGGATCACCGAGAGATTGACGAAGGCACCGGAGCTTTCCGCACTGATTCTGACCTTTGGCATGTCGATTCTCATCTGGAATCTGGCACAGTTCTTCTGGACCAATACCTACCGCTCTGTTCCTTATCTGACCGGCAGCTTTCCTTTTTTCGGATTGGTCTTCGCAAAGAGCAAAACCGTCTCCTTTTTTCTTGCAATTGGCATCACAGCGGCCCTTTTTGCCTTTCTGAAATATTCCAGGCTGGGAAAGGGGATCAGGGCCACTTCACAGAATCCGGAGGTGGCTCTGGTCTGTGGCATCAACACGATAAAGATGAGGGCCGTGACCTTCGGAATGGGGATTGCTCTGGCAGGGGCAGCCGGAGCCATCGTCAGCCTTCAATGGGTCATCTTCCCCCAGATGGGCGCAAGTTATGTGTCAAAGGCATTTGCCATTGTCGTGCTGGGTGGGTTGGGAAATATCCAGGGGGCTTTAGCAGGAGGTCTGATCATCGGAGTGTTAGAGAGCCTGACGACTCAATATTGGAGCGCCAAGATGGCGCAGATCATCCCTTCGATGACCATCCTTCTCATCCTCCTGCTTAGGCCCACGGGGCTGTTTAAGAAATGAAGTTACTAAACGAATTAAGCTAATGACAGCGAATTAACCGAATTTCTTCACTTTGGCATTCAGTGGTATTAGTAAAATTCTGTGTCATTCGCATTATTCGAGAAAAACGTACCTCGCATGAAGAATTTATTGGAAAGAAATCGAGTCTTTGTAGGGATTGCCTTTCTGATGGCCCTCCTCATCTCGATCCCTTTCTTTGCATCGGACTACTGGATCACCCTCCTGGTCCTCATTCTCATCTACACCGTCTATGCCTCGGGATGGAATCTCTTCTCGGGGTTAACGGGATATACAAATTTCGGTCTCGCCTGGTTTATCGGAGTGAGCGGATATGTGAGCAGTCTTCTCATTGCCGACCATAAATTCTTCTGGCTTTTCGCCTGGCCTATCGGAGCACTCTTTGTCGGCATCGTCTCCATTGGAGTGGGTTACATCCTTCTCAGGATCAAAGGGGTCTATTTTGCCATCTCCATGGTGGCCCTGACCGAAGGGACAAGGGAACTCATCGGCACGGAATATCTCGAACCCATCACCCACGGAGGCAAAGGCGTTCCTTTTGTCGCAGGCATCAGTCTCTCCGCACTCTACTGGTCAGTTCTTCTCCTGGCATTGATCACGGTCATCATCTGCTATAAGATTACTTCCTCCAAATTCGGCCTTCGCCTCATGGCCATCCGCGAGGATGAACAGGCTGCAGAGACAATGGGTATTCATACCACACGGGACAAGATCATCGC
>Ga0315277_10006672_pt1 | contig 15046 bp, 16 predicted proteins | sample YL17G05_15_MG_FD_203695 | JGI IMG/M metagenome (GOLD analysis project Ga0315277, IMG submission 203695) | Sediment microbial communities from Yellowstone Lake, YNP, Wyoming, USA - YL17G05_15 | ecosystem: Environmental > Aquatic > Freshwater > Lake > Sediment | place: USA: Wyoming | collected...
TCCTGGAGCAAGCCCAAACATCGGGATCAGTTATTCAGACTGCTCGTAGGTAGGGCGCATTAGACGAATACCGTTAAAACAGAAAGAGGCTTACGGCCTACACCCAGCACCTAATTCTGTTCTGACTGACCGAATACCTATTCCGTTAAAACAGAATTCTACCCGTACATCGTGTCTTTATTGCTTTGTGGAGCTAATAGTTCTTTGATCTCATCAAATGAGATTAATCCATCTTTGAAGAGTTTGAATATTTGCTCTCTTGAATTAACGGGTTGTGCGTACATTGAATCTTCCTGTTTCTTTGGCTCTGGCGTTGCTGTTTGCTCTGGTTTTATTTTCTTGTTGAAATTCCCATCCTTTATATTCTGTCTGAAAATATTTAAATATAGTTGATTATACTATAGTAATTAAAGGTAGAAAAATATGAGAAAAACAATCCTATTTCTGTCCTTATTTGTGTTAGTAAGCACATGTTGTGTAACAAATGCAATGGCGGTACCAAAAATAACTGATGTTCGAGGGGGTTATGGTGTTTCGGCAACTGTCGTGAATGCTACTGGCCGTCATTGGCAGATTAACCTATGGGGATCACAAATCTTTATGGGTATGCTAACAGATGGAGATGTTATAAGTGATTCTGCAACGATTAGAACACCTATATTTCCACCAGCACTTGGAATTGGAAAGATTAACATAAAGGTAACAATCTATTGGACAATCATCCCTGTAGCTATAGAAGAACGCACTGCTTTTATGTTAGGACCATTTGTTTTAATTATCTAATAAATTCCCAAACGATACCTTCCCCCACCTCTTTATTTTTTCTTGAAAAACATACCCTTAGAAACATAAAAAAATAGAAAAAGAATCATTTATTAGGAATGATTCTATTCTTAGAAATATTTAAGAACTAATAGTAACTTTATATTAACAGTCGTTAATATGAAATCTAATGTTTTAAAGATAAGTATTGTCTTTTTTATGCTTTTAACTACTCCAATAATACTGCCAACAACTGCCCTAAATATAGAAAAAACCAATTTGGTCTATGAATACTATAATTATCAAAAAATGACAGAGTTATTACAAAATCTTCAATCACAAAATCCCGACATAATGAAACTAGAATCCTACGGTAAAACACATGAAGGAAGAGAAATATGGCTTGTAAAAATTTCAGATAATGCAGATCTTGATGAAAAAGAACCGGGCGTTCTTTTTATGGGTGCTCATCATGGTAATGAAAAACCATCTTATGAAGCATTATTATTTTTTGTTAAATATGTACTTGATAATTATACAAAAGACGATCGAGTGAAAAATGTTGTTGATAACACACAGATCTTTGTCATTCCGATGGTTAATCCTGATGGTGTTGAATATTCTATTAATTCTGAGGAATGGCGAAAGAACCGTGTGCCTAATTATGATGAGAGTGGTAATATTATTTCTTATGGTGTTGATCTTAATAGAAACTATGATTTTAAATGGGATCTTTTAGAGATATTTCCAAGTTTGTATGGTGGTAATTGGGTTTCTTCTCCAGATAGTTGGAATTACCGTGGGGACGCTCCTTTTTCAGAAAAAGAGACTACTGCAGTGAAAACCTTTGTAGAGCAACATCTAATCAATATATCTATTTCTTATCACACATATGGAGAGTTTATCACTTATCCATGGACTGATAATAGTGGAAGAACACCAGATGAGGATCTTTTTGTATCAGTCGGAGAGGGGATTTGTCGTATTAATAATTATGAGCTTTATGGTACTAAAAATACATTGATTCCACGGCCTGGTGGAACATTGGGTACATCTGAAAACTGGCTATATGGAAAACAAGGAATCCTTTCATTTACTATTGAAATATGTAAAACAAGAGCACCTACAAACCCGACTACTGTTTATCAGTATTGTTCAACACAGGTTGAGGTTAACCTATATGTCTGCGAAAGAGCAGCAGATATCACAAACAATGGACCACCAAAGTTTAAGCAATATTCATCTACATTTCCAAATTTTTTATCCCTGCTTCATCAATTTTTAAACTGTGTACCAAACCCTTAATTTTTTACGTCGATAAACATTAAAAAAAGAAAAAAGAAGGGGATTCCTAGTACCCTATAGACATCAAATCATACTTTTGATATGATATCATAGTAAGTAATGAATTTATACCAAATATTATGTTTGTACCATTTGAGGAACACAGCACAAAACAATATAAAGGTCAGAAACCCATATCTATATATAGAAAAGGAATGAAGATAAGAGTTTCATATTTTAGTTGAACCGAATGTTTGAGATTTTTTATTTTTGTTCTTTCGTAGCAGTCATAATGTTAAAGGCTGAAACGATAATATCTATGAAAGTAACAATTCAAATGGTGAAAACGGAATGAAAAGTGTATGGGGGTTGAATTCATTTGGTGAAAAAAATTAAGCAACAAATAGATGAGATTCTCTGTTGTCCTGAATGCGGGAGTGGACATCTGAGTAAGGATTATTCTCGTGCGGAATTAGTTTGCTCTGGTTGCGGACTTGTTGTTGATGAAGATATCATTGACCATGGTCCGGAATGGCGTGCATTTGACAACGAACAACGGGAGAAACGATCTCGAACCGGATCTCCGATGACATATACCATCCATGATAAAGGATTGAGTACTACGATAGGTTGGACAAACAGAGATGCTTACGGGAAATCCATTCCCACAAAAAATCGAGCACAATTATATCGACTACGAAAATGGCAGCGACGCGTTCGCATCAGTGATGCAACCGAGCGGAATCTCGCGCTTGCTCTTTCAGGAATCGACAGACTTGCTTCGGGGATGGGTCTTCCAAGAACTGTACGAGAAACTGCTGCTATGATTTATAGAAAAGCAGCATTGAAGAATTTAGTACGAGGACGAAGCATCCAAGGTGTGACTGCCGCCTCCGTATATGCAGCATGTCGGCAATGCCATGTGCCACGGACACTAGATGAAGTCAGTACAATCGCGCAGATGCCACGAAAAGAGATTGGTAGAAACTATCGATATGTCTCCCGTGAACTCGAATTAAAATTGATGCCGACTGCACCGAAAGATTATATCTCACGATTCTGCAGTGAATTAAAACTCAGCAACAACGTTCATGTGAAAACATTGGAAATACTTGGACATGCAGCAAATCAGGAGCTTACAAGCGGACGAGGCCCAACAGGGCTTGCTGCGGCATCCTTATACATCTCGTCAGTTCTCTGTGGTGAACGTAGAACACAACATGAGGTCGCAGAGATTGCTGGAGTCACTGAGGTTACAATTCGAAATCGATACAAAGAACTCGCCCAAAAATTGGATATAAATATTGTGATGTAAATTTTTTGGATCTTACAGTGTGAGAATGACCTACGATCCTCTCCGTAAAAAAGTATATAAAGGAGAGAAGGTTATGGCGCGTCAAAAGGAATAGAAATAAAAGTTTCACAGTTTCGTAAGTTCGAATGTCCGAGATTTTTTTGTTTTTGTTCTTTTATAGTAATTCAGATATAATCTGAGGAAAACGTGAATAACATGAAAGGAAATGTAAAATGGTATAATGCAAGAAAGGGATACGGATTTCTTCTGGGTGAAGATGGTAAAGAAGTCTTCGTTCATCGGTCCGCTCTTCCCATGGATGCATCCTTAAACGAAGGAGATGCAGTTGAATTTGAAGTTGAAACATCAGATCGAGGACCACAAGCAAAGAACGTAAAGAAGGCGTAGGATTCTCAAAAGAAACAACGGATCTGAAAATACTTTTTTTCAAAAAAATTTTGAAACAAAGAAAAAATAGTTAGTTATGAAAAGAAAAGATAATCAAAATTATGATTTAGTAAGAAGGTGAAAATATTGATGAAATGTGAACAACTTAACATACATTCAAAACTCTTGGCAAAACTGCAAGAGCAAGAATTCAAGGAACTGACGCTTATCCAGGAAAAATGCATACCGGAAATCGTCCAGGGAAAAGATGTGGTTGGCCAAGCAGAGACCGGCTCAGGAAAAACACTCGCATACTGTCTACCTATCCTCAACAAAATAGTACCCGGTAGGGGACTGCAGGCGCTTGTTCTTACTCCTACAAGAGAACTATGTCTCCAGGTCACTGATGTCTTTAAGGATTTTGGAAAAACCCTGGGGATTCGGACTACAAGTGTCTACGGTGGTGTTAGCATTGAACCACAGATACGCAGTATTCGTACATCTGAGATCGTTATTGGAACTCCAGGTAGGATGCTTGATCATCTTCGCAGGAGAACTATTAATTTAGGTGATATTAAGATCCTTGTGCTTGATGAAACCGATAAAATGTTTGAAATGGGTTTTGTTGATGATGTCGAAGATATCATTCGTTATATTCCTCAGCAACGACAGTTACTGATGTTTAGCGCTACGATATCAGAGGATGTTCATCGTCTCGCAAGGAGACATCTGAAAAATCCAGTGATTATAAAGACCCAATCATATGTCGATCACAGTAAATTAAAGCAGATCTATTACGATATTTATGAGCAGAACCAAAAGTTTTCTCTCCTTGTTCATTTACTGAACAGCAATACCGATGGTCTATCCATTGTGTTCTGTGGAACACGTAGGGAATCCGATGCCGTTTCAAAAAACCTTGCTCGTCAAGGAATTCGTGCCTCTGCAATCCACGGAGGAATGAGACAACAGAAACGAACAAGCTCATTGGATGCATTGAAACAACAAAAAACCAAGGTATTGGTAGCAACGGATGTAGCAGCCCGGGGTCTTGATATTAAAAACGTCACTCACATTTACAACTACGACGTACCAAAGACACCAACTGAATATGTTCATCGGATAGGTAGAACTGCACGTGCCGGAGCAAACGGCGCAGCAATCACTCTTCTTACTGAGCGCGACCATGACAACTTTAGACGGGTGCAAAGCAACGATGATCTTCGTATAGAACGGGCAGATGTCCCTGATTTTCGAAAGATTCCGTTTATGCGACGGTTTGAGCCACGTGACCATCAGCAGTTTCGAGGACCCTCTCGTCATTCGTTTGGACGATAAAATAACAACATTATATCCACAACGGGAGACATACGAGTACGAAAAACTGATTACTCCCGTATTCTTTCTATAATTCAATGATTATTTATGATTTTGGTGCTATCTTTCGGCGAACAATGCCTTGTAAACAATAAGAAGAGGTATTAGGATTCGTAGATATATCAATGAAATACTTACCAACGCGGCCATTTTTTTTATTATACTAAACTGAAATTCATCGCATAATAAAAAACCTTTTAAGAACCCGCATCTTGTCGATGTTCGCAGCTATGAGAATCGCTATAGTAGTAAAAGATCGATGTAAGTCAAAACGATGTGCACAGGAATGTATCAAATTCTGCCCTAGAGTACGTGCTGGTGATGAAACCGTTGTTATGGGAGAAGACGGAAAACCAATCATTTCAGAAGAACTCTGTGTCGGTTGTGGTATATGTACCAATAAATGCCCGTTCGAAGCAATCAAAATCATTGGACTTGCGGAAGAACTCAAGGAAGACCTTGTGCATCAATTCGGGAAAAATGGGTTTCGGCTTTATCGACTCCCTATTCCAAAAAAGGGCAGCTGCGCTGGTATACTTGGACAGAACGGGATAGGAAAAACAACAGCAATCAAAATCCTCGCAGGACAAATCATCCCAAACCTTGGAGAATATAAGAAAAAGAAACCGTCATGGGACCCCGTACTGGAATACTATGCCGGCACTGAACTACATGAGCATTTCAAAGCACTTTCAGAAAAGAATATGACCTGTGTATTAAAACCACAATATGTCGACCAACTTCCGAAGATAGTCAAAGGGAAAATTAGGGACCTACTCAAGAATGCAGATACTACAAACATATTTGACGCTGTTGTCACGAAACTTGGGATTGGCAATCTGCTGGATAAAGAAATTGAAAAAGGAACAATCTCTGGAGGAGAACTCCAGCTTGTTTCGATCGCCGCGGCGCTCATAAAAGATGTTGATTTATATTTTTTTGATGAGCCAACATCGTATCTTGATATTTATCAACGATTAAAAGTAGCTCGTATTATTCGAGAGCTTTCCAAAGAAAAAAAAGTCATCGTGGTTGAACATGATCTTGCAGTCTTGGATTTCCTCTGTGAAAACGTCCATATCATGTATGGGACTGAAGGTGCTTATGGTGTTGTGACCTTCCCTCGTTCTGTACGGCATTCCATTAACACCTACCTCTCTGGTTATCTCACAGAAGAGAACATTCGTTTTGGGGAGAAAATCGAGTTTTTTGCCAATCCCCCAAAGCCACAGCAAGGATTACGAATCTTTGTTTCATATGATGATCTTACGAAAGAGTTCGAAGATTTCACGCTTGAGATAGAAAAAGGTATTCTCCGTTCAGGAGAAATTGTGGGAATCGTTGGTCCGAATGCGATTGGAAAAACAACATTTGTGAAAATGCTAGCCGGGGTGGTTCCCCCGACAAAAGGAACAATAGAATACGATCTGAAAATCAGTTATAAACCCCAGTATATCACTCCAGATTATGAAGGAACCGTGCAAGAATATTTTGAGACATATGCGCCACAGCTCTTTTCATCATCGTTCTATCAAACAGAAGTATTCGATGCACTGCATTTGAAGTACCTTCAGGACCATACGTTGGACACGCTTTCTGGTGGTGAACTCCAACGGGTTGCGATCGCAGCCTCTATAGTTAAAGAAGCGGATATCTACCTTATTGATGAACCATCAGCGTATCTTGATAGTCAACAGCGGATGATTGTCTCACGAATGTTACGTAGGGTTATTGAGAAATCAAAGAAATCTGCAATGGTGGTCGACCATGATGTGTATTTTATTGACATGGTGAGTGACGCCTTGATTGTGTTTGATGGTTCGCCAGGGAAACACGGATATGCAAAGGGACCGTATAGCCTGCATGAAGGGATGAATCGGTTTTTAAAAAACGTTGATATCACCTTCCGACGAGATGAGGAGACCAAACGACCCCGGGTCAATAAACCTGATTCGTATATGGATCGGCAACAAAAACAGAATGGCGAATATTATTATAAACTCTAAAAAACATAATAAACATTCGTGTGTTTTGTTTTTGTAATGACGACGATTTTAACATGGGTCGTTCTTCTCTTTCTTTCGTTTCTCCCACCACTGTTGTATACAATTTGGATGCGGAACAGGGAACGATACAATCGTGAGCAATGGATACCAATTTTTCTGTGTTTTCTCTGGGGTGCAACGATTGCTGTCGTCGCAGCTTTTATTTTAGAAGTCATATTTGAATTGCCGTTTACGTATTCATCGTCTGATGCTGGAACGACTCCGTTTCTTGCAGCGGTGGTCATCGCACCGGTTGTTGAAGAGTTCACCAAACCACTCGCGTTACGACTTAAAACCGTAAAACGCAATCTCGATGAATTTGAGGATGGTTTGATCTACGGTGCCGTTGCAGGATTGGGTTTTTCCGCGACAGAAAATCTTTTGTATGGATATAATTTTTTATCTGAAGGAATTGTTGCGTTTTTGGTCCTAATAGCAATACGAAGTTTTGGTGGTTGTTTACTTCACGCCTCTGCAACCGCGTTGACGGGATATGGGTATGGAAAAACAGTGATGAAACATTCATCTTTATTTGGAGTGTTACCTTATTTTATACTCGCGATTTTTCTTCATGGGTCCTATAATTTTCTTGTTTCATATGAATTAGTTGGTGTGATATCAGGTCTTTTCCTTGCATTTCTTTTTGTCATCATCGCGATAACAATAATCCGAAAGAAGATTAGAGCTCTCGATGAAAGAACTTTTTAAAAAAAAATGAAAATGAGGTGATTTTTTCCTTTTAACTCGGTGGTACCTCAAAGCTCCATTGGAGCGAGTCACCATTTGTCATCACGCATCTGTCAGCACCGACATTTACCAGTTCACCGTTTACATAATACTGCCAGTAGTTTCCATTTGTCCCCCCTATATCGTTATTAATAGAATTTACTAAGGTGGAATCAAACTGCGCATAATAGATAGAGTCGACGGAGAACCCATTTTTTTCTGAGCATCGCTCTAAAATGGAAAACGCAGTGTCCCCCTTGTAGGCGACGAGGTTATCGTTGATAATCCAGTCATCACCGACAATAACGATTCGAACACTGGTTTGATCAGATTTCTCAAACCAAAGCTCACTTTTTTGTGGAACCTTCATCGCAGTTCCGGTAAAACAAAGTACCACAAGACCAAGAGCGATAAGAACCGCTGGTATCTTATGCATAGTTGTTAGCTTGAAGGGACGCAGTTCCATGCTGTCCTTTTTCCTCGTGACATACATCATGACCGGTACTGCGATTGCAATAAATGTTACAACACCGGAAATCATATGATAAACCATGAATGGTAATCCTGCCGTGAATACTGCTACAAGAGAGGTTACGTCATGGGGGTACATTAGGTACCACCAGCCCATATTCGTCCAAATATCGTAGAGCAAGACAAAACCGACACCAAGTCCAGCAGCAAGACCAAATGTTTTAAGACGCAGCTGCCCGAATCCGTTCCAAAGTCGATCTTTGTTGAATAAGTTGATAAGTGCGATAATGGCAAACCCGGAGTACGTAAATAATACGATTCTGTTCATCTGATTTCCCACGAAAATCGGGTTTCCAATCAGTAGGTCGCTTCCAATCATGCTTACAAGAGGAACGATTAGAGCGAGCGGTGATCGAATCAACATCACAGCAAGGAACGTCACGACCATTATCACTTCAAAGTTAGGAAACGGTTGTACTCCCATTCCAAAAAGGACGTACCGTCCAATGGTTCCAAAAAGAATGAGTCCTATAATTGTTATCATTTGTTGTAGATTTATCTTATTTTTTATGTTCATAATGTTATTCTCCCTTTTTGCATGGAATACAAGGCGACGTATAAGGATTTTGTTTTGTTATAGGGCATCACCATTTATCGTTCGGCAAGCTGCGATCAGCTTTTCTTTTATCTTTTCATTGCATTCGACTTCCACGGTAATAAATTCGTCATAGCTGATATGATTAACCTTAGTTTTTTCATGCAGCTGAGAGATAAACGCCTGCGATTTTTCCTCTAGAGGCAGTTGAAATGTTATCTTCACCATATGAGGTAATGATTCAGAGATTGTCTGAAGTAAGCTCTCGATGTTTTTCTGTTCTTTTACGGAGATGTCCACCACGACATGGTCTTCAACGATACCGGTTTGTTGTAGATATTTTGTGAGCATGTCAAGGAATTTATTTTCGATTAAATCAATTTTATTTAAAGCAATGATAATCGGTGCACCGACTCCGATATTTCGTAATTCATTGAGTGAAACGCTAAGTTTTTTTTCGACGATTTCTTTTGCTTCACTGCCGTCTACAACTAAGACGACGACATCAGCAAGTTCGATTTCCTCAAGTGTTGAATGGAATGCATCGATGATACAGGAGGGGAGGTTCTCGATAAATCCAACTGTGTCAGTGAGGAGAATCGGGATTTTTTTCTCTTTGTTTTTCGTCGTGATGCTTCGTGTGGTTGTTGACAGGGTGGAGAATAGTTGTTCTTCCACTTTTACTTTTTCTCCTGAAAGCAGGTTCATGAGGCTGCTTTTCCCTGCATTGGTGTACCCTGCTAGTGAGACGGAGTAGAATCCGCTTTTCGTTCTGGTTTGTCTCTGGAGTTCTCTGTTTTTCCTTATTTTTTGGAGGTCTTCTCTGATTTTTTTTGTTTGTCGTTTGATCATCTCGTAGTAATCGTCAACCTGGTATTCTCCTCCGGCCATGAGACCTGGGTGTTCTCCTGCTTTTGTCCGGTGGATCAGTTCTCTGACATAGGGGCGTTCATATTGTAATTGTGCGAGTTTTACCTGAAGGAGTGCTTCCTGTCGTTCTGCGTGTTCTTCGAAGATGGCAAGAATGAGCCGAATGCGGTCATAGACTTTGGTTTCTAACTTTTTTTCTAGGGCGAACCATTGTGATGGTTTGAGTTCTCCGTTCACGATGACGAGATCGACTGATTCTTCTGTATCATCGAGGAATTCTTTGATTTCGTTTATTTTTCCGCAACCGATATAAAAGTTTACATCTGGGTTTGTTCTGTGCTGGATAAATTCTTTTAATATGGTATATCCGAGCGTTTTGGCAAGTTGAACAATCTCTGATGTTGAGTCCTCGAGTGAAATGAGAATCCCGGTTTTTTGGTTCGTGTTCATTTTTTTTCTGAGACAAAGAACGTTGCGTTCTACTTTAATTTTTGGCACACAAGGAGTAGATAAGATCCAATCGATTTTTGGAAAAAAACTATGAAATATGCGAATATTCTTGTAAATTCGCATAAAGTATAAATATGTGCTATGCTATTACATAGCATTGATGATATTATGGAAATTATAGCATGTCCGTTATGTGGAAGCAGAAACACACATTCGATGATACTGGGAACTATGAAAATACCGTATTTTGCTCGTGGATATACCTGTAACGATTGCGATTTCAAGGGTGTTCCCCTGATTTTTTCTTCAGAACAAATATACAAAAAATTCTTACGTTTACTAAAAAGAATATAGAAAATTCTTTCCTCTTACCTTTTTCTCTTTCTTCAATTATAAATTACAATTGAGACAATGCGTATCTTTTACTTCTCTTTGTTTATTTTTTTTCCTTTTTTAACATCGCCTTGAAACCACCGTAAAGTAATATAGAAACGCTGTATCGCGGTAATGTTCCCAACAACCGCAAAATATACCAGTACCAACTCCAAAATCGTGACATTCCAGGGCAATTGAAGCGAAGAACTTAGTGTTATATGTTGAATAAGAGGAAATACAATGAGCAATGCAAGGCGATCTGCTCGCCCTAACAATCCAGAATAATCTCGTTTATAACCGATAGCTTGTGCCTGTGTACCCATATAACTAGTCAGTAATACACCAATGATGGCGAGCAAACCAATAGGAGGTCGGCACCACGGACTTAACGCAAGAGCACCAACCATGAAAACATCCGCGTACCGATCCAGCGCATGATCAAGAAAATCCCCCCGTGCTGTTGCCTTGTTGGTTAATTTTGCAACCTTTCCATCAATTGCATCAAACAGACCATTCAGAAAGACAAAGAGGACGGCAAAAAATAAAAAATAGTTTTGTAACTCAGTTGCTGGATTTGAAAAATAAAAAAAAACTCCCGCAACTACAGAAAAAAGAAGAGCAAACCACGTTAGAACATCAGGATTAATGCTGGTGAACCGCTTTGCGATTACGGTAAGCAATGGGTCTACTCTCCCTCGTGACTTATCCAATACCATATCTGCCCCTATGTTGGAAACTCTTTGAAGATTTCCTCAGACCAATCAATCTGTCCTATGCTATATTTTTTTGTCGGTTGGAATTTTTTTTTCACAAGATTTTTGATGATTGTGGCGACTTCTTCGATGGTTCTCGTAGTCGTATCAATCTCAAAAATATTTTCCTTTGAATGATGTTCAACTGCTTCGCAAAGAATTATATCAATGGTTTCTGCGTCCACATTTTCCTTTATTTTTTTGGTACTCCATTTTTTTTTCATTAATCTTTTTTTTAGTTCCTGTGGGTGACAGCGGAGAATAACCACCTTATCGATTGTTTTAAGAAGATGACCTAGATGTCCTTCGAAAAAAACAAGCGCATCGGTCGTGAGGTTTTTCTTCATGAAGGAGTTCAATTTTTCCACATCGATAAGCTGTGAATGTCTTATCGTATCAATTCCATCAATGCATTTAAACTCTCTCGCAAGTTGATGTAATCGAATAATCATAAATCCTTGCTTTTGGAGAAGTGTCGCAACTGAGCTTTTTCCGGTTCCTGGGGTGCCGGTCAGTGCGACCCACATGTTAGATCAGCTTACGGTAGTCATATCCCCGGAACCCTTCTTTGAAGCAGTAACAGAGCTCTTGGAAGTCTTTCCGGAATTCTTTGATGTCGTCTTTGATTTTATTAGGGTTTTCTTTTTTCAAAAGGGCGCGTGTATAGAATGTTGCGACGTCCACCATTTCTTGTTCTTTCATCCCGATGCGGGTCAGTTCTGGTGTGCCAAGCCGGAGGCCTGAGGGGTTGAGCGGATCGACATCGCCAGGAATCATGTTCATGTTTGTGACAATCCCTGCTTCCTCGAGTATTTTTGATGATTCTTTTCCTTTTCCTGGTCCGATTTCCACGAGGACTTGATGTGATTGAGTAAAACCTAGTTTCTCCCCGAAGACTTTGAATCCTTGTTCAAAGAGTGCTTGCGCTAGTCGTTTCGCGTTTTTAATGGTTTGATCCGCGTACGCTTCTCCGAATTCGAGATGTTCAGCAAAAGCGATTCCTTTTGCTGCAACATGATGTAGATGATATGAGGAGGTCACCCCGGGGAAGACCCCGAAACCGAGTTTTCGTAAGAACGCTTTATCCTCCTCGCTGTCTCCTTTATGATCTGAAAGAATCATCCCGCCCTGAGGGCCAGGCAGTGTTTTATGGGTACTCCCATTCATCACATCTGCGCCCTCTCGTATCGGGTCCTGGAATCGTTTCCCCGCAATCAAACCAAGCACATGGGCTGCATCGTATACCACATAAGCGCCGACCTCGTGAGCTGCTTGCGCTATAGGTTTTAACGGAGTCGGGAATAAAAAAACCGATTGGCCGCATAATGCAAGCTTTGGTTTTACTTGTCTGATGAGTTTAACGGCACCATCAACATCGATATTCATTTCCTCATTGCTAAAGGGGAATGAAACCAAGTTAATACCTCGGACTCCTGCAGCACCGTATTTACCAAACGAGATATGAGCACCATTAGCAGTATCAAGAACAGTCGCAGTCTCCCCCGGTTTAATCAGGGCTTTTAACACAGCCATATTCGCGACGGTCCCTGAGGTTGGTCGCACATCAGCATAACTACAAGAAAATAATTTTTTTGCAAGCTCCATGGTTTTTTCTTCAACAAGATCAAAAAATTTACATCCTTCGTAGTACCGGTTTCCCGGGGTACCTTCCGCGTACCGTCCATGAAAATCAGTAATAAGCATTTCTCGACATAACGGTGAGAGGACGTTTTCACTCGCGATCATTGGGAGAGAGTTCGCGAAGAACTCATTGTTTTTCATCGCTTGTTTTCTGATATATTCAACCTCATCATACCATTTCATAAAATTCCACCAAAGCTGTATCTTTGACTTCAATAAAAAGGTAATGGAACATATCTTCTGGGTAGTATCAGAGCCTATTTTTTCTTTTCCTCACGCATTTTAAACAAAGATGGCAGATGAATCGTGTAGGTCCCATCTTTTTCGATGACAATCGGTTCTTTCTCCAGGAGTCCTTTCACGTCGATATGGTATTTCCCTGGTTGTTCTACCCCGATGGTCTCCGGTGTATCAGAATGATCTACTTCTGCCTTGATTTTTTCAATAATCGCTTTCCTTTTATCATCGGTTAATGGTTCACCAAGGCTCATTTCTTTTACTGGTTCTTCTTGTTCTTTTTGATCTTCTATCATCCTTCGTAAATCTTTCGGTTTTAATCTAATCCAGGTTTCGGTCCCCTTGACCATATTATCCTTGTTTTTTTCGATAGCAAGCTCCATGATTCTTGAGGTGAGATCCTGGCCGATCTCCTTACTCATGATGCCTCGTTCTGCTTCATTGAGCGGTTGTTTCGTGAAAAAAAATCTGTTGCCTCCACACCCAGGACATCCTTTCAATAGTTGTGAGGATCCTTCTTCGAAAACATGACCACATTTAAGACATTGATGTGGCATTAATTAGCCCCTTTCCCAGGGATAATCGTCGTCTCAATCATGTCATTATCTTTATGAACCATCTTCAGGAGATGTGCGGGTCCGATGACAGTCATTCGGGGTTTCTTCACAACACCAAATACCCGCTGGAAGAACCCGACTTTTTCATTTTCATAACCACCGATCTCGATGCCGATGAAGGTGTCATGGTTGATCTCTTTCATGGTATGTTCAATGAGTTGTGTTTGTTCTGATGGAGTAAGCCCGTGTTCTAAGACAAGGATCCTTCCTTCTTTGACTTCGTTTATTATATAGGTGAGTTTTTCTGAGGAGGAGAGATTCTCAAGTTTTTGACGAGAGATCAGATTAAAAGCAATTCCGCTGTCTTTTTTTATCATGGTTTTTACCTCCTCTGTTTATGTCGTTTTTTGCTGAATTCTTTCACCATCATCGAATACAGAGTCTCCGTGTTATATCCCGTGAGTGCGCTGATAGGAATCACCGGGTGTTGTGGAAACGCGGATTTCAATGTCGCTGGGCTTGCGTTCTCCGCATCGATTTTGTTTGCTGCGATAAGAATAGGGAGATTGCGTGCTTCGAGGTTTCCGATGATAGTTACATTGACCTGGGTGAACGGGTCTTGTGTCGCATCCATGACGAGGACGACACCGTCGATATCTTCAAGCCAACGGATTGCTTCAATGACTCCTTCTGTTGCCTCCTTTGCTCGTAATCGTGAGTCATCCTTTGTCATCCCGTACATGTTCATGAATTCTTTGTAATCGATTTTCGTCGCAATCCCTGGCGTGTCTACCAGATCCATGGTCAATGATGATCCACCGTTATCGACCCTTATGTTGTTCTTCCATTTCGCCCGTCGTGTCTCATGCGGAACCTCAGAAACACTTCCCATGATATCACCTGTCCAATCCCGCAGGATTCGATTCGCAAGCGTGGTTTTCCCAACATTTGGCGGGCCATAAATTCCGATCTTTGCATGTTTTTTTCCAAAAATCTTTTGGACCATTTTTGAAAATCTACTTTCTCTAAATCTATCGAGTATTCCCATCCCATTCCATCTCCAAGTTATATAGGTATATTCGCTGAATAGTATACAAATCATAGTTTATTAGTTTAGCGGCTCATAATCTCTACCATTGAGGAAAACAGTCAAGGAAAAAAAGATTTTTTTAGGAAAAATGAGAAAAGAATATTAAGGGTTATACGACTATCCATACATTGTT
>Ga0315277_10006673_pt1 | contig 15041 bp, 13 predicted proteins | sample YL17G05_15_MG_FD_203695 | JGI IMG/M metagenome (GOLD analysis project Ga0315277, IMG submission 203695) | Sediment microbial communities from Yellowstone Lake, YNP, Wyoming, USA - YL17G05_15 | ecosystem: Environmental > Aquatic > Freshwater > Lake > Sediment | place: USA: Wyoming | collected...
GAGGACCTGGGCGGCTTCGTCATCCAGAAGACCCAGACCCAGGTCATGATCACGGTCACCATGGCCATTCCCGAAGAAGACCGGCCCACCATCGAGCTCAAGTCCATAGAGCTGGGGGCCAAGCTGGTGGAAGTGCCATTGGCCGGAACGGAGATAGCGGTGGTCGCTCCCACCCTGGGAAGGCATCACATGCCCCATCCGGTGTGCGACATCGCCGAGCATCTCCGTCGCTTCGGAGCGATCACGGTGGTAATGGGTTTGGCCAGAGGAAAAGGCCGAGGGACGGCGCAGATCACGGCGGACGAGAAGGCGTTCATCGAGGAGTACGATGCGGCCGTCTTCATTCTAGGCAATTTCGCGGATTGCATCGTGAAGGAGAAGATCCGCCTCTTCCAGGATATCGATATACCTGTGGCGGTGGCCTGCGGTCCCGAGATATCGTCCCTGCCGAACTGCGAGGCGCTGGTGTGCGGGATAGGCAGGAAAGTGGAGCGCATGCGCCGGGGGGAGGAGATCGCCAAGCTGGAGGAGACGGCCGCGGCGGTGCAGGGCATCATCGCCGCCCGCAAGCAGGAAGTGGACGAAGACCCGCTATTCGTGCATCCGGCCGAGATCAAGCAGCGCCTGGAGGAGCTGGAGCCAGTCAAGCAGAGCTTGAGGCCAGCGCCTATCGTATTGCATCTGGACGGCCTGAGGGTCAAGGTGCCCTACGAGCAGAGCCGGGAGATGCTGGAGGGCGTGGACATCTACGGACGCAAGCTCAAAGATATAACGCGTATCTCACCCTCCAGGCTGGGCGGCAGCACCATGATCCGCATCCTCACCAAGGCACAGGTCGCTTCGAACGACACCTTGGCCGTTCAATGAAGATGCCAGGTCCATGAAGAAGTTTTATGCCGACGCAGCGGGATGTTGTCGTCGGTGACGATCATGCGAGTGCTAGGCATATCTGGAAGTCCCAGGGTCAATGGCAACACGGACATCCTGGTCAGCGAAGCCCTCGAGGGAGCGAAGCAAGCGGGGGCGGAGATCGAGTTCATAGGGCTGGCGGGCAAGGACATCAAGGGCTGCAACGCCTGCCCGGAGTGCGGCAAGGGCGGCCCGTGCACCATCGACGATGATATGCAAGGCTTATATCCCAAGCTGGCAGCGGCGGACGGCATCATCATCGGTTCGCCCATCTACTTCGGCATGATCACCGCCCAGACCAAGGCGCTGATCGACCGCACCTACTTCCTGACCAAGACCGGTCGGAAGCTGGAGAACAAGGTGGGCGGGGTCATCGCCGTGGGCGGCAGGGCGGGGCACGAGTTCTCCGCCGCCTACCTGCTGGACTTCATGACCCTCCAGGGCATCATCCTGCCCCCGAGGGCGTTCGCCCAGAGCTACTCCCGGGACAAAGGCGCGGCCGCCAAGGAGGAGAAGGCGCTGAAGGATGCGCGGGCCTTGGGCGAGAGGGTGGTGCAGATGATTTCCAGATTGAGCGGCGAAAGGCGAACCTAGATCAACGCACGAAGGAGAGAGGACTTGAGGTCAAAGGAGCGCAGGACGAGCAAGGAATCACCGACCCATATCATCCATGAGGTGCCATTGGCGCTGCGTCAAGAACTGGAACGCACCGGGGGGCTGGAGAAGGTGAAGAGCTCCTTGCCTTCGGAGGACGATATGGACGATTGGAGCCAGCGGATGCAGGCCCTGGGCGACCCGCTCCGGCTCAAGGTGATGCACATATTGAAGAGCAAGCCGCTTTGCGTATGCCTGATCAAGGAGCTCTGCCAGGCACCGGACTCCAAGCTCTCCTACCATCTGAGCGTGCTCAAGGACGCCGGCCTAATAGAGGGAGAGCAGGACGGCAACTGGATTATCTATCGGGCGACGCCCGTGGCCAAGCGTCTCCTGAAGGTGATGGACAAGGACCAGGGCGGCAGGTGAGATGAGCCGTTCCGGGGGCGCCTATGTGCTGCTGGTCCACCTGAGGCGAGGCCAGAGCATCAGGGTTGGGTCGTTGGGCGAACACCATTTTCCCCGAGGTACCTACGCCTATGTGGGCTCGGCGATGGGTGGGCTGGAAGGACGGTTAAGGCGGCATCTCTCACCCCGGAAGGAGGTCCACTGGCACATCGATCATCTCGCTTCCAAAGGAGATATCGTCGGTGCGTTCGTGGTCCCTTCGATCAGAAAGGAGGAGTGCCAGCTGAACGAGCAGATATCGAGATTGCCAGGGTCCCAGGTCGTCGTCGAAGGATTCGGAAGCTCGGACTGCGATTGCCAATCGCATCTGCATCTGGTCGCCAGCGAGACCCAGAAGGAGATCCGACGACTATATGGGAGAATGCAGACCGCCGACGAGATACGCGGAGGCCCGGACGGTCGCTAAGATTATCAATTCCCCTCACGCATATGCTTCTCAGGAGAGCCTAGCGAAGGTGACGCATGTTCGGTTCCAGTGTGGAGAGGCTTGAGCACAAGATCAAAGAGCTGAACGCGGTCAAGGGGGAGTACCGTTCGGACATCGACCAAGCGGAGCACAAATTCAAGCGGGGAGAGATCGACAAGGCGCAGCTGGAAAGGATCAGGGCCAGGAACGAGGAGCACATCGAGCGCATCAACGAGAAGATCCGCACTACCAGGGAGAAGCAGCAGGCGATGCGGAAGTGAGCCTAGATATCGGACCTCATCCCTGAGCTCATTCCCCTTTTCCAGAGATGTACCGACAGTATTCGAAGGAGATCGGTCCCGATCTCGTCCTCTCGCAGGGGAACGCCTCGCATTCGAAGCACAACTTGACCTTCTTCTCGTAGGCGCAGGTGGCGATGGCGCAGAACTCGTTCTCCTTAGGCACGCAGCCCTCCTTGCCGCTGGGGCAAGCGTTCGTCATCATACGGGGACACCTTTCGCAGGCGATGCCGCAGACTCCGATCTTCAAATCCATCAATCCTTCCTGCTGACCTGGCAACTGTCACTTCTGTAACATGAGTATATTTGGTACGTATGAATCCTTCTTGCGAGTGGTCACCTCGACCGGGATGCCCAAGACTCGTCTTCTCGATGATATGGGCGCCTTGGACCCCGTTGGTACTATACGAAGGGCGCTGATCACACCGAACTGCGAGCGATCTTCCTGCGAAAGATGGTGCGGGTAGCCCTACTGAACACAAGTGGACGTTAGCTCGTCCAAAGATGCCCCGAAGCATCGATTTTCAGATGGTGCTTTCTCGCGGCGTAGAGGGCAAAGCCCACCTTTTAATAACGAGGATGACCAATCAGTACTCTTGCCCGGGGGCGGAATGCAACTGGGGAAGCCAGATGAGTGCCTGTATTGTCTGAGGACGATACCCGCGGAATCTGGATTCATTCGAGGCCTAGAAACCTCGGTTCACCTCGGCGGTCGTTGGCCGCGACTTCGACACGCGGGGGCGAACTCGGACCGCAGCGCGTGCTTATCCTTCGGGATGGGACACCGCGGCGCAAGAGATGGATCGTCACCCTGACGGTGATCGCACGCCACTGCAGAAGCGTCGGTCCAGTGGGGTTTGATGAAGTACCCTGAGGCGCCGTAAACCCCGGGCGCCTTTTACATTTCCCTATTGTCGCGTCAAGTTTCATTTGACTTCGGGGACGTAGGGAGGGGAGAAGGCTCAGGCTCCTGGAACCAACTGGGGGGGGGCAGCCAGACCATCAGGTGGGAACGTATAAATAGGGTTTCAGACAACTATTACCTCTTGCCCGGAGCGCATAGCGCCGGGGCGATCAAGAAGGTGACGGCCGCCAGTGAGCGCGCCGGAGCCCTTGAAGTCCATGCGCCGCTTTCACGGCGGCGTTCCGCACCTGACGCGGTGAAAACGCGAAGGCCAAGCGGATCCCCTTGGGCGGTTCCCTAAGAAGGGACCATGTGAGACCCGCGGGGAAATGGACAGCCAGCCGCCGGAGCCGACGGTGCCATTTTGTGGAATGGCACGAGCGAAGGTCGCTGAGACGCGCCCCACCGCCTAAGTGTATCCGGGCACTTATGAATCACGTTCAGTTCTAAGCCGTCGTTCATCATCGGACCGCCATCGTGCAGTATTGCCCACAAACGTACAGCCAGATAGCCAGAGAGCAGGTTATTTATAGCCTCGGCTGACAATAGGATAGATGCCCGGAGGCGGAATGCATCTGGGGGAAACCGGATAGGATCCTGTGTCGTTTGAGGACGATACCGTAGTTGTCCGGTCCCATTCGTGGCCTAAGAACCACGACCGACCATCCGAAGGCGGGTAGTCTGCGGAACCCGCTAGAAGAAGGTCGATTCCCACGGCGGAGCCAAAGTCCATTTGGACGGGAGCCCGGCGTGCGAGAGGGGACGACGCGGAGCAACGATCCGAAGGGCCTGCAGTCCTTCGCGATCGAGACCGCGGCGAACTACCCCGAGGCGCCGTAAGCTCCGGGCATTTTTCATTTTCCTGAAGGTCGCGCCTTTCCCTGATGGAGATGAAGAGGGAATTGGTAGGATTAAAATAGAGCATACACAATCCCCCAGACAATCCTATCAGTGCATGTTCAACGGAGGTTAACTCGAATGGCAGCCGCGGAGCAAAAGGTGCAAGAGGCGCCGGTCTCATTGGCGAGGAAGCTTGAGGTAGCGATCGGGAAGGAGAACGTCAAGACGAGCAAGATGGAAAGGCTTCTCTACAGCCACGATATCGCCCCCTTGCCCAAGGAGACCCAGATCGCGTTCAAGAACGTACCGGACGTGGTCGTGAGGCCGAGGTCCACCGCGGACGTGCAGAAGATCGTGAAGATCGCCAACGCGGAAGGGGTGCCGATCACTCCTCGCGGAGCTTCCTCCTGGGGATTGGGCGGCTCGATGCCCATCTTCGGCGGCATCGTCATGGACATGACGGGAGGCATGAGCAAGATCCTGGACATCGATGTGGATAACCTATGCGCTACCGTTGAGGCGGGGGCGTCTTACAAACAGGTCTACGACGCTTGCCTGGAGAAAGGGCTCCTTCTCGGCTCGTACCCGAGCAGCTTCCCCAGCGCCTCACTGGGCGGTTGGATCGCCAAGGACGGCGTGGGCATCGGTTCCTACAAGTATGGAGGGCCGGGGGCCAACCTTCGCAGCATGGAGGTGGTCATGCCCGACGGTTCGATCGTCGAAACGGGATTCAGGGACGTGGCGGATAACAGCGCCGGCTACAACCTGAACGCGCTCATGGTCGGGGCTGAAGGCACGTTGGGCATAATCACCAAGGTCACCGTGAAGCTCAATCCGTTCGGGGGCGTGCTGAAGAACGTCTCCTATTCCTTCGACAAGCTGGAGGACATCCAGCAGCCGCTGTGGGACATCACCCGTTCTCAAGTGGTCCCGCTGCACATCGCCTTCTCGGACGGCAAGCACCTCGAATATCTACGGAAGGCGGGCAAGCATGCTCCGGAGGTAGGAATGATCCTCAACGTGGCCTTCGACGGCACGAAGGAGGACGTGGAACGTCAGGAAGCGTTCGTCGACGCGATCGTGGCCAAGCACGGCGGCAAGAAGATGGCGCCCGAGGTCGGCGTCCACGAATGGGACGAGCGCTGCTACGAGTTCCGCTCCCGCGAGGTAGGCATGGGCGCCATCCCCGGAGAGGTTGTCGTCAGGCTCAAGGACTTCAAGGTCGTCACCCAGAAGTGCTACGACCTGCTGAAGGAGTTCAAGATGGAAGGCGCGATCATCGGCATCATGTGCGACCGCAACACGGTCATGTTCATGCCCTATTACTATCTGGACACCGACTCGCTAATTAGCTTGATGTCCTACGCCTACAACAAGAAGCTCTCGGACGCCTCATTCGAGCACGGAGGCAGACCGCTCGGCTTCGGGGCGTTCTTCGCCGCCAACCTGCAGATCATCCGGGGAAAGGAAGGCACTGAGCAGATGAAGCGCATCAAGAATGCGCTGGATGCCAATGAGATAATGAACCCTGGCAAGCTCCTGGAGATGAAGACCCGCTTCGGCATCGGCATCTCGTCCAAGCTGTTCGAGATCGCCATGGACGCCGCGGGAATGGGCAAGAAGATGTTGCCCCGGGTGGAGCAGTTCGAGGCCAAGGCGGAGATCTACGAAGCGGAACGGGCCAAGAAGGAGAAGGCGGAGCACAAGCACTGATCTGTTTCTCAAACACTTTCTACGCTCTTCTATCTTAGATCCTTCTGCCTCCGGCTATTCCTGCAGACCTAGCGCTGAACGTTCAGGCGATCATCCTTCTCACTGAGAAAAGGCGAGGAAGAGGATTGCCGACTCAGCCCTTCGAATACTTCTCCGGATCGGAGTCGAACCTCTTCTTGCAGCCGGGGGCGCAGAAGTAGTATTCCTTGCCCTTGTGGTTCGATTTCCATTTGGCGGTCTTCTCATCCACTTCCATCTTGCAGATCGGGTCTATTGCGGTCATCGATTCACTTCTTCTCCTTTCTCTTGATCTCAGGAGTGTATCTCTTCAGCAGCGCCGCGTTGGAAACCACCGACACGGAGCTGAAGGCCATCGCCCCCGCGGCCACGATGGGCGGGAGCAGCACATGGAAGAATGGGAACAGCAGCCCGGCGGCCAAAGGAATGCCGGCCGTGTTGTAGCCGAAAGCCCAGAAAAGATTCTGCCGGATCTTCCGCATGGTCCTCTTGGAGAGCTGGATCGCTGCCACCACGTCCTTCAGGTCCTTGCGGATGAGCACTATGCTTCCCGTCTCAATGGCTACGTCCGTCCCAGAGCCGATGGCGATGCCCACGTCCGCCTTCGCCAGGGCGGGTGCGTCGTTCACGCCATCTCCGACCATGGCGACCACCTTGCCCTCCTTCTGCAGCTTCTCCACTTCCTTGGCCTTGTCCTCGGGGAGGACTTCGGCCAGCACGCGCTCGATGCCCAGCTGCTTGGCTATGACGTTGGCGGTGCGACGGTTGTCGCCGGTAATCATCACCACCTCGATGCCCATTTCCTTTAGAGCTTGAATGGCCTCAGGGGCGCTCTCTTTGGCGACGTCCGCCACCGCGATGATCCCCAGCACCTTCGAATCAGCCGCCAGGATCATGGCCGTCCTACCTTGCTCTTCCACGGCCAGCACCTTGCCCTCGGTCGATTCCAGAGGTACCTTGTACTCGGCCATGAGCTTGCGGTTGCCCAGCAGCAGAACGCGTCCGGCGCTCTCCACCCTGACGCCGCGACCAGGCAGGTTCTCGAAAGCCTCGGAGTCTGCGATCTTGATGCCCAGCGACTGTGCCCGCCTCAATATCGCCTGACCGAGGGGATGTTCGGAGCCCTTCTCGGCCACGGCAGCCAGTGAGATGATCTCTTTCTCATCGGTGGCGATGGCTACGACATCAGTCACCTCTGGCTCACCTTTGGTCAGAGTGCCGGTCTTGTCGAACACCATGACCTGGACATTGCCAGCGATCTCCAGGGCCTCTCCGCTCTTGATCAGGATGCCGTTCTCCGCCCCTCGTCCTGTGCCGACCATGATTGCCGTCGGTGTCGCTAGGCCGAGGGCGCACGGGCAGGCGATCACCAGCACGGATATGAAGGCCGTGAGCGAGAAGACGAACCTCGGGGCGGGCATGTCCGCGAATTGTCCGTAGGCAAGGAAGTACCAAAGGAGGAAGGTCAGAACGGCAATGCTGATGACCGTGGGCACGAACACGCCCGCCACTCGGTCTGCGAGCCGTTGCACTGGTGCCTTGGAGCCTTGGGCATCTTCCACCAGGCGGACGATCTGCGCCAAGGCGGTGTCCTTTCCTACCTTGGTGGCACGAACCCGCAGCAAACCGTTCTTGTTCATCGAACCGCCGATGACCTCCGAATCCGTGCTCTTCTCCACCGGGATGCTCTCGCCGGTGAGCATGGATTCGTCGACCGCCGAGAAGCCCTCGATCACCTTGCCATCGGTCGGCACCTTCTCCCCCGGCCGGACGACGAATACCTCGCCCACGTCGACGTCGTCCACAGGCACCTCCACCTCGATGCCTTCCCTGACCACCCGAGCGGTCTTGGCCTGCAGGTCCACTAGCTTGCGGATAGCTTCGGAGGTACTGCCTTTGGCCTTCGCTTCCAGATACTTGCCGAAGAGGATGAGGGTGATGATCATGGCCGAGGAGTCGAAGTAGGTATCCTTGAACGCCACCGCATCGGGGAAGAAGACCACCGCCACGCTGTATAGGTAGGCAGCGGAAGTGCCAACGGCTATGAGCGTGTCCATGGTGGCGGAGCGGTTGCGCAGCGCCTTGTAGGCGTTGATGTAGAAACGATAGCCGGCCACGAACTGCACGGGAGTGGCCAGGAAGAAAAGCATCAGGTTGCCGTACTGCATGAAGAACTCGACCTTGCCCAGGTCGGTGAACATCATGGCCAGGGCGAGCGCCAGCGTGGGAATTGAGAAGACCAGGGAGAAGTAGAGCAGCCGTTTCTGTCGGCGCATCTCCCTTTCCCTCGCTTCCTTCTCCGCGTCCCGGGTCTCGGCCTCGATGACTTCGTATCCGGCCTCACGGATCTTGCGCTTGATGTCCGCCATGCGAATGCGCGAGGGGTCGTAGACCACCTTCACTTTCTCCGTGGCCAGGTTCGCAACGGCCGATTGCACTCCGTCCATCTCCAGCAGCGCCGATTCGATGGTCTCCACGCAGGTGGCGCAGGTCATCCCCCCCACCGAGATGGTGGCGTCGTTGATGACCATGTCATATCCCACGTCCCTGACCGCTGCCTTCAACCGCTCGACGTTCACCTTTTTGGGATCGTAGGAGACGGTGGCGCGCTCGGTGACGAAGTTGACCTGAGCATCATCCACGCCGGAAAGATCGACCAGGCTCCGTTGGATCGTCTCCGCGCAGGTGGTGCAAGTCATGCCGGTCAAGCCAAAGGAAGCGGTGCGCTTCTCAGCGTGCTGGCGTTCTGCCGCTTCTCCTCGTTCGTCTTTCTCCTCTACCATGACGGCGTGGCTATTGCAGCCCCATGTAGAAGTCGTTTTTGTCTGACGTTCGCTATCATTCGAAGACGAGGACTTAACGAACGTGAAAATATCCCGAAAACTTTAACTCAGATCGAGGAATCTTACAATCATGAACCTGGACGGGACGGATGTGCGCATTCTGAAAGTGCTCCAGGAGAACGGGCGCCTCTCCTTCAGGCAGATCGCCGAGCGGGTCGGGGTCAGCGTCCCCACGGTCAGCAGCAAGATCGCCAACATGGAGAATACCGGCGTCATACGCGGTTACACGGCCCTCTTGGACCCGGAGAAGTTGGGAGAGATCTGTGTCATCATCACCATCAAGGCCAAGCCATCGGAGCTTCGTCCATTGGGGGAGAGATTGAAGCAGAGCGAGCATGTCCGACAAGTGTATCTCACCAGCAACAGCAGAGTGCTGCTCTTGTGCAGCTTCACTGAGTCGCATATGGTCAACGACTTCGTCAACCATCTGTCCGAGCAGTCGGAGATCATCGAGTACGATGTCGCCAGCATCATCGGGGTGATGCGGGAGGACCAAAGGGCGTTGGTGACCCCCGGGCTGACGGTGGTCCTCCAATGCATCTACTGCAAGAAGGAGATCCGCGACGAAGCGGTGAAGATGAAGTTGGACGGGAAGGATTACTACCTTTGCTGCCAGACCTGTCAGAAGGCCTTCCAGGAGAAGTACGAGAAGCTGAAGAGCCTGGCCTAGTCACCGCCCAAGAAGGCGATGGCCTCTATCTCCACCCGCGCGCTCAGCGGCAGGGCGCTCACTTGCACGACGCTCCTTGCAGGTGGTGACTCAGGAAAGAACGATGCATATGCTTCGTTCACTTCCTTGAAATGAGCCAGGTCCGTCACGAAGACGGTGGTCTTGATGACTTTACTCAGCGCACTTCCGCCAGCCTCCAGTACCTTGGACAGATTGCGCAGGCATTGACCCGTCTCCTCGGCCACGTTCCCGGGGGCGAGCTTTCCAGTGGCAGGATCGAGGCCGATCTGACCGGAGCAGAAAAGCATGTCCCCCATGACCGCTGCTTGCGAATAGGGTCCGACAGGTCGGGGCGCGCGCTCGGTGAAGACGATCTTGTGCATGGGATCGCATGCAGCTCAGGAGAGATAAGCGATATCCTCGCATCTACCTGGCACCACAGAGCATTATTGTACTAGGGATATCGGCCACGCTCCTCACCACCTGCGGGCAGGTGTGCTTCCGCCACTCCTCGACGGTCATCACCCCGGTCAGGACCCCTACGAACGCGGATCCGGCGGCACGGGCGCATTCCAGGTCGATGAGGTGATCGCCCACGTAGAGGCACTCCCTGGCATGAACCCCAAGCTTGGATGTGATACGCTGCATCGCCAAAGGACTGGGCTTCGCTTCTTCCAGGGGGTGGTCGTCGCGGCAGACCATGTGCTGCAGGACCTCGTCGAGTCCCACCTTCCTCAGGGCGGCGGAAGCGTAAGGCCTCGATCCGCGGGTGAGAACGCCCAAGGCAAGACCCTGGGATTCAAGCATCGCTAGGGCATCATGGGCACCTTCCACGACTTTGACCATAGGCAAGGTGCTCAGCTCGCAGTCCGTGAGGATGCCTCCCAGACGCATATCCAGGTCTAGGAGGTAACTTTCGTCCCGCAGTCTAGAGAGATAGTTGCGACCTTCTCGGATGTTCGTCAGTACGGTCTTTTCGGTGTCCACGAGGTGCCTGGGGGCGCCGCACCGCTCCAGCTCCGCGACCACCCTCCTGCGCATCTCTTGGAAATCGACCGCGCTCTCCACGAGGGTGTTGTCAAGGTCGAAAACAATGGCCTTTGGCCGGAGCACGTTCCGCATCTTCTCGCTCCTGCATTGCGCGGTCGCGGATGAGCCTTTCCCTTCCTACCGCGAGGGATAGACACGGAATTCGCCATATTGAGACAGCCAGCAGACGAATTCTGGTTTCTTAATATAAAAGACTAACTGTAGCATGCTCAAACACCTATTATATATTTTCCAGGTCAAGACCGAGAACATAAAACAAGGTGACTCAATGAATCCAAAGGTCGTTACGATAGTAGCGGCGATATCATTCATCGCCGCCGCGGTTGGGCTTGCGATTGCATGCTCTTGCGTCGATGCGAATGCAGCTGTTCTTGGGATTCCGATGTTAGACCCCCACAGCATTCCGATGTTGGATCCTCACAGCATCCCGATGTTAGACCCCCACAGCATTCCGATGTTGGATCCCCATTAAGTCTGAGTCAGTCCTCCTAAACCCCTTAATTCTCCATTTTCTTTGAGCCTCTGACGGACTGCCTCATCTCTTCCACTTGTTTGACAAGGCTCTCTTGGCCAGTGCCTATGGCGATCGTCATGGCCTCTTCGAACAACTGGTTCGCCCCTTCGAGATCCGAATTCTCACGGTAGGTCACTGCGATCTCGCACATCCAGTAACAGAGCCTCAAGGGCGAATTTGCCTCCCTCATTATCTGCAAGCTGGTGGCGAACTCCTCCTTGGCCCATTCCCAGTCTCCCTTCTTATGATATAGATAGCCACGATACAGGTGCGAAGCGGCCAACAAGAAGCGCTCATTCAGTTTTTGGGCGATCTGTTCCGACCGTTCAAGCATGATCTCTGCCTTCTTCACGTTGCCGATATCCACATACGAACCCGCCAGGTTGGAAAGAGCATAGCCCTGGACGACAATGTCACCTACCGAGCATGCCAGCTCAACTGCCCGTTCGAGCTGATGAATGCCCTCGTCCCTGAACCCGAGGTTCCAAAGATCGTTCCCCAGCGAAGCGCAGACCTTGGCGATCTCGTCCTGGTCCGAGGTCCGCTCCAGCACCTCCAGCGCCAGCTGCTTGTAGCGCACCGCCGTGTCCAATTCTCTGAGCTGGCTGTAGACCTTGCCGATGCCATGAATCGCCTTGCCGTGGCCAACATCGTCGCCGATGGACTTGGCCAGCTCCTCGGCCTGCGTGAAATGTTCTACGGCCTCTTGGAAGCGTCCTTCCCGCTCCGCCACTCCCCCTAGGTCGTAATGCACTTGGGTAAGGGTATGCGAGTCCTGAATGCTTTCTGCGATCTCCTGGCTGCGTTTCAGATAGACGCCCGCTTCCAGATACTCGTAGCGGCGAAGGTGCACCACTCCCACTCGGCGGTTCACTTCCGCCAGCAGCCGACGGTCATTTTCGGGCGAGGCCATGCTCAGCAGCTCCACGTATCGATCGAGCGCCTTCTCCCACTCTCCCTGGATGTCCCATATCTCCGCTTGCAGGAGGAGGATCTCGATGTGGTCCCTGACTTCGCCCCCCTGCCTTTCCGAGATGCTCGCAAGCAATGGAGCCAGGAGGCTGGCATAGCCCCGGTTGAGGATATCCCGGCCATTGGCCGCGGCTATCTGGGCCGCCATATCGAGTTCGCCTGCCATGATGCTGTGGTACAGGGCCTCGACATAGGAGGGGGCGGTCTCATCTTCCTGGTAGTACCTGGAAGCGGCCTTGTGGTACGCCTTCCTCTGTCTGGGCGAAAGTCTGGAGTAGAAGAACTCGCGCATGACGTCGTGCATGCCAACCATGCGCCCGGAGGTCTCGTTCAGCAATGCCTTTCGGATCAGGACCTCGATGGTGTCGTAGTCCACCATATAGTCCTGGTAGGAACGTTCCTTATGACCATGGCCTTGTTCCTTGGCGATCTCCTCTTCCATGACGAAGAAGGAATCGGTCGGCACTGGATAGCGGAAGACCGAGGCGATCTCCAGGATGCGTCTTTCCGCGATCTCCAGCTTGGACTGCACCTCTTGCTCGATGAACAAGCGGATGTTCTTGCCCAGAGCCAGCTTGGGGTCCTCCACCAGTTCCATGAAGAAGGGGTGGCCTTTGGTGATGCGGTAGATGTCTTCAAGCGCTTCCTCGGGCAGTGCGCGGTCGCGCATCAGGCGCATGCTGCTTTCCCGGTCCAAACCACCTAGATGGATCTCCACCACCACTCCGTTCATGACCGCGCTACGGTGGTAGAAGGCCAACGATTCCCGGCTGGTGCATATCAGCTTGATGTTAGGGGTGGCCTCGAGCGTGCCCACCAAGGCGCCCAGAAAATCCAACACCCCCCGCTCCGACTTGTGCACATCATCCAGGATGATGAGCGCGGTCACATCTCTTAGGTCCGTCTCCAGGAGTTGACTGATCTCGCCTAGATTGGGGGCTTCGGTCTGAGTCAGGTACCACTCCAATCCTTTCTTCCCCAGCTGGGAGAGGAACTCGGCGATAGGCCGCAACAGTCCCTTGAGGTTCATCCACTCATGGATGTGGAACCAGAAAGTGTTCACCCTTTCCCGTCGGTCTTGCGCGAACTTGGCCAATAGGGTAGTCTTGCCGATGCCCGCGATGCCTTGGACCACGACCAGGCGGGTGACCTCCGAGTCAACGAGCTCGTTAAGGCGGGCCAGCTCCTCTTCCCGACCGTAGAACACGCGGATCGTTGGCTTCCGGTCAGTGAAATCGACGAACCTTCGTTCCTCCTTGATCTTGCCTTCGTGGAAGGAGGCACAGTCGAAGCGACCCCTCTCTATTCCCAAGGCCAGCTCCACCAAGGAAAAGCGCCTCGGCAGGTACACGCCCACCCGACCGAACTCCTCCCGGTGCTCCTGACCTTGCATGTCCACCACCAGGATTTCGATCGCCTCCACTTCCTTCTTCAGGGCCAAAGACTCTTCGAACCCTCGATGGGTAAGGAAGTAGACCTTGCGCGTGCTGGACAGCCCCTTGACATGCTTGTTCTGGATCTCCAACGCTCCCGCCGCAGATAGTTCGGTGACGAGCTTGGTCATGTTGTTCCTTCCCACACCCACGGCGATGGCTATGCCATCTTGGGTCACCCCTTTAGGAGCATCGGCATCCTGGCAGAAGCGATGGAAGGTGAGAAGGTGGAGCAGGACCTTCTCCTTGATGGTGAGGAACGATTTGCGCGAGGTCCGGTTCACGCCACTGATTCGCTGTCCGATGAAAAAAAGATTCTGCTTTGAAAAGTAGCATGCTCAAATGAGCTTTATATAGGGTGGATGGCCCTCGAATGAGACGCGAACCTTAAGGAGGCATGAGAGTCGTGATCAACAAGAACGAACGTAGGATCTCCTTGCTCGTCGAAGGCTATCCTCGACTGGGATTCCAGCTGTACTCCAGGTTGCTGAAGACCGGCGTGGATGGGGTGTGCGTGAGTCGGATGCATCCAGAGTATGTCATGCAGAAGTACGACCTGCCAGAGGCACGCTGCTTCTGGCTAAGCAGCTGCAAGGGCAAGGACGTCATGCAGCCCAAGGTCCTGAGCCAGATCTCCAAGTCCCTGCGCGGAGCCATCAAGCAAGGAAAGCAAACGGCCGTCTTCTTGGATGGTCTGGAGTACCTTCTTCTCTACAACGATCTGAACAAGGTCATGGGATTCCTCAGGGACATGGAAGCGAGCCTACTCAAGCAAAACGCCGAAATGCTGGTGAGCATCGATCCCCTGACCTTCGAGCAGCGCGACCTGGATCAGTTGTTCTCCGTTTTCCCGCGCCTGAAGGCAGAGGAGCTCGACGCGATGCTGCCTAGTTCACAACCTCAGCAAAGCGTCGCAGCCGCGCCATTGAGCGTAGGTCAAACAGTCTAGGATCGAGCGCCACCAGGAGTATCGATCCGCTTTCCATCGCTATGTCGTTGAGCTGCTCGAAGAACATCTGCAGCCGGTGAAAGTCGTTGAAGAGTGCCAGGTACTCAATCCCGTCGATGATGATGATGGCGCGCTTGTTCCCGTTGGCGAACGTGAGCACCTGGTGCACCAAGCTCTGCAGCTGATCTGGAGGAATGTTGCGTTCTCCGGGCCTCTCGCTGAGCCAAATGGTATCCACCTTCTTACCGGCCCAGCGCTCGCCGATAAGGTCCGGATGCATTCGTGAGATGCACATCACATTGCTGCCGGAGAAAACGAAATCCTGCGCAATTTGCATGGCTTTGTCGATTCGTTCGCCCATCACCAGATAGGTGCGGCCATAGTCGAAAGCCATGACCACCTTTCCAGAACTGAGGGTTACGGTGGCGTAACGACTATCCGCGTTCCTGGGCGTCTCAG
>Ga0315277_10006674_pt1 | contig 15040 bp, 14 predicted proteins | sample YL17G05_15_MG_FD_203695 | JGI IMG/M metagenome (GOLD analysis project Ga0315277, IMG submission 203695) | Sediment microbial communities from Yellowstone Lake, YNP, Wyoming, USA - YL17G05_15 | ecosystem: Environmental > Aquatic > Freshwater > Lake > Sediment | place: USA: Wyoming | collected...
AAAGGCTCAAGATATTGAGTGGGCGATTGAAAGAGACTTGCCTTTTCCGGTCAACATCTTCATGACACAATCAAGACCTGAGACAGTTTGGTCCCAAAAGACAGCAGAGGTTCCTAGCAAAGCAGAAACAGAGAGGGTCAAGCCAACAGAAATGTTGAACGTTGTTGTGAGAGGAATTGCGGCTGGAAAAAGGAGTTTCGGCATAGGCGTCGCAAAAGTTGTTGCGGACACTGAAGAAGCCTCAAAAATCATGCAGAAAGGCGACATACTCGTTACTGACATGACTAACCCTGATTATGTGCCTTTCATGAAGCTATCCGGAGCAATAGTCACTGATAAGGGTGGAGTAACATGCCACGCAGCCATCGTAAGCCGTGAACTAGGCATTCCATGCGTAGTGGGAACTGAGAACGCCACAAAGCTTATGGTCACTGGGAGAGAGTACACTGTTGATTCCAAAAGCGGCATCGTCTATGAAGGCGTGCTGCAGACCTTAACTGCGCAACTCTCGTCAGCCAGCGGAGCCACCGTTTCTGGCTCCGCACTTTCTAGAGGCGTGTACCAATCTGTGCCAGTTACCGCAACAAAGATCTACATGAACTTGGGTGTTCCAGAAAAGGTTGAAGATTACAAAGACCTGCCCTTTGAAGGCATCGGACTCATGCGCATGGAGTTCATCTTGGCCAGCTACATAGGCGAGCACCCAATGTCCTTTGTGGATACGGGTCGCTCACAAGTTTTCGTAGATAAACTGGCTGAAGGAATAGCTACGGTTGCAAGGGCAATACAACCACGCCCAGTTGTAGTGCGCTTCAGCGACTTCAAGACGAACGAGTATCGCGAGCTGAGGGGCGGCGACAAATACGAAATTGTAGAAGCCAACCCGATGCTTGGCTGGAGAGGATGCAGCAGATACATAAGCGAATGGTATGAGAAAGCCTTCAGACTTGAATGCCAAGCAATCCGAAAATGCCGCAAAGAATGGGGCCTCAAGAACGTGTGGGTAATGCTTCCGGTGGTCCGTACAGTTTGGGAAGCAAAGAAGGTTTTAGAGATCATACGGGAAGAAGGGTTGGAGAGATCAAGGGATTTCAAGGTTTGGTTCATGGCTGAAACCCCGTCAATTGCTATACTTGCTGATCAGTTCTCGAAACTCTGCGACGGATTCTCCATAGGCTCAAACGATATGACACAGGGCATTCTCATGATTGACAGAGATTCAGAACGCTTAGGTCAAATGGGCTACTTCGATGAAAGAGACCTGGCGGTAGAAAGGATAATTGCCCACCTGATCAAAGTGGCTCACGAGAATGGGGTAACAGTATCGATATGTGGTGAGGGCCCTTCAAATCTGCCAGACTTTGCAGAGTTTCTCGTGAGAGTTGGAATCGACAGCATATCAGTGAACAATGACGCAGTTGTCGCGACCAAAAGACTCGTGGCGAGCATAGAACGCAAAATAATGCTTGAGGAGCTTGCTGAACAACACGAGAGGGCGCATCGTCGCCCAACCCAAACGTCAAAACAAGATTTGGAATGGGCACTTGAATAGCCGCCACTGCTCATTCCATTTTCCATGACTTGATTCTTGATAGACTGGACTTCGAGAGTGCTTGGATGAAGAACTTCGATTTTGAAGAGGAACGAGTGAAGCAAGAAATACTGAAACTTGGAGCTAAGCGTGTCCTGCTGCAGCTTCCTGAAGGCTTGAAGCCTGAAGCCCCGCGTTTGGCCAAGATTATCGAAAAGACAGGCGCCTTGCCTATTGTTTCAGCCGACCCATGCTACGGAGCATGCGATCTAGCAACGGAAGCCGCAGAAAGCCTAGGAGTAGATATGATAATTCACTACGGACATGCGAAGTTGCTGAAACATGCGCCTGTACCCGCAGTCTATGTTGAGGCAAGAGCAACCGTAAACGTTAATGAAGCTGTCAAAAAGGCCTTGCTTCTGCTGAGAAAATGGCAGAAGATCGGTTTGACCACCACAGTTCAGCACGTTCAAACCTTGGACGCAGTAAGAGAAACTCTAGTTCGCGCAGGAAAAACCGTCATAATAGGCGACACTGGAAGACTAGGCTATCCTGGACAGGTTATCGGATGCGATTACACCAATGCCAAATCAATATTGAAAGATGTGGAAGCCTTCCTCTTCGTAGGTGGCGGACGATTCCATGCCTTAGGAGTAGCGTTGTCAACCTCAAAGCCCACAATAGTTGCTGACCCATATAACAACCAAGCTTTCTCAGTTGCCGACGACGCTGAAAGAATCATCAGACAACGATGGAGAAGCATAGAGGAAGCTGAAAAGGCAAGGAGTTTCGGAATCCTGATTGGATTGAAGCCAGGACAGAAAAACATGGAGCAGGCTTTGCAGATAAGACAGAAGTTTGAAGAGAAAGGGAAAACTGCCTGTCTACTTGCCCTGAAAGAGGTCACGCCTGAAGCGCTTATGGAATTCCCAACGATAGAAGCCTATGTGAACACTGCATGTCTAAGACTGTCCGTTGAAGATGCTCAAAGATACAGAGTGCCGGTGCTTTCGAAGAATGAAGCTCTAGTGGTTGTTGGAGAAATGTCTTGGGAAGAATTATGCAGAAAAGGATTGTTCGAAAATTAGATTTGGAAATGCTGCTTTCTCGTGTTGAACCTCATCCGACACCTAAACCTAGCATTGAGCAATACACTGCACCTGCTGGCGTTGCAGCAACAATGCTCTACATTGCTGCTTATGCGAACAACAGCATTGCTGGCAAATCTGTTTTGGATCTGGGATGTGGCACAGGAAGGTTAGCTTTGGGTGCAGCCTTCTTGGGCGCGAAAAGCGTCCTAGGCGTGGACATTGACAAAACTGCCATTAACATGGCGATTGAGAATTCGACGAAAATAGGCATGAAGGGGAAAGTGGACTGGCTTGTCGCTGACATAGATGCCATCCGGGGAAGATTTGACACTGTTCTGCAAAACCCGCCATATGGTGTGCAGACGACGAGGGCTGATAGGAAGTTTCTTGAAAAAGCCTTGGAAGTTGGCAAGACAGTGTATTCGCTTCACAAAAACCCGCAGAAAGACTTGACTTTCTACAAGAGGTTGAAGGCTGACTCCAGTGGAATACTGCCAGTTGCCCCGGCTCCTTTCTTGAAGGCATTTATTGAAGGGCAGGGGGGAGAAATCAAAGCTGTCTACGCCATGATTATGTCAATTCCGCATATGTTTAGTTTTCACGCCAAGAAGAAGCACGAGTTTATAATTGACCTCTACATCATAAGCGGTCAGCCGATTAATCAAAAGGTTTATTGAGAGGCATGGAAAACTACAGTTATACCCATCGAGCGAACAGGTAAACCTAGTCATGTTTGAATATTGGACTGCACACAGGGTGCAAAACAAGAAAAGTGAATTTGAATGAGTTCGAAACCAGCTGAACAGAAAAGTGGGCAGCTAGTTCTGCCCGGTGAACGCTTAGGCGTGATCGAAGAGTTTGTCCCGGATGCGGGAACCTTCGTGAAAGACGGAGTAATCTACTCTGAGGTTGTCGGCCGAGCCCTGCTTGACCCCGCAACCAGACGTGTCGCAGTTAATCCAGTCGGTCGAAGCGTTTTGGTCCCAAAAGTCGGAAGCATCGTGATAGGTCAAGTTTCAGGGGCTCAACCTGAGAATGCTAACGTGCGCATCCTTCTGGTGGGGGATAAGAAGCTTTCAGGCGTTTTCACGGGAGTCCTGCACATTTCTGATGTACATTTGAGATACGTTGATTCTATGTTTGAAATCTGCAAGGCTGGTGACATCATAAGGGCCAAGGTCATCAGCGACAAGAATCAGACTTATCATTTGTCAACTAAGGATAAGGAGTTGGGTGTTATCTACGGCTTTTGCTCAACCTGCGGGGCCACACTGGAATTGAAGAGGCAGAGCATGCATTGTCCAAGATGTGGGAGAATTGAAACGAGGAAGACCGCGTTTGACTATGGAAAAGCGGCGGTCTAAAACAGGAGGAACATGTGGATGAAGGTCAAGGTTTTGAACAAGACTCCTGACGAGCTGAAATTGGAAATTGAAGGCGTCGGGCACACTCTCTGCAATCTGCTTCAGAAAAGGATCTTGGAAGAGGAGAATGTGGATCAGGCTGGTTACGACATTCCCCATCCCATGACAGCGAGCGCAATAGTCTATGTGCGCACGAAGGGCAAGACAAAGCCTGAAGACGTTCTGAAGCACGCAGCGGCAAAGGCACGAGAACTGAACGCTGAGTTCGGCAAAGAATTTGAGAAAGCCCTCAAGAAAGCTTGATTCTCTCCACTATCTTCTCAAGAAGCCTACTTAAAGCCTCAGCAGGATCATCGTCTTTTTCGAGCATTGCCACACTTTCCTCTAAGGTAATGTGACCGTGCAGCCAAGCGTAAACTATCAATGCTTCAGCTGCATCGGCCAACTCATGACTAGTCATGCTAGATGGCGCATAAGGTCTCAAACCAGCTCTTCTAAGCCCCTCGGCAAGAAGACTACCCTTCACTTTCGCGCCAGAAGGTCTGCCATTCTTGTCTGAAAGAGCCAAAGAATAGACAAGATTGACGAACGCATCGCCCAGTGATGCCAATCTGTGGTCTGTCATGACTCCAGTCAGGCTGTTATGTGTCGGTATGAAAGAGAACATTTTAACATTTTTCTTCAACTTTGAGCACGTCACCGACTTTGGCTTTCCTGGCTGCGAATTCTTTGCCAAAGCTTGGGAATGAACCGTCCAGTCTTCTTTTGATACTCCACATATTCGCGACCAAACCGCTGTTCCAAGAGCTTTTCTTCTTGGAAAGTGACTCGAAAGTACCCGGGGACTGCAATAAGCGGAATTAGTGTGAGCCAGCTCGGCCAGATTGCGAGAAGACCGAGGAACATGGAGAAGTAGGCGAGATAGGATGGGTGACGCACATACCGGTATGGCCCCAATGTGACAAGTTTGTGTTTGTCGCGCATTGTCCATGAAGTTGCATATTGTCCACGCGTGATGACGCTCCACAGGAACAGGAAGTATCCAAATGTCGTTAGGAGCAGGCCCAAGATTCGTGCGTAAGGGGTGAAGGTGGGTTGGAGGCCGAAGACGAAAGGGCTTAGCAATGAGACAAGATTAGCCAAAACCAAGAGGGGATGCAGGATGGCTTCGATGAAATAGACCAGTGTTCCTAGAACTGCCATGCTTACGGCGATGCCTGAGGGGCGGTCAATCTCTGCATGTGGAGTCACCTCGTCTTCTGTTCTATGCGTCACCAAGATATTGTGCAGGTTAACCGCGAAAAACAGTCCCAGACATATTAGAAGGAAACTGGCTATGATGGTTTCCATCAGCATGATGTTAGTTGACCAAAGTATCAGCTTATAAATCTATGTGCGCTCATATTTTCTAGCGACTTTGAGGCATTGTTTTTGTCGTGCAAAAGATTTCGCGTTGTCAAACCTGAAATTCGAGTTTTAGGAGTTGACGATGGAGTATTTACCCCTCATGTGAAGGGTCTTGCCCTAATCGTCGGAGTGGTCTTTCGCGGTGGATACTGGCTTGACGGCGTGATGCATACGAAAGTAAAGGTGGACGGGTTAGATGCCAATCACAAGATAGCTTCCATGATAGTCAACTCGCCTCATTACAAGCAACTTAGGGTAATAATGCTTAATGGAGTAACGTGCGCAGGCTTCAATGTTGTCGACATCAGAAGGCTCAACAGGGAAACACGGCTTCCCGTCATAGCAGTTACTCGAGACAAACCGAACTTTGCAGAAATTCGGCAGGCTCTGGAAAATCTGCCGCACAGCGAAAAACGTTGGAATGCCATACGAGGAACAGACGAACTGTTTGAAGTATGCACCAGAAGCAGGAATGCCAAAATTTACATGCAGATAGCGGGAATTTGTAAGGAGGACGCTGAAAAAACCCTGCAGATAACTTCTACAAGGAGTAACATTCCCGAAGCCTTGCGAGTAGCACATCTAATCGCTTCGGGAATCAGCATAGGAGCAACTTAGCGACAATCTTTATTGGAACAAGAAAAGGTTTAAAAGAGACTCTGCTAAGGGAAAACAAACGGACAATGGAGCATGCTAGCATGGAATTTTGCCCAAAGTGCGGATCTCGTCTCGCACCCAAGAAGGGAAAAGCCGGCAAGGAAGCGGCGCTAGTGATGGTCTGTCCCAAATGCGGCTACAGAAAACGAGTATCCGAAAGAAAGGTTGAACCGAAGGCTGCCAAAGTAATCCAGCCCAACCCGCACCAGCTTGTCGCAGTAATTGGCAAGGAAGAGCAGAAGCTTCGAACATTGCCCACAGTAAGAATCGAATGCCCAAAATGTGGCAACAACTTGGCTTATGTTTGGCAGGTTCAGACCCGAGGCGCAGACGAATCCTCAACGCAGTTCCTACGCTGCACGAAATGCGAATACACATTCAGAGAATACAGCTGAGCATTGTACGTCTAGAGGCAAGTTTCTTCCACAAGTCATAATCTCATAGCAATGATACTGGGCGATAGAAGACAGTGTTCAAATGAAGACGAAGGCAAAGTGGGGACGTTTCATGATAGTTGGTGGATTACTTTTGCTGTTGGCACTCAGCCTGCTCAGGGCGATTCCCCCCTTTGCTTGGGGATTCTTCGCTGGTCTTTTTCTCTCGACATTAGTAGTGATTGCAGCTGGATTGGCATTGGCCTATCAGCAACACTCCTAGAAATCCCGGTCCACAAAAGTCGAATGCATGCTATTCTGCTTAGGACTACGATTGAAAACCCTCCAATTCCGGGCTGAAGGTTAATATGTAAAGTCTTTTATTAGCAACTGAGCATAACGAATTAGAAGGTGACTTCAATGTTCAAACTCAAGGTCGCAGATGCCAAGCTTCTGCGGGACATGATAACGTCTATCTCGATCCTCGTTGATGAAGCCACATTCAAGCTTGACTCTGAAGGCATGAAGCTGCGCGCTATGGACCCGTCTAGGGTTGCCATGATAGACTTCGAGTGGCCTAGAACCCTTTTTGAAGAGTACGTGTGCGATACGCCTGCAAAAATGTGCATAAACATAACTGAACTGCTGAAACTGTTGAAGAGAGCTGGAAAAGACGAAGTTGTAGGGCTATCTCTTGATGAGAAGACTGGGCGTCTGCAAGTCGCCATAGCCGGTAAGTACTCGCGGAACTTTACGATGCCTACTCTTGAAGCGTCAGAGGAGGAGGTTCCAACGCCGAAATTGACCTTCAACGTGAGAGTCAAGGCCACAACTGATGGTCTAACTCAGGCAATAGAGGATGCTCAGCTCGTGAGCGATCACGTCAAGCTTGAGGCCGACCCTGAGAAACTGGTTTTCAACGCGGCAGGCGACCTTATGGGCGCAACCATAACCATTCAGAAAGGAAGCGACACATTACTGGAATTGGAAACGAAAGAGCCTTCAAAGGCAACGTTCAGCCTGAGTTACCTTACAGAAATCATCAAGGCAGCATCTGCCACCTCTGATATTGCAACGCTGGAATTTTCCTCAGACATGCCAATAAAGCTTGACTTTCAGCAAATAAAAGGTGGAAAACTGGCGTTCTATCTAGCGCCGAGAATTGAAACAGAATAACGAGAAAAACAAGATGCAACGCTCTGCCGCCAGATTCACAAAGAATGACCTGGCAAAATACCCATTTCTCAAAGAAACCACAGACTATGTTAAGGAACTTGATCTGAAAGTCGAAGATCTGGCAAGCCCAGCTTTGGCCACTGTTCTTCAACGTGCCGAAGAAAGGGTTGAAGAAGCAATCTTGTATACGATGACTGGCGTCAAGCTGCGAAATGCTGAAATCGAAATTCTGTCCTTCCCAGCTGCGATCCTGCTAGTAATCGCAACCGAGAACAGTTTCATAAAGAAACGATATGCGTTGGCTGAGGCGAAACAGGCACATGAAGAAATGAGGCTTGAGTCTAGGGAAAAAATCTTGTCGATCGCAGAGAATTTCAGCTGGAAGCTGACAACAAACAATCGAGCTGAGATTCCATGCGAGTTCTCGCTGAGCTTCGTGGATTATGTAAACAACACTACACACTTGCGGGACAAGAAATGGAAACTCGTCAACAGACTGCTGTCTAGCGGCAACGTTTACCTAACGAGAAATGAAGCTACAAGGCTATTGAGCGAAGAGGTTCGCAAGCATATCGAAAAGCGACTAGAAATAAAAGAGCGGCCTAGTTTCCCAGCAATAATAATCGAAGCAGCTGAGAGAATAAAGAAGCTGGCAGTTGATAAGATAGGAAAAGCTGAGATGGAAGGCTTTCCGAAAATCACTGTGCAAACAGCTTTTCCACCGTGCATAGAAGTTCTATACCAAGCTTTCACTTCTGGCAGGCACTTGTCCCATGTTGGTCGATTCACACTTACCTCATTCTTGGTAAACGTGGGGATGTCACCCGAAAAAGTGATCGAGCTCTTCAGGAACTTTTCTGACTTCAGCGAGAGGGTGACACGTTATCAGGTTGAGCACATTGCGGGAGAAAAAGGTTCAAGAACCCGCTACATCCCCCCGAGATGTGACACATTAAAAACCCATGGGGTCTGCCCTGGTCCTGAAGTGCTGTGCCAGACGATACGCCACCCATTGGCCTATTATAGAAGGAAACTGAAGGCATCTGGCTCCAAGGCATAGAAAAGAATCTGCAATAGGGATGCTTTTATATATCCAGTGCTCTTAAGTGAACGCTAATATTAAAGGTGATCAGCCGACAATGGACTTTCCATCGGTGGAAGGAAACGTAGGGGTAAATTCCGAAGTCGGATTGATTCTACCAACATATTGTGAAGCGGCAAGCATTGAAAAGTTAGTTCATGAAATTGAAGGACTAAACCTTAACATTTCCATATTAGTTATCGACGATTCAAGCCCAGATCACACGGCAGACATGGTGAGGAAACTTCAGGGGAAATACAGCAATATACTTCTTCTTGTGAGACCCAAAAAATCCGGGCTTGGAACCGCAATAACAGACGGTTTTAAAACATTTCTATCCTTTGTGAAGCCTCCCAAATACATAGTCACGATGGACGCAGATTACTCGCACAACCCAGCAGATGTTCCATCGGTGGTCTCAGCAGCAAAGGAAGTGAAGGGGCTTGCAATAGGAAGCCGATATTGCGAGGGCGGAAGAGTGGCAAACTGGAGCATGGTTCGATGGCTGATAAGTCGTGTCGCCAACCTACTGTCCTCTTTTCTAGTAGGAGCAGCAATACACGACTACACAAGCGGCCTGCGCTGCTACTCAACTGATCTGGTCAAGCAAATAGTCAACGACCTACACAGCCAGACCTATGAAATCCAAATAGAAACAATAAGGCAGTCCCACCGCCGCGAATTCATAATAAGAGAAACTCCGATAACCTTTGTTAACAGAAAGAAAGGAAAATCGAAGCTCACTATCAACGAAATAAAAGAATTCTTCCGTTACATTCTGCTGAAAGTGGTCCTGAAGAGAAACTGACATGTAGTAGCAAAGCAGCATCGCCCATATTTTCTAGCGTTTGCAGCTACTTTTTCTGATTGCTTGACCGTAAATAAACTCCAGCTTGTCAACAACCTTCTCCCATGTATACTTGTTTTTGATAAGCTCAAAAGCGTTATCAACAAGCGTATCTCCTAGCTGACGATCTGTCAAAACTTCGCGGATCGATCTGGAGATTTCTTGAGGAGTAACACTCTGAAGCAGCCACGCGTGCACTCGATGCTTCAAAATGTCGCCCGGGCCGCCGAACGGAGAAACAACTACTGGGATTCTGCTTGCCATCGCCTCTAGCATGCTTAGACCAAACCCTTCGTATGAAGACGGCAAAACGAAGATATCCGCGCTAGAATAGAATTCTTTCAGTCTCGATGCTGAAACTTTCCCTGCCATGACAAGCGAATGTTTGACCCCGAGTCTTGAGGCCAAGCCTAACAATGTGCTTGAAAGATTTGCATAGTCGGGGCCGACAACGACGAACTTTGCGGATGGAAACTCCTTCAATATAAGCGGCATTGATTCAATGACTTTGCCTATCTGTTTGTTCCAGTCGATTCTCCCCACATAAAGCAGTATTGGACCACCAGAGCCTAACTCGTTCAGAATCTTTTGACTCCTTTCATGCGCGTATTCTTCTGTATTGACGCCATTTGGCACGACGGTTATCTTATCAGCCGATGCTCCTAATTGCATTATCAGACGCACATTGTGCTCGCTTAATGCTATTATTCTGTCAGAGAAACTGAGAAGCACACGTCCAGCAGTGTGATCAAAAACTGCCTTCAACAAGACATTGGAGACGGATCGCGAAGGATAAATGCCGTGAGGCGTCAGGATCACTGGAACATGATTTAGCCGGGAAAGCGAAGCTGCAGTGCATGAGCTTAAGCATCGATACCCGTGCACATGAACCACATCACCCTTGATCTGACCCAGAATCTGCAAAATGCCTGGTATGAACCAAAGCTCTCTAGTCAGTTTCGACATAAACAACGGAAATCGGTAAACATCAATCCCTTTCACATTCTCAGTTTGGACGGAGTTGCTCTTGCCATCAATGTCGTCGGAAGTAACCACACTTACTTTGTGGCCACGCTCAGAGAGTTCAAGGGAAATCCTGTAAACATGCTCCTCTACTCCTCCAATCGCTGGTGGAAACCGCGGCGTAACCTGTACTATATGCATTCGCAGTCACATTTCATCAGTTTGTTTCTCGCAATCCTCCACTGTTAGAAATAACTGCGTTCAAGACTTGGTCAAATTGGTTCGCCAGAAATGTCCAGTCATACCTCACTTCAACTGTCCTTCTCGCATTCTGCCCTACCTTCGCAGCAAGCGCTTCCGAAGCCAATATAGTCTCAAGCTTTTCAACCCATTCATCGATATTGTCGGGGTCCGCGAGAAAACCGTTCTCTCCGTCGGAGATCACATCTTCAACCCCACTTACCCTACTTGCAATTACAGGTTTCTGCATGGCCATTCCCTCAAAGAGCTTCAGTGGACTTGCTGCGTTAGAGACCTCGTTGCTGGGAAAAGGAATCAGGACAATATCTGCATCTGCTAATAGAAGTGGAATCTTTTCGTGCGGCGTTTCTCCCAGAAAAATAGCGTTTTCTTTGCAGAATTCCCTGCTTGCTCCGCTTCCTGTGAGCACAAACTTCACATTCAATCCCTTCTCTCTTGCCCTGTCACACAGCTTTGATATTATGTTCAGCCCGGCCCATGCGTCTAGGCGTCCATAATAGTGGCATGTCTTCCTGTTGTGATTACCTAACTTCGCGTCGGTTCGAACAGAAGCGTATCGATTGGGATCGAATTCGCTTGTATCAACACCATTGGGAATTGTCACTAAATTCCTTTCAGGTACTCCTAACGAGGCTGCGTAGTTTCTGATAAACCGTGTTGGTACTGTGACCTTTCGAGAGTTTCTGGCAATAAACTCTTGGATAAGGACAATTAGCTTGGCCATAAAGCCACTCTTTTTGATGTTAAGGAGCTCTATAGCGTATTGAGCTATTAGATCATCAAAATCTAGCACGACGGGTTTTCTCCACAGCCTTCCCAATGTGAGTCCGAGCAAGCCAGTGTAGGGACTCGGATAGTTCAGCACAATAATATCTGGCTTCATCCTTCCAAAAACCTTCGCAGCCTCTTTTAGTACCCACACGGAAGTCAAGAGAAATGCTAGTGGGAATGAATATTGCCAAATCTTGGCAATTCTAGCTGATATTGGAATAAAATGGCCCGTGATTTTCGCATGCTTTTCGGTGCTAGTTATCTTTTGGAGATGAAGCTTGTCAACGCCTTCATTCTTTTGCATTCCTCTTAACAACATTCGCATCGGAGGGAAAACTATGAAGTGTATCTCATGTTTCTGCGATAATCTTTTCATAATCTCGAATATCCTTCTATCACTCCCGAGCTTGGGTGGAAAATACTCGACAAAGACTGCGACGTTCATGTTATCCAATTTTAAGTGTCCGCTGTTGCCGTTTATGGTTTTCTAATGAATCGGAGCTGCTGGCTTGGACTTGCGGCTCCTGTGCCGACAGCGAACAAACATTATAAGAGTCAGAGGTGTTCATAATGGGCTACTCAGAAGGAGATCGTTATCTTTTTAAGAGTATGGAATGTGTAGAGAGGCTATAAGGGAAAAATTGATGGTGCTCCTAGTCCTGCAGTTGCTCTTTTTCATGTTTCTTATGATAGTTAACGGTGAGCCTTTGAGGTTCTACTTGCTTCGCCATCTAAGATTGTTTTCAGATTTGGATTTTGTGCAAATCTGCATTCTAGACGTCTATCTTGGTGGGCTGCTCCTCTACGTAATTGCTATGCTGCCGCTTATGCTCTTTAATCGGTTCATTATTCTCGGGCTAACAGTTCTGGGCTTTGGCGTCTCTGTCTTCGCCCATTCCAATGCACTGCGACAGGTGACAAAACCGGACAGAATACGCGCCTTCTTGGGGGATAACAAGGCTATATTCTATGACTATTTGCCTCTATTTGCGATGTTCATAATTGTCCTGCTCGTTGACCTCACTGCCATATCAGGCTATGTTTTCGGCGGTATATTCGACGAATCCATACACGCTCTTAAAACGCAAGTCATTGTGGAAAACAACTATGTACCATTGACTCTGCAACCTTACTTACAAGAAGGAAACATCTATCCGCAAGCGTCCCATGTTATCTTTGCTTTTGGCAACTATGCGTTAAATATAATAATTCCGAAAGTCGTTTTTTATGTGAGTGTCCTCTTCAAGGCGCTGACCGTGTTTGGCGCCTACTTTTTGGGTAGGAAGCTCAGTCTTGCAAGAGAATACTACTTGGGTCTGAGTTTTGTTTTCACCTTTATTTCCAGCTGGCCTCTCTTCGTTGTGTGGGGAGCAAATCCTTTCCTTGTGGGCTTTCCCCTTTTTCTTGTCTGTCTAGGGCTCCTTTATTCCTTAATCCGTTCCCAAACGAAAGCGAGTTACAAGGAACTCGTAGCCGCTGGTCTGCTTTTAGGATTAGCTGGAGCGATTATTGTTACTTATCTGCAAACTCTAATGATGGTCGCAGCTCTCGTTTCTATCTATTGGCTTGTTACGAAGTCCAAATCAGTGCGCCGCAACCTTTTCGAATTCGTCATCATATTCTCGGTCAGCCTGCTTATTCTGAGTCCCTTCCTGTATAGGTTCGTTGCCTTCTATCAGTACCCTGGGCACAACATCGGCATTCCAGAGGATTTTTCCGGATATCAGAAACAAGGTTTTGCTTTGACTCAAGCTGTGCAATGGGCTTTTGACAATTTGTCTCCGTATTTTGAGTTGCGACTATTGATGTTGTTTCCGCTTGTTGGCCTCTGCGTGCTTGTTTGGATAAATCGAAAATCCAATAACATGAAGTCTATGTTGGCTTACGCTTCTGCCATCTTCCTATCTGCAGTTTCACTGTCCTTCATTGCATTCTTTCTTCCTGGAGACTTCGAAATAGTATCATGGGGCCATCAAGGCATAATTATCGCAATCTCACTGAATCTCTTCGTACTGGCCTTCTTCCTGGAACTTGCACGGCTCATCAAGGGGATGAAATTTACATGGTTGTCAAGGCTCTCTTCGAAATTCTCTCGTGTCAATCTGATGTTAGCTGTTGTGATTCCTGCGCTGATAACTGCCCCGTTCATATATCATAGGATAATGATAGACTCAAACAGTCTGAGTGGCACCTATCGAATGTTTGCAGTCACAACTCAAGATGACCTTGACTTGATGACTTGGATGCAAGCGAATTTGTCTTCTAACGCGGTAATTCTAGTTAGCTTATATGAACCTGGTCTATACATCCCGACTATTTCACATCACAGAATAGTCTATCCGTATTCTGCTAGCAGCTTCAGCCTTTCATATCAAACTTTGTTGGATTCTCTTGACAATAATGTTGTGAACAGAACAGTGTATGATCTCGCTTCCAACTTGTCCATATCTCACGTGTACGTGGGCTCTAATGGCGCCTACTGGTGGTTTAAGCAGCGCAAGTGGGATCCTGGGTTGTTTCTGGGCAATCCAAACTTCCAGCTGGTGAAGAACTTCGGCAACGCTTACCTGTTCAAACTCAATTACACGAATCCTAATACGGTTTTTCTGGACGACTTCGAGCATGAACGTTGGGATGACTACGGATGGCAAACTTACTTTGAAGGCAACGGTCTGGGAAACGTAACGATACAAAATGACTTTGAAAACAGTTCGCAAAGAAGCCTAAGAATCACCTCTCAAGCCGTTTATACTGTTTTCACATGGAGACATGCGACTTACATCACAAGAAAAATCTACGTGCAAAACGATTCCGATGTTACTCTTTCATTTCGACTGAATGCCACCCGAGGCTTCAATGGCCAGGATACTTTCGCCGTACTGATCTCTAACATCTATCGCAACCAAACCTTGATAATGACGACTCCAAACGGAGTCTATCGAGACTACAGGCACTCCCAGCTGCTAAATCAATCTGTGGGAACTTACGAGTTCAAGGACTCATCGAGCATAAGCAGCCTGTGGCATCAGAATTTCAACACGAGTCTCCCTGCTACTCTCATCATGGAACTCGTCAATTACGATTTCGACGGTATAGAAAACGTCGCCTACGTCGATAACATAACTGTTACGAGTACACCTGTTGGCTAGCTGGAAGCAAACCCATGGATAAGCCTAAGGTATCGATAATAGTTCCTACTTACAATTCAGGCGCCACACTCGAACAATGTCTCAGAAGCATACACCATCAGAACTATTCCCCGATCGAAATCATACTTGTTGACAACCTAAGCATTGACACAACCACAGCAATTGCGGCGCGGTATAAAACCAAAATGATACAGCGAAAATCCACCCCTGCCTCAGCCAGAAACATGGGCATAGCCAACTCCACGGGCAAATACATCTTTCTTGTTGATTCAGACCAAGTCTTATCGCCTTCGGTTATCGAGGAGTGCGTTGAAAAATGCGGAAAAGAGGGTGCAGGGATGGTTAAGGTTCCGGAAGTTTTCGTGGGA
>Ga0315277_10006675_pt1 | contig 15040 bp, 13 predicted proteins | sample YL17G05_15_MG_FD_203695 | JGI IMG/M metagenome (GOLD analysis project Ga0315277, IMG submission 203695) | Sediment microbial communities from Yellowstone Lake, YNP, Wyoming, USA - YL17G05_15 | ecosystem: Environmental > Aquatic > Freshwater > Lake > Sediment | place: USA: Wyoming | collected...
GGAGCCCCAGGCTCTTCGCGTCGCCGCCTTACGGGGACTGGTGGAGACGGCCGGGCGCGAGGCTGTGCCGGCCCTGACCGCCGAGCTCTCCGCGAAAAGCCAGGTGGCGCAGGCGGCGGCCGTCCGGCTGCTGTCTCAGATGCCGGGGCCGGAGATTACGGCCCTGCTGGTTGGGCAGTTCCCGAAGTCCCCCCCGTCCGCGCAGCCCCGGCTGTTGGCCGCCCTGGCGGACCGTGGAGACACCTCCGCCCGGCCGCTGTTTCAGGAGGCGCTTAAGAGCGGCACGGTGGAAGTCCGTTCAGCCGCGGTGGCGGGGTTGGGCAAGTTGGGCGACGCCTCGAGTGTCATGGTCCTGGCGGAGACCGCCGCCTCGAGTGAGGGTGGGGTGCAAAAAGCCGCGCGAGAGAGCCTTTACGGCCTGCGCGGCCCCGGAATCGACCCGGCCATCGTGGCATCCATCGGCTCTGCCAGCGGCAAGGTGAAGATCGAGCTGATTGCGGCGGCCGGGGAGCGCGTGAACTCCGCGGCGGCGGAAACCCTGCTTCAGGCGGCGCGGGCGGGGGATCCCGATGTCCGCCGGGAGTCGATCAAAGCACTGCGAAACGTGGCCGGTCCGGCCCATGTCCCCGCTCTGCTGGATCTGCTGTTGAAATCCTCCCAGGCCGCGGAGCGAAGGGAGGCCACGCGCACCCTGGCGATCGTCCTGAAGCGATCGGAACCCGGGCCGGTCGGCCCCGTGGTGGCGGCCTATGAGTCCGCCGGCACGCTGGAGTCCCAGGTTTCCCTGATCGAGGTGGCCGGCCAAACCTCCAGCGAAAGTGCGCTTCCGCTGCTGCGGAAATGCCTCGCCGATTCTCGCCCCGAGATCGCCCGGGCGGCCGTGCTGGCTCTTACGGAATGGTCCAACCCGGCTCCGTTGCCGGACCTGCTGGCTATCGCAAAGAGCAGCCCCAACCCCGGCCTCCAGGTGCTGGCGTTGCGAGGATACTTCAAGGTGCTGGCCGTGCCATCGCCGCGCTCGCGCCCGGAGAGCGTCCAAATGATAGCCGAGGCGATGCCGCTCGCCAAACAGCCCACGGAGAAGATGATGGCTCTTTCTCTGCTCGCCACCTATCCGTGCAAGGAGGCGCTCGCGCTGGCGGAGGCGTTCACGTGCGATGCGGCAGTGGCGAAAGAGGCCAAGACGGCCGTGCGGCAAATCAGCAGCGCGATGAAACAGAGGTAGGTGCGGACCATGACTTTCCGATTAAGTGTATTGCTCCTGGCGGTTTTCGCTCTCGATGCCGCCGGCCAGACCGCGGAACTGCGGCCTTTGCCGATCGTCCTGCCCAAACCCCTGTTTGAAGGCACGCCGGAACCGACCGATGTGCCCAACCTGGAGAAGGCCCGGAAGAGCGCCCGGCCGCCCTTTCTGGCCCCAGCCGGCGTAACCAATGTCGCGCTCCACAAACCGGTTTCGGGGAGCGACCCCGACCCGCTCCTCGGCAGCCTGGATATGCTCACCGACGGAAACAAGTCCGGAACCGACGGCGCCTCCGTGGAGATGAAACTCGGCGTGCAGAGTGTCGTGATCGACCTCGAGGCCCGGCACACGATCTACGCCATCCTCTTCTGGCATTACCTGAAGGAAGCCAGGGTCTACTACGACGTGGTCGTGCAAGTGGCCGACGATCCGGATTTCATCACCAACGTGCGAACGCTTTTTAGCAACGACAGCGACAATACGGCCGGACTCGGCATCGGCCAGGATCTCCATTACGTGGAGACGGCCGAGGGCAAGCTGATCGATGCCAAAGGTGTGGAAGCGCGGTACGTGCGCCTGACGAGCAACGGAAGTAATCGGGCCCAGCCCAACCATTACGTCGAAGTCGAGGTCTTCGGACGACCCGTAGAGTGAGAAGCTGTAAAAGAATCCGGGGGGACACGCCTGCGGGCGTTCCAAAGTGTTGTTTCCGCGAAGCCAGCCCGGAGTGTCCCCGGATTCTTTTACAGCTTCTTCGGCCTCGGATCGTGCAGCCGGTGCGCCGGACCTTCGACCCGTTCCGCCACAACTTCACCATCGATCACCTAAGAACGTTCCCGCGGATTTGATCCACGGCCGCCTTCGCTTCATGGGCGATCACCGGATCCTTAGCCGCGGCCTCCGCGATCCGGAGGGCCGCCGCGCCCGGGTAGTTCGGCAGGACAGACAAGATCGATCGCTTCTCCTGGGGCTGCCTGGCGAGTTGCATCACTTCGCCGAGCAACTTCACCGTCTCTTCCGGAGAGTGATCCGAGGGCGCTTGGACCAGCTTGATTAGCCCGCGCACAGCCAGAATCTGTCGCGTGGCATTCGAATCCCCCTTTGCCATGGCCCATAGGTCGGGGATCGGATCGGGGGTCTGCCACGCGGTCAGGGCGAGGATGGCGGCGCGGGCGATCTCCGCACGGGAGTCCTTCAGAGCGGCGCGGACAACAGGGAGGGCCTCGGCGGCTGAAACCTGGCCCATCACGTCAAGGAGCAGGGCGCAGATCTCCCGGTCCGCGGAGGACTGATACGCCGCCAGCACGGGGCCGATTGCCGCCTTGTCGGAGCGCCTGACGACGGAAGCCAAAGTGAGCGCGGCGTCGCGGCGATCCGCGGCGTTCCGCAGCTTGAGCACGAGATCGAGCATGGGTTGAGCATGCGCGGGACCCGCCAGTGTGCGCAGCGCCCGGATGGACTCCCGGGACGCGTCGCGATCCTCTCCCCGCGCGACGCGCATAAGAACGCCGGCCGCGCTTGTGGAACCCCGCTCACCTGCCGCTTTGATCAGCTCCAACCGCACTTTGCCCGCGGAGGAGCCGATGGCGGACACGAGCGCGGCCTCCACATCGGCGCCACGCAATACGGAGAGACTCACGCGAGCGGCACGCTGCGCCGCTCCCTCGGCGTTCGCCGCGGCCTCGGCGAGCACTGGCACGGAGGAGACGTCCCCGACTCCGCCTAAAGCCAACATCGCCTCGGCGCGAACGTCCGGCGTGCTGCTCTTCAGCGCTTGCATGACCACGGGCCGCGCTGCTGCCGCGTCACCCCGGCCCGCCAGGGCAGCCAGAACGCGAATCTGACCCAGTGCCGGGAGATCCGGGAGCTGTTTGACGAGAATGGCTGTCACTTCCGCTCCCGGCAACCCGTTCAGGAAACCTATGGCGGCAGCCTGCACTCGCGGGTTCGACGACCCCAGTTCCCGGGACAGGATTGGAACGGCGGCTTTTCCCTCTACCGCGGCCAGCCCGTGGAGCGCCCCGATTCGCACGGTTTCCCCCTCATCCGCGGCGACTAGCTGGCGGTATACCTTCGCGGCAGCCGCCTTCTTGCCGCTGGCTGCAATCGCGTCGGCGCAGCGGAGACACGCCTCCGATGCCCGCTCGCGGCGGGAACCGCTCAGCCCGCTCCTGGCCGCCGCGATTGCCGCAAGCGCCGGCGCGTCTCCGATGCTCGCCAGCGCATCGAACGCCGCTTCCGACACCGCAGCGTCCGAGGAGGCCAGCAAACCCTTCAATGGCGCGACCGATTTCGCGTCGCGGCGCTCGCCGAGAGAATTGATGATGCCGATCCGTGCTTTCCCCGAACTCTTCGGTAGGGCGTTGCGCAACGCACCCACAGCAGCCGCTGCCGGTATTCGGGCCAGGGCATACCGGGCCATGCCGAAGGTCGAAGGGTCGTTCAGCATGCCCGCAAGAACCGGCACGCAGGCGCTTGTTCCTACGAGGCTGAGCTGCCGGCAGGCATAGTCCCGGCCTGCGATCGTCGTTCCCGGCCCGAGCATCTTCATGAGCCGCGCTTCGATCTGTGGCAGCTCGATCTTCGACCCCATCGCGTCTCTCAAGAAGGCGGTGAACTCGCACAGCGGGTCCTGGCCCTGGCTGAATTCCCAGGCGGCGATCCGCGCCAGCACGGGCTCCATGTCCGCCAGCCGGCGAGCCGGCAGGGGCTCGACTACGGGCTTCACGCCAGCCTCCATGGACTTCGCATTGGCCGCCAGAGCAGCCGTTCGGCCGTGGGGTTGCCAAGAATCGCCTGCTTCTCCGGATCCCACCTGACGGTGGTTCCGGTCAGAATCGAGATGAGACCCAAGTAACCCGGAGTCGCGGAACGCAGGGCAACCTCGGCGGGCGAGAGAGTGGGACGGCGGCTCTTTACGCACTCGAGGAACTGCCGTTGGTGGTTTGTCGAGCGCCCGAGTCGGATCTCGTCGGGCCGGATCGTGCTGGTCAGCACAGATCGCGGTCGTGCGTCCAGACCGGACCGGTCGACCCAAACCCAACCTTCGTCCCCGATCCATTTCGTCCCGCGCCGGACTTCGTACCCCCCCGTGATGGACATGACCACGCCATTCGCGTAGCGGGCCGACACGCGGAACTGCTCGGGCGCGTTCCATACCCGGCTGGCGGCGGTGAACTGTCCCGTCCCTTGCACCTCGACCGGGCCGGTGCGATCGAGACCCAGGCCCCAGTGCGCGATGTCCACGTGGTGCCCCACCCAGTCCATCAGCATCCCGCCGCCATAATCCAGGTTCCAGCGCCAGGTCTTGTGGACCCGCGCCGGACAATACGGCGCTTCCGGCGCCGGTCCGAGCCAGCGATCGTAGTCCAGTGTCTTCGGGGGCGGCGCCGGCGAGTCCTGGTTCCCCAGATTGTCGAAGTCCGTCAGACCGCCGGGCAGAACAACCTCCGCCCGACTCACCTTGCCGATCCTTCCGTTTCGGACCAACTCGCAGGCAAACCGAAAGTCGTTGACCGAACGCTGCCAGCTTCCCGTTTGCCACACGCAGCCGAAGCGCGCGACTGCGTCGCAGATGGCGCGGCCTTCGGCCCAGTTCTGCGCGAGGGGCTTTTCCCCGTAGATGTCCTTTCCCGCCGAAGCCGCGGCCACCGAGAGGATGCCGTGCCAGTGGTCCGGCACGGCCAGAACGACGGCATCGATGTCCTTGCGGGCGAGAACTTGCTCAAAGTAGTGGTACGCCTTGCAGTCCTGGTTCCCATACTTCTCGTTCACGGTAGTACGGGCCGCTTCGAGGTGCTCGGCGTCAACGTCGCAGACAGCTACCACTTGAGCGCCGGGTTCCTCCAGGAAGCTCTTGACGTCCTCCAGGCCCATCCAGCCTGTCCCGATGTTGGCGACGGTGATACGGTCACTCGGGGCCACCGCGCCGTCTCTGCCCAACGCGGAGGAAGGCGCCACGGCCGGACAACCCGCCGCCCCGAGCAGACCGCCGACACTCCTCAGGAACTGTCTTCTGTCCGGACTTTCGTTGTTCACGCTAACTTGATTCCTTGACGATAGCCACCGCCCGCACCGGGGCTGCGGACGCGCCGCGCCACTTGATCGGCAGAACGCTGACGATGAACGAGTGATAAGGGGGCGGAATCTCGTGCAGGTTGCAGAGGTTCTCCAGGTGGTAGTACTCACGCTCCCGCATGACTCGGTGCGCTTCCCAGAACTTCCGCCGCTCGAACATCTTGGCCACCGGGGGGTCGAAGCCGATAGCGTCGATGCCCATGACTTTCACGCCGCGGTCCAGAAGCCAGTGGACGGCTTCTTTGGTCATGCCGGGATGGTCGGTTAGGTAGCTCTTCTCGAACCGGCGCCTGGCCGCGTCGGTCCGCAGCAGGATGATGTCCAGCGGCTTGATCCGGTAGCCTCCGAGCTTACTTTCCGCCTCTTCGAGGTCCGCGGGAGTGATCTCCTCACCCGGGCCCTTCTTAGTCAAGTCGAGCACCACGCCATCGCCATAGCAGAGATCGATCGGGATGCCTTCGGCGCGCGGCGCGGTCGGGTTGACGTGGCCCCAGGAGTCGATGTGCGTCCCGACATGGTCGCCGGTGACGATCATGCAGTGATTGGTGATCTCCTCGACGCCGTACTGGTCGGTGCCAATGCTCCGCGCCATGTCCCGGTGGTTTTCCATCTCGACGATGACCGGTTTGGCCACGTTGGGGTAGGTCACCATCCCCTGGTAGACTTCCATGCTCAGGTCGATCAGCTTGGTCCGCATTCGTCACCCCCTACTTGCCGACCCAGCCGCCATCCACGTGGATCGACTGCCCCGTCAGGTAGCTGGATTCGTCGGAGGCGAAGAAGGCTACCACCGTGCCGATCTCGCGGGGCTCACCAGCACGGCCCAGCGAGATCTGGGCGAGGATGCCGGGAAGCAAGTCCGGCCGCTTCATGACCCAAGCGGTCATGTCCGTGTCGATCAAGCCCGGGTGGACGCAATTCACCCGAATGCCCAATGGAGTCATCTCGGCGGACATGTTGCGGGTCAGCGCTTCGAGCCCAAGCTTCGTCGGGGCATAATGGGTGCGGCCTGGCAGGACCTTCCCAGCCTGGACCGAGCCGATGTTCACGATGACGCCCTTCCGGCCGGCCGCGACGACGCGCCGGCAGAAGACCTGCGAGCACAGCCACTCGCCGCGCAGGTTCACGTCCGTGAGCCGGGTCCACTGCTCGTCTGTCAGCTCCAGAAAGGGGACGATCGTCTCGATGCCGGCGTTGTTTACCAGGACATCAATGGGCCCGAGCTCGTTCCAAACCCGATCGACCATCGCTTCGACCTCGGCCCGGTTGGCCACGTCGGCCTTGACCGCGATCGCGCGCCGGCCCTTGCCGCGGACCCACGCCGCGACCTCCTCGGCCTTCTCGGGGCTGGCGATGTAGTTGACCGCAACGTCCGAACCCTCTTCGGCAAACACTTCGGCGATCCCGCGGCCGATACCCCGGCTGGCTCCTGTGATAAGCGATACTTTCCCTTGCAGTTTCACGATGTCTCCTTGAAGTCTGACTTCAAACCCATTTCAGCGATTGAAACCGTCCTCGCGGTCTCCCTTGGTTCTTAAGTATGCATCCCAAACGTTCTGTTTCACATAGCCTGTCAGTTCCACACCTGGGCGCAACTCGATCGCGCGACGAAACATGCTCACGTAGAGCGGCCGTTCACCCGGGGGTGGGACTTCGTACAGTTTGTGGGCCAGGACGGCTTCCATGTCGGGGGACGCGATGATCACCGAGGCAGGCCGCATCTGTTCGTCGATACCTCTCCACCACTCAACGTGCGAAAACGAACGCAGGTACCAGGGCAAGGGCCAGACATTCTCCCGGCTGAGTACCTGAATGCGCATCTGCTTGCCCTGAGGGTCAGCCGCCGCCAGACCTTCCAGCCGATCGCGGATTGCGTACACGTCCTTTGTGGTATGAGCGTACGCGTAAGGATTGCGCGGGTCGGAAGGGTATACCAGGGAGGCAAGGACGGCCTGATAGAGGAGGTGCGCAGCGCAAACCGCGACCACGGCCGACGCCGCCACTCTCACCGCTCTCGATCTCATCTGAGCGAGGGCCGCAACGCCCACGCCGGCCAGCAGAATCATCCCATACAGGAATCCGAGAAGGCACCAAGGTGTCTTGTAGGGGATCACGGAATAGGCAGCGGTCATTGACAGGGTGTACACGACAAGCAGCCTCACCAGGCCACGGTCCAATCCCGCAAGCCAACCCTTAAAGAACGCAGCGGTAATCCCTACCGCCGCCAGCGCCAAGATCAGGCCCTCGCTCCAGAACGAGCCTCCGGACCCCGGGGAAAAAAGCAGCAGGCGCAGATAGTAATACCAAGGATGAACATGCCGCTGGTCCTGGACGGCGCGATGCAGGTTGGTCCCCAGAGCCTGAAACGCCGCTGGGCCGCCCATAAGTCCGGCTATCACCACGACAGCGACGGCCAAGCCTGGCAGGACGTGGCGCCAGCTCGGCAGCTTCCTTCTCGCTGTCAGACCGGCTGCCAGCATCATGCAACCGATGGCGATCACAGCGGTCTCCTTGGATGCGAACATAAGACCCGACAGCAAGCCGGCGCACAGCACCCATCCAATGGAGCCCCCGCATTGATAGCGGTACCAAGCTACGATCAGTCCGGCTGTGAGGCAGGTCAGAACCATCTCCGGAATGTAATACCGGCTGTAGTAGACCATCGCCGGCGAAACGGATGTGAGGATGGAGGCGGCGACGGCCTGGGTCCAACCCAGCCAGCGAGCCGACAGCAGTGGCACGAGAACCAATAGCAGGCCAGACAGGGCCGGAACGATCCTAAGCATGGTTTCCGTGAAGCCGGTGTAACTGTGCGCTCCAGCCAGCCGTACTGCCACGGCTGAAAGGTAAGGGAGAACTGGGCCGTGGTGGTCCCGAGGGTCGTACCGCCAGACGCCAGTCTCCACCAGGGTGCCGAGTTTGTCGGCCAGCACTGCCTCGTCGGCGTGCATCGGGCGTTCAGCAAGGCGAGGTATGCGCAGACCTGCCGCCAGTAACAGGAACGATGCGCACAGAAGCGCCCGCAGCTTCACTTCAGAAGTCTCCCGAAGATTCCGCCCTCGACATGCAGGTCCGTGCCGATACCGAGCCCGGCGGCGTTGGTGCGGTCGTTGTTGAAAAGCGTGGTCACGTTGGCAATGAAATCCGGGGCGTCGGCCACTTGAACCACCACGGCGGCGCAGGCCCTAGGCTCTTTCACATAGTGCCACACCAGGACGGCGTAGGTGTTGTGCCTGGACTCCGGATCGATAACCACACTCTGGACGCCTTCCTTCAACGGAACGATCTTGCCGTCAGAGCCGGCCTCTTTCTCGTCGGTGACCATTTCGAGGCCGCCGACCACCGAATCAGGATCGCCGCTTGAAGCGGGCTTTGGCAGGGCTATATTGGCCGCACCCGCGGGGCCAGGAAGGGCGACCTCGGCTTGCCCAGAGGCATTTCCGGGGTCGGCGCGTTCGTGGGCGCCGGTGTGCCCTCGAACAAGGGCTTGGGCAGCACAATCGGCAAAGAATCGAGTTTCATGGACTGGGCCGCGGCGCCAGAGCCGGCAGCGCTGAGTGAGAGTATGAGTACTGCCACAGTGCAAGCTTGGCCTTACTGGGGGCCGCCGCGTCGCGCTGGGCGGCCCGCGCCACTTCTAGAGATTCCTGGGACGGAAAGGACTGCAACAAGGAAAGAATCGTGAGCTTCTCGGCGTTCTGGCTGGCCAGGCCCACGGCTTCGGCCAGCAACCGTCCGCTCTCGGAAGCCGGCCGCCGGGGCTGCAACAAGACCAACCGGAGAACACCCCGCAACGGCCAGCTCCTGGAGATTATTGGCAGACTGGGATCCTCTGCGGTCACCACCCTGCCCGCAACGACCAGCCCCGGCCGGGATATTCCGCGGCTCGGCGGCTTCCGGTCCCCGAGTCTTAAGGCCACGCGGCACGGTCTTCGCGAAGTTGAGTAGATCCATCAGAGAAGTGGAATTGTCCCAAGCCGAAACCGCCAGGGCGAAGGGGCCAGCGAGCGCGGAGGTTTCGACCGATCCGGCGCCGGCTCAAGCGAGTGTGGCGGACGCCATGCGCCAGAATTCGTGGCGTCCGGAAGGGCAGGCGGCATACAGGAGGCGCAAGGCGGCGGTAGTGGAACCGGTGTTCGGGCGGATCAAGGAGCGCAGGGGATTCCGGGGCTCTCTATTCCGAGGTTTGAAAAAGGTCGAGGCGGAGTGGCAAATTATCTGCCTGACGCACAACCTGTTAAAGCTGTTCCGGGCGGGAGCCTGCCCGCGGGAGGTGATTGAGACCCAGGAGCTGTTCTGCGGGGTGTACGGTGATCGGGGGACACATTCCTTCGTGACGCCCAAGGCCGGCGAGAGGGTGGACAAACGGCGTTTGACGCAGATGGGGCGAGCGATGAAGGAACTGGGGGCGCAGATGATCCCGGCCTACTTGCCGCAGGCGCGGGACCGCGTTGAGCGGAACTTCGGCGCCTGGCAGGGGCGGTTGCCGCAGGACCAGCGATTGGCCGGGATCAGCATCGTGGAGCAAGCCAACCGGTTTCTACGGGAACGACACATAGCGGAGTTCAACCGGAAGTTCGCGGTCGCGGCGGCGGAAAAGGGCACACCGGCAAGGCGGCGGCCTGTCGCTCTACGACATGGCCATGGCCACCACGAAGCCAACAGCATCCCGCTCAACTGGCCGATGACCTTCCTGGGGCTGGTGATCGGGCGGCTGTATCGCGTCCGCAACCCGCACTGCGGCACTCATCCGGCGCGCTCGGAAAAGCGACTCTGCCGCCTGCCCTGGCTCGCCCTCTCCCCTCCACCCGCCCCGACAGCAGTTCAAGCTCGCTTCACTGCTGGCTCTCGTTCGCCGCGTCCTACAGAACCTGCCCGATCCAACCCCAACCGGGGCCCGGAGAACTGCCCTCAGAGGCAGGCCTGACGCCTGAGCCGGGCCACCCATGTCTCCGAGAGCCACCTCTGGCCGGCTTCAGCGCTTCCCATACCCTGACGATGGTGTTCTACTACCGCCAGGTGCGCAGCCATTGCCGGACGATCCCGCCCACCTTCTGCGAAATGGCGCGGCAACTCGCCTACCGGTTTCTCACCGTCGGCTTCGATACCAGTTGAGATTTCGCTTCGCCAACTTCTTCGCTTTGTTCTCCCCAACCTGATTCCACCGCTTTGACGCCTGTCTCCGGGCGCCCAGGCCCCCTATTCCCAACGCCCTGGAAATTGGCGTGGCGTGAGTATCTCGCTGTACTCTTCACTCCTGAGAAGCCTCTGCAAATCCCATTCCGGCCCGCTGGCGCCGCGAAGTCCCCTGGGTTATCTCCCCACGCCACTCCACCTTGCGAAATCGCCGGGCACTGAGTCCTGGCAGAGTGGCAGCAAGATAGAAATATTCCCTTGACGACCTCCAGGCTGGAGAGGTGCGGGAAGGACAACTACTGATGACTCAAGCCGAGGGGCAAATCCCGGCGATTGCCAATGTGACTAGCTGAGACGGATCGAAAGACCGAACGAGGAACGCCAGGCAAACCCCGCCCGGCGGCCTTCGCGTTTGATCGCCCAAGGCCTCCGATTCTCAAAAGGCTTTGCCAAAGAAAGGCTGGGTCTCTCTTCTCAAAACCACAACCCTCTGATGGCAACCTCATCGTCACCACCAGAGGCCTCCTTGCCTATGCTCTCTTAAGAGCCAGCCCCGCCGTCGCCTCGGCCTTGGCCGTCCGGGGCGCCCTCTGGGCCGGCGCGCCCCCTGGCGGACTACTCGACTCTAACACGCACTTCGGGCCGGGCCGGTCGTAAGGGGACCTTTCTACTTTGCTTCGAGGGAGACATTTCTACTCTGCCGCGACACTGAGTCCTGGCAGTTGACAAATAGACACCTTGAGGGTACGATTGATGATCGATTCAAAGGCGGAGAACGTGGCAGATGCTTTGAAAACGCCAATTTCCCGTTCGCGGGCGCTCGGCAGACGGGGGTTGCGCGAAGAAATCAGAGATCGGCTGATTGACCAAGCGCTCAGCGGGGTCTTAGAACCGGGAGCACGGATCGTCAGGACTCGTATTGCCGAAGGGCCTGGCGTCAGTCAATCGCCGGCGCGCGAGGCGTTGCGCGATTTTGAGTTACTCGGATTCGTCGTCAGTTCGGTTTTTCGCTGCACTCAAGTCTGCCGAGTTTCGAATGAGGAGTTGATCGGCCTATATCCCATCCGGGCTGCCCTTGAGCGAGCTACTGCGCATGCCGCCGCAACCAGCATGGACGAACTGATGCTGGTACGCCTCGAGGAATTGACGGCAGCGACGCTCAATGCCGCGTTCCGCGGCGATGCCACTGCCTTAATGGAGGCTGACACCGCGTTCCATCAAGTCATTGTCGATGCCGCGGACAACCGCATTCTCAAGCAGTTTTGGGAGGCTCTGCGGCTGACGACGACCTTCATATCCGTCTCGGTCACCCATATCTGGCAGGTTGAGTTGGCCGAGCGAAATGTGCCGGTATTGGCCGCACTGCGCGGGCACGATCCCGAGATCGCGGAAATTGTGATGCGGAAGCACATCGAGGGACTGGGAGAGTCGATTCTTAGGACGAGGTGGCAGGAGGAAACTCCAATGAAGCCTCGGAGAATGGACCAGAGTTGAAAAACCGATGAGTAAGGCGTATATCACTCTGGAATAAACACGAGCGGGAGACGCGATGCCTTTCACAGATCAGTGCTTTCGATCGGACAGCAAAGTAGCTTTAGTCACGGGCGGATGCGGTGGTATTGGCGAAGTGGTCAGTCATGGGCTTGCTGAAATGGGCGCCAAAGTCGCGATCGCCGACATCAGGAGCGAGAAAGCCGCGTCCTGCGCTGCGGCGCTCCGGACAAGAGGATTCGAATCCTATTCCCTCGGCTTCGATGTTCAATCGGTAGCCGATACCCAACGGATGGCGGATCAGGTCGCCGCCCACTTCGGGCACCTGGACATCCTGGTGAACTGCGTGGGACTGCAGCGTGAGGAGAAGGCCGAAGAAGTCACCGAGGACAATTTCGATCTCGTCGTCCGCGTGAACCTGAAGGGGGCTATGTTCCAGGCTCAGGCGGCGGCCAGGCACATGATCAAGCAGGGCACAGGCGGCAAGCAGGTCCACATCGGCTCAGTTCGCACGCTGCTGGCCCTGCGCGGGCGCGGCTTTGCGGCCTACTGCGCCACGAAAGGCGGACTTGCGGTCATGTGCAAACAGTTGGCTACCGAGTGGGCGCCACACAAGATCAACGTCAACGTGATCGCGCCGACCTTTGTGCGCACGCAGCAGGTTGCTGCGTGGCTGGGGGACCCGGACTTCTACAACGCACTGGTAGCAAGGATTCCGATGGGGCGGATCGGCGAGCCGGAGGACGTCATGCGTTCGGTGCTGTTCTTCGTTTCGGGTGCGTCGGATTATGTAACCGGCCAAACACTGTACTTGGATGGTGGCCTAACTGCCACGCAATAGGCGCTGCGCGAAACACAAGAGTGAGTTCACTGAGTGGGACATGAGTTCATTGACCTCAGCGCTCGCGCAAGAATAAGTTCGGATTTACGGGGCGATGGTGTATCTCCAATCCGTTAGAGTGTGGGTTTTGGTGAAGCGAGGCTGGCGGAATAGGTCTGGATCGGGCGCTGAAGATTCGCCTGCCAGAAGCACTACCCCACACCGACACCCCTGTGGTCACGCGCAAGAAACTCCCCGAGCGCCGTAAACCCCGTTAAACCTCAATAGCTTACTGGGAAAAACACGCTCTGCCTTTGGAGTGAACATCCGTAGTAGACGAAGCGAGGCTGCGGCATCAAGCGAGCGTCTTAGGCCAACTGCGATCAATCCCTTGCCAGTTCGTGGCTGTACACAGGCCAGCCGAGATAGGTTTCCATTGCATCCGCCAGCACCGTGCCGCATTGGGATCCGTTCATGGCGGCGTGGTGCTCGAAGCCGTTCCTGCAGATGTACCGCATCAACGCCTGAAGTTCCGGCACCTCCACCACGGCGCGGCTTCCGAAGGTGGCCAGCGGGTCGTCCGTGAATCGTCCCTCACCGACATACGCGCGGATGCATCCATTCACGTCATCGGTACTGACCCGAGCGAAGGTGACCGGGCCGGCAGGCGTCCGCCCGGCCACGGCGCCATACGTGTTTTCCTCGCCCAGCGTGGTGCCGAGGATGGGTGCGGTGCCGATCCGAATATCGGGCAGGAAAGCCTTGGCCCAGTTGCCGCAGTGGAAGAACACGCACTTATTGCGGTCGCCGCCGTAGTTGTTGTTCCAGTCCACCAAGGCGCTGGGGCGCCCGGAAGCAAGCTGCAACGCGTACATCGCCACCACGCCGGCGATATCCACCTCGCAGGCGCTCGGAATCAGCCGCTCGCTCATCATGCTCATCACCGTGCAGACGTTGACGCCGAAATTCTGCTGCATCGAGCTCCAGCACTGGATCGCCGAAGCGTCGAGGTCGTTCTGATCCATCCATTCCAGCAGCGCCACCGCCAGCTTGGACATTCGCGTCAGCGCCGAGCCAGGCACTTGTGCCGTCGCCGCGTAGCCGCCGATCTCCGCGATCTTCTCCTTGACCCGCGAATCGTCGTCCGCGATCCGCGCCGCCCGCCCGAACACGTCCGAAAGGTCCATCGTGCTCACGCTGATGCCCGCCGATTGAAGGAGCTTTTCGCTGTAGCGCGTGGTGTTGAACGCGTTGGGCCGCGCGCCGACCGCTCCGATGCGCGCCCGGCGCATTCCGCCGACCACGCGACACTGCGCGAGAAACATCTTCAGGTCCCGGCGGAACTCCTCGGAAAGCGGATGGATCGTGTGTTCCCGCGTCAGGCTGAACGGAATCCCGTACTGCCGCAGGTTGTTGCACACCGAGATCTTGCCGCAGAACGCATCGCGGCGCCGCTGAACCGAAAGCTGGTCGAGATCGTCCGGGTACGCCTGCACCAACACCGGCACGTTCAACCCGGCCAGCTTCAAAGTGTCGGCCACGCCCTTCTCGTCCCCGAAGTTCGGCAGGCTGACGACGACGCCATCGATCCGGTCGCGATTCGCGCGGAACAGGTCCGCGCAGCGTTTAGCGTGGTCCCAGGTCTCGACCGCGCCGAGCTTGGTCGCCTGCTCGTCCAGCAGGATCGCATCGATCTCCAGTTCGCCAAACAGCTTCAACAGATCCCGTCGCGCTTCGCCGACGAGCACGTCGGGGAAGAAGTCACGATTCCCGACGATCACTCCAAGGGTCATTCTGGCCATTTCGATTTCCCATTCACCTTGCGCATTTACTTCTTGCCAAAGAGCCCGTACCGATCCGCGTTGGCCGGTGTGACAAGTTCGCAGTCGATGGACTGCTTCTCCGGCGCACCCGTCGAGCCAGTAGTCAGGTACTTGTGCGCCTGGTCCACAGCCATCCGCGCAATTGTAGCCGCGGGCTGGAGCACAGTGGCTTTGATTCCGCCGCTCTTGATGGAGGCAATTGCATCCGGGCTCCCGTCGAACCCGACCACGATCACCTTTTCCAAACCCGCATTCTTCAGCGCCGCGGCCGCGCCCAGCGCCATGGTGTCATTGCCCGCGATCACCCCTTTGATAGCGCGGTTGCCCTGGATCATGGTTTCGATCTTTTGAAACGCTTCCGTCTGGCTCCAGTTTGCGCTCTGCCGGCCGACTTGCTTGAGGGCTTCGTATTTGTCGAGCACGTCGTGATACCCGCGGGTGCGAACGCCC
>Ga0315277_10006676_pt1 | contig 15039 bp, 18 predicted proteins | sample YL17G05_15_MG_FD_203695 | JGI IMG/M metagenome (GOLD analysis project Ga0315277, IMG submission 203695) | Sediment microbial communities from Yellowstone Lake, YNP, Wyoming, USA - YL17G05_15 | ecosystem: Environmental > Aquatic > Freshwater > Lake > Sediment | place: USA: Wyoming | collected...
TTAGCGGGCCAGCGACCTTTGTCGCCGTCAACAATCCCCAATCCACCCATACCTTTTCCATACACTTGATTTTTGAAATTGGGGTCACCCACACTCTCAGTGCCACCTTGAGTACCTACACGACTCTCATCGACATTGATCGCCCCGGTGCCATACTTCAGGACGTTCGATGATACAGAACCCTCGACGGGTTTGCGGGCCACAATGATCGGCTCCCAGGCTGGCTTCAAAGCGGTACCCCACCCATCCCATTGCTTGGCGTCATCTGTCACAGGGTCATCATACTGCAGAATCGTACCCGTGAGAGGCGAACGACCAAAGTTTCCACCTTGGATGCCCACGTTACCCTGTCGTGACCCAGTGACTTGTCTAGTCGCCCCCGCTGACTTGTCGATAGCCTTACCAATATCGAGGGACTTTGGGAACCCGGACCCATAGACCCACATGATGCAATCACGAATTTCCCAACCCGCGTCCTCAATCGCACAGGCCAGTCGGTGATACGTGCGAGTGCCGCCGAACGCGAGCATGTGGGCTCCTGGCTTCGCCACGCGGAACGCCTCTGCCCAGTAGTCAGGTCCAGGTACCCCATGGTCCCATTCCATACCCATGAAACCTTTTTGACCTTTGTTGACACTCGGATCACGCACAGACTTGAACACCTGGGGTCTTGCGTTGGTCAAACCATACGGAGGGTCAGTCACAATGCTGTCAATGGAATCTGCGTCCAAAGTTTTCAGCACGTCCAGTGAGTCACCGAGATAGAGGGCGCCGAACTCACACTCAAGGAATGGCTCGCTCATCGGTACAACCTTTCGACTGCTTCGCGGACCTCTGGGACCCTATCTCCCTGGTGGACAATCGTGTAGGGCACCCCATAGCAATTTTCAACGAACCCCGTTTCCTTGTTGAACACCGGCAATGGTTCTGTGATGTGGGGTCGATACCCGTTAATTTTGTTAGGGTCCATTGTGGTACCCAATTGTGCGGCCCATTGGTCGCCATGTCTCGTCACAGTGGTGCAGTTTTTGTAGGCTTCTGTAGCCAGCAAGATATTGAGCGCAGCTTGGTCAGGTCCACCACCTCCAGGGACATGCTGAACGGTGCCGTGAGACAGGAGATAGACGGTTTTACAGAGACCCATGAAGTGGTTGAACGTACCAGCAAGGACCCCGCAGTTGATAATGGTATTCTTCTTGTGTTGTTCATACACGAGAGGCCCAAAGGATTGTGTGAGGTTGTTGAGACCCCAGGGTTCATGTTCGTATGCGATACCTTCTGAGGATGCGATGATACCTGGGTCGAGACTGTTGAGGAATTCTGAAGGGTTGCGCTGGAAGATCACGTCCTTGGCATCGGTCGCCACAACATACCTGATCCCCGCGGCGTTCTGTGGGTTGTCCAGCATGAGCCAGTAGTGAAGGAACCGATCCGTCACAACTGCAAAATCTTTATTTGGATAACTCAGGTCACCACTAATAGGGTCCTTCTGAAAAGCAAGAATGGAGTAACCGCGTTTGGTGAGTTCTTCAACGGTCGCATGGTCGGTATTATAACAAACAACCGCCTTAATCCCAGAGAATCCCGACCTGTCTAATGAGTTAACCCAAGGCGCTATGTGGTGGAAGTTGTATCCGGTGATGGCGGTTATGACGACGTCTCGCTTTTCCATAATGACTCCATGATCAAGTGCTATATTATAGCATAACTCTAGGGAATTGTCAACTTGTTTTTATACGGTCCACGCTTTTTGCCCAATCTAGACTCAGAGCTAGCCTTATTCATCTCCGCGGTGCGAATGTAGGATTTATAGCCACCCTTTCCTAATGCTAAATTATTACCCCTCATGCGAATCGCCCGTTTCTTTCTCTGCTCCTCGGTGTGTTTGATGCCCAAGGCAATTTTCTTGCCGATCATTCGTACCCTAGCCTTCTCACGAACTTCTGGTTTCCGCAATCCCTCTGCACGAGCTTGCTTGGTATATTCTTTAGATGAGGCCCTTGCCATTGACATAATCCAATTGTTTAAGAACCCATGTTTCTTTGCATGGTCATCGGGCACCAAAGCTTCTAAATTTAGAGGATTGTTATTCCAATGGTTCATGTCTTTGTGGTGAACATGGTAACCTTTGGGAATCTTTGCCCCATAATATTGTTCATAAATCTTACGGTAATTGACCACTATTTATCCCATGATTTTGCAGCAGTGAAATTAGACTTTGAGAAAACCATACGATCCACAAGTTTAACAGCATTTCCGACGTGGTCTATTGCCACGAAACCTTCAGGGCTTGTTACTTGGTATCCTTCAGCAGTCTTGAGAAATGTTCTGGTTCCCTGAATCTGACTCAATTTATTTAGTATGAACATTTTTGTATAAACCAATTGGTTTTGAAGGTCGAAAATATTTTTGAGGTCCTGGGAGTGTGCTCGAAAGAATCCAAGCACCAGGGTTTTCTCCTGGGTGCGCTTCCGTTTGGTGTCTGGCTGTTTCGCTTCGCCAATAGCAAGTGTCATCTTGGCATCGAGCCATCGAATGAACTCGTTGGTGTGCTGAACGGTATTGGTAATCGCTGCACCTTCGCGGACCTTGGAGTTGTGGAAGGTCTTGAGGTAGTCACGGTAGACCGTGTTCAGCGCAATCTGGTTCAGCACTTTACCGTTGATCGCTTGGAACATCGTGCCTGCCACTGAGAGCAAGGAGGTACAGTGCGCCGTTTCAGCTACCGTGAAGCTCACTGTGCCGCTTTCGTCGACCAAATCCGCGTTGCGGAACCAGACCTCTTTCGTGTGGTGTAGGTACCCTAGGTCGACCTTGTAGGACGCCTTGAGGTTTGCTATTGTGGTGCCATGGTATTCCGTGTGAAACACTATGCCCAGAGCAGCAGCAACAATACGGCTAGCAAGAGTAGTACCGGCAGGAATAGCATAGGTAAGAGTATTCGGAGTAAAGGTGACATATTTCTCTCCTTCGATAGCCTCGGATTTGACGTCACCTTTTGTAAACATGAGGTCGCCTTGTAGAATCCCTTTTATTCCTAATTTTGGAAGATAGCGAAGGCAGGCTTTGAGTTTTTGGTTCAACCCCTCGGATGGATGATTTTGGTCAATGTCGTGCTCAGTATAGTTCAACTTGGCATTCTTGTTGAACACACCTTTGGTACCCACGAAGAACTTGCCGGTCTCTGGATTGAGCCCACAGACCACCGCGGGGGCCCCGTCGAACTTGGTGGTCACGTTGATCGGTTTCTCAGTGTGCCCGGAGAGCATGTCTCTGAGACTACGGAGAAAATTGATCGCCTCGCGGGCACCATCGACCCCACGATTCAACACCTGGTCTTCGAGGTGCTCCAGGTGCACATTCTTACCCTCAGAGGATTCTGTGATAAACGTTTTGAGAGACATGCGAGCGGTTTCCATGTTATTTGGCGATCACAAACTTTGCAGAGGTCTCAGAGCGAGACGTCGCATAGGCATACAACAACTGTATCCATCTAGTGCTTCGTTCTTTGTCGCTTTCCAGCCATCTAATAAGGTCTGGAAACATGACATTCGTGAAAAGATTCGCACTGTGCCACTCTCGCAACTCTCTATACTTGTCCCTGTTTCGTATTCCAAGGTCCCGGTACTCTTTTGAGTTTCGTATCTTCTTGAATTCGGCTTCTGCTTTGTCAAACTGACTGATAAATTTTCGAGAGTAGTTTGTATTCCCTTCGGCCATAGACATGAATTCAGCCATGATTTCGGGAGCAGCAGAACCCTCACGCGACACCGCCAAGCCGCCTCCTGGTGTATGAAGTATCTCAGCCTTGAATGCTGGTGTCTCAGGGTCATGTCGAATGCGAAAAAAACTTTGAGGATGCTTAGGGTCATAACTAAATTGCAAATATCGAGCTTCGTGCTTCGCTTTGGTGTAGGATTTCCATGGCTTGAGTTTGTCATATTTGAATTGTCCAATCACCTTCAATTCATCTTTTCTACTGAAATTCACTTTCAGAAGATGGGCCTCTTTGGTCTGTTGTTTCAACGAGAGAGGCAACAAATCTCCAGAATCCATCAAGCCACTAATCAGACTATTCAACTGTCCAAACGTCAGAGACTTGCGAGTAGATTCCTGCAACAAATCTTTGAGTTCTTTCTTCGCTTTCTCCGATGAAAAATAAATGTCAGCAGGACTCCACTTGTTTATCTGTGAAAACACCTGACCACGTGAGGCATTAGGTTGAGCATTGATCTTCTTCTGAGTCGCATTGGCCAGAGAATACAACTCTGCGATAGTGCCCGCCACAGCCTTATCGTCACGAAGATAGAACAAATCTGACCATCTGGGTGTTTTGATTTTAGTGAAATTTCGACTAATATCCTGCACTTGCTTAATAATTGCTTTGGCAATTTGAACGGATGACTTATACCAATCGTTGTCACTTTTGAACAATGCCTCGATATCTCTCAGTGGAACAGTGGGAGCATCGACGCGGTCCTTGTAAACTGTCTCAACCGTCATGGACTTATTTTTTGAATCCCACTCTTCTTTGAATTCGGGATACGTCTTATACGCTTCCAAGTCAAATACCTTATCAACCTTTGACTCACCGAGATAGTCCGCCATCGCACAGAACAATGCCTGTGCTGATTCTTGAACTGCTGTCTTTCGATTAGCCATGATATTCTCCTGTTGATAAGCTATTTATATCACGAACCAGGGGCAATGTCAAGCTGTATTTGGCCTTCTTTTTGAGGAATCGCTTGTAGCAGGGGTCGTCAAGTCCGAACACGGCTCGGTACCTCGTCACAATATCGGGGTGCACCCCATAGTGCTCCTCAAGGGCCGCGGTGAGCCCATAGGCGTCGATCTCGTTGGTGGCCCCATAGTACCTCCGGTTTCGCTGGACCAATGGGTCTGAGTGTCGCACCTGTGGGGGTCGAGGGCACGCCTTGGCTTTGTGGTTTTGGAGCAGATGAACGCGCTCATGGGCAATCGTGGCGAACATGTCAAAGAGGATACGGCGCCTGAGGTTGCCCGTGAATCGCACCTTTTTCTTGGGGTCCTGTGAGTAGTTACTCAATGACACAAAACACACTGGGTCACCGTGATAGTCAGGGTCGAAGCATCCTGTCACACACAAAAGATTATCGGATGGTGGGGTGTGCCGGGTGTTGGTGTATTGAATGGGGAGTGACTTGCCCGTGAATCGAATCCAGGGGTAGGGTCTAAAAGACTTTCTGAGCCGGCTCAAAATTTGTCCAAGCGACTGCTCGCCTTCGGGAGCCTGGTAGACCAGGTTGTAGATTTTTTGGAGTTTCATAGGTAGTGCAGGTACCCACTGACGATATACTTGGGTCCACTGGTCACCTTGCAGCCCCAATGCGGGTGTGTCCAGAGCGGAGGGAACATCAGGAGTCGCCCAGCGACCGCGGGGATCGTGACGCATGGGTGGGCTTGATCTTGGCCAAACTGGGTTTCGCCACCAATTTCCACGGTGTTCAGGTAGAACAGGAACGCCACAAAGCGCCGTGCTGAGGCGTAGCTCCCGACGTCGGTGTGCAGGGCGAACTCGTCCTTGCCGTTGGGGAGATAGCGTTTCATTCTGAACGCCTCGTACCCAAAGGTCTTGGGGTACTGTGTAACACCGAGCGTGTGAAGTGTCCGGTAGACCTTGAAGGCCTCTTGCTGGTATGCGAGGAGCCGTTGGTTCTCATCGGGCCAGTTTTGTGAAATGTTCACCTCCAGGAAGTGCCGGATGCCGGCATAGAAGGTGTCGGTTTGCTCCTGAAACTCGTTGCGTTCAAATTTCTCAATGAGGGACTTGCAGAAATTTATTGGGATCACCTCGTCCAGCACGGTGACATAGGCGTACCCCGCTTGGTACGCAGCGACCCCGAGGTTGAATTCGTTTCTCATATTTTGAACCCTTTGAAATCTCGTTTTTTGTGCTCGAATGGTTTTCGTATCTTCTCATCCCCGTCGTCGTCTTTCGCTTGTCCGGCATCGCAAATATTGGTTTGTGCAGAAGCTGCCACGTCATAGAGCCTCATTTTTGATCGATCAACTCCAACTACAAACCGTTTATTTACATTTTTATCGGCGTACCTATTTTTGAGAGTTTTGACCATGAACTGATTCAGGGCTTCCAGTTCTTCGTTGGTGATGATGGCCGCCATGAAGTCTGCTGTGGCTGGTAGACCAAAGGACTCTGAGGTATCTGTCAGTTCGAGGTCGCTGGAATCGAACCCCTGTCGCGTCGTCTGGGTTGCTGAAATCACAGGAACTTTATGTTCAACCGCGAGACCACGAAGTTCCTCGGCTATCGCCTTGATGTAAGTATAGGAATTCACGTTGCCACCCGGGCGAATCCTGGACGACGCACAGATATTCAGGTAGTCAATGAAAATCAGATCGGGGCGAAATGATTTCTTGAGTTGCAGTTCATTCAAGAGCGCGGTGAAATGAAGCGTCGAAGCTGCGGCCGTTGGGTATTCCTTGATAATCAACTTACCGCAGGTCTTGTGTTTGAGGGCAGCAAATCGTTGCTCATAATCCTTCTTGTCAATCTTCTCCAGAGTGTTGATATCCACATTGAGGAGATTCGCGTCAATGCGTTCAGCAATACGTTCCTCAGCCATTTCCATGGTGATATAGAGCACATTGAAACCCCTGGACAATGCTGCTCCCGCAAGGTGACACATGACCAGGGTCTTTCCGACACCTGTTCCTGCAAGAAAAATGTTGAGCGTCTTGAGGGAGAATCCACCGCGCGTGATCTTGTTGAAAAAGTCCAGGTCGAATGGTATCTTTTTCTCTGTGTGGTGGTAAAATTCGTACCGAGAGTCGGAATCCATCATGTAGTCATGCCCCACATGGTTATCGAACGTCACCGAGAGTGCTTTGGTGAGGAGGTCGGGGATCGAGCCCTTGGATTTCTTCCCCGTCTTGTCGTCCATAATCGAGACTGCTTCCAGTACCGAATTATAGAGCGCGGAGTCTTGACAGAACCGTTCGGTCTGAGCAATCAACCAGGGAATGTCTGTGGGTTCCTGTCGGTCGGCATTGAGTTCTTGAAGCAGGGACACGGCCTGCTGGACCTGTTCCTCTTTGAGATTGTGCATCTCTGTGACGGTGATGACCAGGGCCTCGTGGGTCGGGAGGTTCTTGTAGGTGTCGATGAACTTGGTGATCTGTTCATAGATCAGTTGTTCGGTCTGCTCTTTGAAATACTCAGTCTTGAGGAAGGGTATCACCTTACGGGCATATTCCTCGTGGTAGATGAGGTTCTTGAGGATGGTCGATTCGAGTCTCAGCATGATTCGTCGTCCTTCGCGGTCACGGACTCCAAATTATGCTGCTCGCTCATAATGATTGAGGTGAGCACGTCACCGAGGTGGTTGGTAAACTCTTGCGAGCCCACGAGGTCTTTGTAAGGTCGACCCGCGGTGTCATAGAGCGTGTATTGAAACGCGAGACCCATGACCCCATTGTCCAACACCTGCGGTTTCACCCACCCATAATAGTAGGTGATACCTGCCCATGGTCCTACGAGGAGCTTGACCGCACTGACGGGTTCGTCAAGCGTGATATCGACAAACGTGTAATCAGTGTTTTCCTGTGGGAGTTTCTTTGGGGACGTCGTCGTTCCCCAAAATCTCGCCGAAAGCCACTTCATAATTTTTTCGAATATACGCATCAAAATCCTCATTGGCTAAAATGTCCTTCCAGAATTCCTCGGTCTTGGTCTCCGCTTCGCGCACCTTCGTCTTGCTGCCGGGCTTGAGGTACCATCCAGGTAATGGCTTCTCAACAAATCCACCCGCAAGCGCAATCTCTAGAAGTCCAGAATACGGCTGGATACCTTTTTCGAATGTCACCGAAATAGGAAGCTTTGATTTCTCTTTCACAAACCGCGACTTCTCCACGTTGATCACGAAATTGAAACCAGCCACTTCCCCCTCGACCTTTTCCTGTTGCCGTCCAACAATCCAGATCGTGTCGGCAGCATACGTCATGCCAGTTCCACCACCAGGAATCGCTTTCGGGAACATCCCAATTTCCATGTATGTATGATTGACCACAACCAGAGGAATGTCTTTGATTCTCAGGTGTGGGGTAATCATGCGGAACAGCGACTTGATACTTTTTGCTCTCGTCATGTCAGCGACGGTCTTGCCCTCAAGGGTATCCTCGACCTCTTTCAGAGACGCAAGCTGGCCAATCGAGTCAATCACAATCATCAGGTGGTCGCCACGCTTCATCTCAGCGAGTTGCTTCATAATGTCTTGCTTGAGTTGTTCGACGTCGGTGATGGGGGTGTGGAACACTTTCTTCATGTCGATGCCGAACGTCTGAAAGTAGGAGCCGGGGGTACCGAACTCGGCGTCATAAAACAAAATGATACCGTCCTTGTGCTTTCTCAGGAATGCTCGCATCAGCAACAAGGCAATGCCCGTTTTGAAATGCTTGGAAGGTCCAGCAATCTCAGTCACACCAGAGGTCAAACCGCCCTTCAGCGTACCTGATAGCGCAATGTTGATCACCGGGACCTCTGTGGGAATCAACTGTCGCTCACCAAACACTTCAGACTCATCGAGGACGCTGGCGATGTCAATGCTACTGTTTTTCTTGATTCGATCCATCAACGACATAATTTAGATTCCTTTGAGGGTGTTCACCAACGCGGAGAATACAATGTCCTTGCCGCGCTCGACGTCGGACAATTCGCTATAGGGTCTCAAGTTCGGGTGTTCCTTTTTGGCTACGTCCTTGACAGGACCCACCTTCCACTTATTTTCCAGCTTGATCTTGACCCATTGTTTGTGCGATGCTTCAGGACTCGCGTCAGGATTCTTGAGGTGAAACTCCACACCATTGACAATCGAATCCTTGATTTCTTGGGGTACGTGCTTCCATGCGGGTTGCGAGTAATCCCCAAACGCATGGCAATACGCGCGGTTATTCTCGTGGCAGATTTCTGCAATTTGTTCGTTGGTGAATTTCATATTGATCCTTTCGATTATAGCACAGTTGAAGTGATAAGTCAATCCTTGTGTTTCACGAGGTCCATCACAAATGATACGCCGCTATTCAGGTAACCTTGACAGTTCCAGGTTGGACAGTACCATGATGGGTACTTGTTTCGAAAACCTTTGAGGGGGTGTCCATAGACCAGTTCGTCTGAGTGGAATTCGCGGTCACAGCGATTGCAAAGGACCTTGCCCTTATAGTCCATTTTGGGGATATCGACGACCTTGAAGTCATCTTTTATTGGGGTGGTCATCCGAAAAAATCCTCCAGGCTCGAAGTGCGTTCCGAGTGCCAACCGATGCTTTTCAACACGATATTTAGTGGATCAAGAAAGGCCTTGGTGAACATCAGGTCATAGTCCACACAGGTTTCCAGGTGGAATTCCTTGGGCACCCGTACCAGGAAGGACATGACGGGTTCTCTGAAAATGTTGGGTTCCTTGAGGTACACGAATTTGAGCTTTTCGCCAGACTTGAGCATTTCATATTGCGTATCGAGATTCATCTGTTTCAGGAACCGATTGTAGACCAGCGCACCCTTGACGTGGATGGCGGTCTTGTCGTCATAGATTCGACGGTCCCAGTTCTTGCCATCGCCCTCAAGGGGTTCTTCGAACGCCAGTGACGCTTCGACCTTTCGACGCTTGCCGTCACTCTCAGACTTTTCCAAGTCATTCATGCCGCGAGGGAATGCGATATCAGCAATCGGGAGGGTCTTGAAGGCCACACGAAACGTTTCAATATGGGTAATCAACTCATCCTCAGTGCCGTTCATGATAATGGTCAGGGCCTCTTTGATTTTTACGCGGCAGGCTCCTGGTGTTGACGACTTGATCGCTTCAAGACCGTGAATGACCATTTTGGGCTTCTTGTACCGGATACCCTCAGAGTCCCACACGTTCAGAATGTAGCGTTTCTTGGCGGTCCAGATGCCTTTGTTGGCCAGCGATTCGCGCTTCATACGCATCTTCTGAGCATATGCATGGGTGTATTCAGCGAGTTCCGTATAACTCATCTCGATAATCCCTTTGATTTTTTCCTTGAATACTTTGTCGAGGAAGTCGATGACCTTGTTGGTGTCTGTGGTGTCCTTGAACACTTTGCGGACCAGGGGAGCGAGGTGTAGGTAGACTGAATCTGTGTCACTCGCCACCACATAGTCTTTGTTCACAGTTTTGAGCAACCCATTTAAGAATTCATTGAGACAGTTCGCAATCCAGCGGATACCGAGTTGGCCGGCCAACGTGACACCTTCGGCAATCCGAATGTCGAAGAACCTGAAGTACTCAGAGCCCATGGCGCCGTAGGCGGAGTTGAGACCTACCTTTTTGGCCAACTGAAGGTTCTTAAACTTTGAAATCAGCAAGCCCAGTTCTTTCTTCCGTACATCGTCCATACATTCTTCGCGTTCCTTTTCCAATTCAATTTGCTTGCTCTTGTAGTGGACTCGGGCAGCATACATGGTGCTCATGATCTCAGCGAGGAATCCAACGCGAGTCGTATCGAAAAACTGACCATTAGGCGTCATCGTGCAACCCACGAGGCCGTCGAGGTCGATCTTCTTTTGGAGCAACGCTTCCACTGAGATACCCTGAGCCAGCACCGCCTTCATTTCGGGGGTGTATCGCTCAGGTTCAATCAATGTCTCGGGTGACATGTTATACTGCATGATCAAGTGGGGATACAAGCTGTCCAAGTCGAGACTCATCAACCACTCAAAGAGACCCGTCTGTGGGTCCTTGACATACGCACCCTCATACGCTTCCTCTTTTTCCTCTCCCTTTTTGGGAGGAATCACGATACCTTTGCGGTGGAGGTGGTTGTAGGTGATCGCATCCCACATACGCACCTGAAAAAACGCGTCCTCATAGTTCGTCTTGTTGTCGTAGGCCAGCAGAACCGCCATATCAATCAGGCGACCTTTGTCATTCAGCTTCTCGACCAGTTCGACGTCGTGAATGTTATACTCGATAAACTTTTGGAAATTGTCTCGGTACAGATTATGGAGGGTTTCGTATTCCTCGTAGTTGACTTTGCGTTCACCCAGTTCGACGTGGGCGATATAGTCGAGCTTGTAGGATTCTTGGTTGGACTTGGGGGCATACTTGTTATAGAGTTGAAAATAGTCAAGCATAGAGATACCAAGAAGTTGGTAGGTGGTGACGGGTTTGCCGAACTTGGATTTCTCTTCACGGCGCGACACTTTACCCCAGGGTGACAACCACTTGGCTTGCTCCTCACTCAAGACCGAGCAGATTCGTCCGACCAGGTAGGGAATATCGAACGTCTTGACGCTCCATCCTGTTACAATGTCGGGAGCTTTGTCTCTCCATAATTCCAGGAATGCAGCGAGAAGATCGATTTCCTGTCCACACGGCACCCAGTGAATATCAGCACGATGGGGTGTGTAGTTCCCGCACCCAAAGACATGATACTGTGGGTCGTTGGAAAATTTGACGGTGATAGCGGTAACGGGATTGAGGCAGGTATCGACATCAGGCATCCGGTGTTCCGTGTCAACTTCGATATCGATGTAGGCGGTCACGACATGGGCAATGTCCCATTCCATAACCTCTTCGGGATGCTGTTCTGCGATGAAGGCCGTCGCAAAGTTTTGCTGCCCGTAGATCGTGAAACCTTCCACGTCCTCATACCTTTTAATATGTTCCTTGGCCGCATAGATCGACTCGAATACTTTGGGTTCGACAGGATAACCTTGGAGGGTTTTCCACTTGACAGGAATATCAGGGATATTGGAGGGCATGAACAGTGTCGGGGCATACGGAATCTTCCGCTGCACCCGACGACCGTTTTCGATACCGCGATAGTAGATAAAGTTACCGTGAGCGGTAACGTTCGTGTAGAAAGGTTTGGACATGGACTATGATAGCACACTCACAGGAGATTGTCAACCGTTAATCCCAGGAGGCAGCACGAGACCAGAGAACAATTGCTTATAATGGTTGAGCAGGTCTTGTACCGGTGTGACGACCGTTAAAATATCGGTCACATGGAGAGGAATACCGGTTTTGTATTCTTCGACGTATTCGAGGAATGGTCCGAAACCAATCTGAGCTTGCCCCTGCCCAGGTGTCTTACTGGGTATCAGTCCCACGGACACCGCATTCTTTACCAGGACCTTTCCTTGGCTGTGAATCGACGCGTCACTAGGTTCGGTAGACACGATCTCACCCATCAACTGAAACCCATTGTTGAGCACAATAACCTTGATGTCACCCATGATTAGTCACTCCTTCTAGTTAAAAACGGTGTCATATCCGGTGACACCCACCCGGCGGGCTTCAAGATTTTCCCGTCTGCTCGTCGCTTCAATTGTCCAGTGGTCGGATCAACTTGTAGCTTCGTCATGTTCGCTCTGGTCAGTTCTTTCCAGGCACCGTCAACGTCCCAACCGCGAGCAATACAGTATCCGAGAGTGACCCATATGAGGTCCATTGCTTCATTGAGTTTGTTTGGATTATTGGGAGAAATTGAGGCATTGTAAAATTCATCATACTCCTCATCAACCAGATATTCATAGATACGAACCGTTCGGTCGTCCGGCCCTATCGCTTCAATAAAATTCTCAACATCATCACGCATACTCATGGTTGGAGTCCTACCAAATAGGTTGTTTTGTTGTTCACTCTCACAGCGGTATAGGTTTCCTTTCTCTGCTTGTCCAGGAGATACTGTCCATGCACCCATCCAGAGTTTGGTTGCCCTGGTGTGTAAAATTCCAGAATGATCTTGTCGAAGTCTGGAAGATTCTTGCTACACCAGACTGCCAACTCGTAGTTGCTGATACCGTCCACTTCAAAATCTACTGCTTGACCAGTGCAGTGCTTGCTGAGTTTGTCAATCGTTGAGGTCAGAGGGTTGACAGACATGTTCAATGCGAGGGATCGGTACCCGGAATTGACTCGCACAGGACCGAATACGTTCCGCACGGGTTCCAGGATATGCACACACACCAACACCAAATTGTTCAAGTGCTGATCGGTAGGTGTATTGTCTATGCCTAATCTCAGTGCGGTATCCGAGCGTGTCATTTCCCGCAGTGAAAAGTGTGGGCTTAGTTGGCTCATGTCCAGAGTCCTCCTCGAATTTCTACCAAGAGCTTTAACATTTCTGTATCTTCTTTCTCGTATTTATTCTCAAGTTCCCCCTGGGATTCCAGGTACGCTGAATACTCAGGTGAGAAGCTGATTACATTATTTCCCCTAATACGGGTTTCAGATCCAGTAAACCCACCCATAAATGGTTCTACTCGGGCAGGACGCGAACGAGTCCAGAAACGATAGAGCATGAACACTTCTTGAGCCTGTTGGGCTTGTCTGGGGCTGTCTTTCAGACTCATGGCCCATCTGAGGTGATGGAGACCGCGGCGAACATTGCGACCAGGAGGCAGCAACCAATGAAGCAAAGGAAGATCATGAATGATCCGGTAGACTTTCTGACCGGTGCTCTCAAAATAATAGGGACCCCAATGTGAACCAAGTTCCTGTTCGACAAAATTTACGAGGACTTGAAACATCACATGAAGCAAAATGGTATCGGCATCGCGGTAATGACCGCGAGGACAATCTGGGTGCCTGATAACGACGCGGTCACTGGGGCAGATCCATCGATTGTGGATGTAAGCTAAGGTGTCACGAATCATATAAATCTCTCCTCGACATCAACAAAAAATTGTTCAATGTAACATAGGGCAGAAGCGAGTTCTATATCAGAACACTTATAGTGGTTCTGAATATCCTCAGGCCTCATACCTTTGAGACCGAGGTAGGGCCAATCCGCGCAGAGGTTGTTGTGCCACAGCGCCAACTTTTGAGAAGTCTTGGATGGACCCGAGCCACTTGAGTAGGTGTCATCATGGTAGAATGAGTACCAAGCGGAGTCTGGTGAAAATTTGGAATAAAGGCAGCCTTGTTTCATCGCATAGTGCATGATACAACCTCTAATATAAAAGAGACATCCCCAACGCTTCCGAGCGAACCTGACGTCTAATCTGAAACGAACAAGACTGTTCCAACCGCCCAAAACTCATATCCCACTTGAGGACCCACAGGTCTTCACTTCGGATCACTGAATCAACTCGCCTACGGCTCGTGCTAGGAAGCAGCGGCTGTAGATTTTGGTTTCTGGGCATAACCTTGCCATCCGAACGAAGGATACCTAAATAGGCATATCAAACAACTCACTTCTACAAAGCGGGGTAGGCTAATGTTCACCCCTTACGAGTTCCTTGCTTCACACAACGTTGCCGTCGTGATCTGTCAGCGCAGACTGACTGACCGGTTTGATTCGATCAGGAGTCTTGTAGGTCTAAGGTGTCCCTACTCACTTGGACTTGAACTGGTGAGGTCTATCCGTCACCCGAACCGAGACATATTTGTATGGAGCGAACTTATGTGTTGAGTATATTGTCGTTTTTTTCCAAAAGTTTTTCGATGTTTGGTTTCTGGTTTATAAGAACCACGAATTCTACCGGTCATCCTCTGTGAGGATTCCTTTTTCCACTCTTCGGTGTGTTTGTACCCCGCAGCATTTTGGTTTCCAATTCTAAGTCCTTTGGCGCTTTCAGACATCCTTTTTCTGGCTTCTGTGGAGAATTTTTTCCCCGTATTCGCCAGTCGCCCCGCAAGTTTTATGGCTTCTTCTTTTCCAATCTGTTTTGTCATCATTCGATAAGCAATCTGATCGTATGGCGACCCATCATCTGCCATACGCTTGTGAGCCTCCGTGTGCTGCTCAATAGTGAGGTCCACGAGATTATCTATCGCATTGACACCCTTGAGGTTGCCAAATCTTCTTTTCCATTCATGCTTTGGGATTATGTGGTGCACCGGCATGATCTATTGTTTTCCTACCCATGGTATACTTGGTCACGAGCGTCCAATCTGCTTTCTCTTTGTGAGCAATAATCTTAATTTGCGCCAACGGTGCTGACGCGCCCAAGGTCCCTGGGTGGAGGATACTGCAGAGTTTCCACTCAGCGAGGAGTCCTGCAATCGCATTGCGC
>Ga0315277_10006677_pt1 | contig 15039 bp, 12 predicted proteins | sample YL17G05_15_MG_FD_203695 | JGI IMG/M metagenome (GOLD analysis project Ga0315277, IMG submission 203695) | Sediment microbial communities from Yellowstone Lake, YNP, Wyoming, USA - YL17G05_15 | ecosystem: Environmental > Aquatic > Freshwater > Lake > Sediment | place: USA: Wyoming | collected...
GGGAGTTTCAATCTCTTTCTAAGGTTATTCTAGGACTGTCCCCTGATCTTAAAAAGGAATTGAGGGCTCTTTGGCTTGATTTTGAGAGGGGACTTTCAAAAGAGGGCAGGCTTGTAAAACAAGCCGATAAGGCTGAAAGCATTCTTCAAGCATTTGAATATTGGAAAGAACAAGGGAAAATCCAGAAAGCTTCTTGGATTAGATGGGCAAGGGAGAATTTTGATATTCCTATAATTTTAGAATTTATAAAGTCAATAGAAAAAAGGTTTTTTGGAAAAAATATCTTTGAAAAAGCCCTAAAGAGGAACGAAATGGACAATATTGTGGAATTTCTAATTGAAGTTGGAAAATTAAAAAAATTAAAGAGAAGGGGTTGGGTTTTAAGAAAGGTAAAAGAGCCCGAGGTAGTTGCTAGCCATAGCTATAGATTGGCATTGGTTGCCTGGATTTTGGGAGAACAAAAAGAATTAAATGTAGAAAAAATTTTGAAGATGGCCTTAATCCATGATTTATGTGAGGTCTATGCGGGCGACGAAACTCCTTATGATGGAATCCTTCCAAAAGATGAAAAAGAACTATCGGACTTAATGAAGGCCTGGCCAAGGTTTCCAATAGCAACAAAAAGAAAAAAGGAGTCAAGAAAACTCAAGAGAGAGCAGGAATCCTTGTTCAAACTCATTAAAAGACTACCTCAGTCGATAAAAAAAGAAATCACAAGTCTTTGGTTTGATTTTAGAGAGGGCGTAAACCATGAAGGGCGATTCCTAAGGCAATTGGACAAACTGGAAAATCTTTTGCAGGCATTTGAATATCGGCGGGAAGATAAAAACTTTCCAATGGGGTCTTGGTGGATGGAGGCAAAAGAAAGAACAGATGATACTCTGTTGGTGAAATTTATGGATGATCTGGCAAAGGAATTTTCTGAAGTAAATGAGTATGAATAATAAGTAAATAATAATTAAAAAGTAAGTACCCCTTAGAGGGGCATTTTATTTTGCAATTTTTAAATCTTGACAGTAATTTTTACAAGGAGTAAGGTTGAATAATTGATGCTAGGTTATGGAAAGGAAAAAATATTATCTAACCAAAGAAGGATTGGAAAAGGTCAAAAACGAGCTAGAAGAGTTAAATAGGCAGAAAATCGCCTTACTAGACGGAAGCGGTCCAGGTTCTTTTCGTTTTGGAGAAATTGAAGCAGAATTCATTACATTCCAGGAAGATTTAGGAAACCTCAAGAAAAGAATTGATGAGTTAGTAAATGTTTTAGAAAACTATGAACCAATTAAAGCCCCTCTTAAAAAAGAGCAGGGCAGTGTACATTTAGGAGCAGAGGTTACAGTGGAAATGGATGGGGCAGTTGAAGAGTTTAAAATCGTAGGAACGATTGAATCTGATCCCGCCAATCAAAAGATATCTGACCAATCGCCAATTGGGAGGGCACTATTGGGTAAAAAAGTGGGCGATGAAGTAAAAATTACCACACCGATGGTAAATCATGATTGTAGAATATTAAAAATAAAATATGGTAGCAATTAAAAAATTTCAAGTTAGCACTGAAGAACTTTCAGAAAAAGAAAAATTAGTTTTAGAAAAACTGGTTCATGCCTGTGAATTAACGGCCCCTCTGTATGAAAAACAAAAGAATTCAAAGTTTGCAGGGGCTAATTTTTATCCTTCCGATGTGAAGAAAGAAGAGATTGAAGAGGCAGCAAAAAAGAACCCACTTTTATTGCATCCCTATACTTTTGTAGAAAAAGACAGACGAGGAAGATTAATAGCAGTGCCTTTTTGTGTCAAATTCAAAAAGGAGTTAGGCGAAATTGCAAGGACATTAGAAGAGGCAGCAAGGATTTCAGAAGATAGGAACTTTAGCCAGTATCTTAGAGAAATGACAAGAGCCCTACTTAGGAATGATTATGCCCAGAATGAGATTTTATGGATTACAAGAGGACATTTTAAATTCAGTTTTATAATAGGTCCGGTAGAAAGATATCTAGATAAGCTATTTTTCAAAAAATGTGCATATCAGGCATGGGTTGGGATTGTAGACGAAAGGCGGACTAAAGAAGCAGAAAGATTTAAAAAAATAATTCTTGCAAGCAGAAGGAAGATTTTGCCCGATACAACAAAAATTGAACTTCCAAAATTAAGATTAGAGATCAATAAAACCGTTTGTTTTGCAGGACAGAAGGCAGATTTCGCGACTACCGGCACAAATCTCCCAAATGATGTGACTTTGATGGAAAAGAACGGCTCAAAAGTCTCAATCTTTAGTTCTTCACTTGTAGATAACTTTAAAGAGAGGAACTATCCTATTTTTAGAAGTGTTTTTAACAAAAAACTCCAAGAATATTTTTCTGAAGAAGAGCTTCAATTAGCTCTTTTGAGAAATGTGCTTTTACACGAGATTTCTCATAGTTTAATTCGTTATCGAGACGCTGAGCAGAGACTGAAAGAACTTTTCCCGATTTTTGATGAGCTTTTAGCATATCTGTTGGGAATAAAATGCTGTGGCTTGCTTATTCTAAAAGATGCCTTAAAGCAGAAAGAGTTGCAAGCGATTATTTCTGTTTTTCTGGTACGCAATTTCCAATACTGGTTAGACACAAAAACAGACTCCGGAAGGATGCAGTATGCCATTGGGGGCGCAATTTGCCAGAATTTCTTTTTCAGAGAGGGCGGATTAAAAGAGAAAAATAACGCTTGTTTTCCTGATTTTACTAAACTTTTTATTTCTATTGACCACCTTTCACACATTATTGAGCATTATTTAGGTTCTGCAAGCTACGAAGAGGCAAAGAAAATTATAGAAGAATATGGTTCATTTGAGATTTTTGAAAAATGTGCCTCTGGATTAAAAAGTCTTCCGAAACCCAAAGGATAAAGAAAGATAGTATTCAGAAATCTAAAAACCACTCTCAGGGGTGGTTTTAGGTTAGAGAACCAAAAATCTTGAAAGCTTTAGGAAAAAATTCTAAAATAGATAGAACTAGCTTTTTAATAAATCTTTAGTAAATTCAGTAACTGTGGTAAAAGCATGCTGAGTATGACTATTACGGCAACGATAATCCAAAATATCTTTAAATAAGTTTTTCTTTTCAGCTTTGTTTTCATATGAATATAACAAAAAAGAAAATTGAAGAAAAAGACACTAAAATTATTTCTATAGTTTTGATTATTTCAATTTTAATTATATCAGGTCTTTTAATTTTTTCAAACTGGAAAATTACACAAAAACGAAGAGAACTTTCAAAACAAATAGAGAGCTTGAGAAAAGAGATTGAAGAACTGGAAAAGAAAAATCAACAATTGCAAAACGGAATTGGAGAAACAGAAAAACAAGGTTTCTGGGAGGCAAAAGTCAGAGAACAGGGCTATCAAAAGCCTGGAGAAGAAGCCGTAGTTATTAAAAAAGAAGAAAAACCAGCAGAAGAAAAGCCTGCTCCGAAAAACATTTGGGAAAAGTTTTTAGCCGAAATTAGTGGGATATTAAAATAGTTTATACCAAGGAGGGTGAGTTTATGTCTAACAAGTCAAAGACTTGTAAGGTGCGGGTGTCGTATAGCGGTTATTATAACTCCTTCCCAAGGAGTAGACGGCGGTTCGACTCCGCTCACCCGCTCATTTTTCCAAAGAAAAATGAGCGAGGCTCATCCAGAGGACGGCCCGCTCACTTGAAAAGTGAATTGGCAAGGTTTGGGTAATTTGGATAGTTTGTTCAACCAGAATAGATGCTACAATAAACTTATATTAGATTGCCGAGATAGCGAACAATTCGTCAAAGTCTCGCCGCCTTAGCTCAGTGGGAGAGCAACTGTTTCGTAAACAGTAGGTCCTCGGTTCAATCCCGGGAGGCGGCTCAGAATTTAGACGAATGAAGGTTCTCAGCCCAAGGCTGACCAACCTTGGGTTGGAAGTCCCGTTCTCGGCTATATAACAAAAAACATGGAAGATTTACAAGCAAAAATTTCAGAACTTAAAAAAGAACTCCTGCACTTGGAAGAATGGGCTTGACTGCCTGATAAAAAAGAAAGTTTAAAAGAATTGGAAAAAGAGAAGGCAAGGCCGGATTTTTGGAAAGACCAGGAAAAAGCAAGAAAAATTGAAAAAGAGATTTTTGAATTAAAAGAAAACATAAAGATCTTTGATAGAATCGAAAAAGAGTTAAAGGAAGTCGAAAGCTTTCTAGAGATCGCAGAAAAAGATGAGGAATTGGCAAAAGCAATAGAAAAGAATATAAAAAGCCTAGAAAAAGAACTTAAAGAAGAATCCTTAAAAATTTATCTTTCTGGAAAATATGATAATGGGGATGCAATTTTGCAGATTTTTTCTGGAGCAGGAGGGCGAGATGCTCAAGATTGGGCAGCTCTTTTGCAAAGAATGTATGAAAGATATTTTGAACAAAAAGGATTTAAGACAAAAATCCTGGAACAATCTTTTGGAGAAGCAGGAGGGCCCGAGGGGAGAATAGGAATAAAAAGTATTACTTTTGAGGTTTTAGGACCCTTTGCCCTCGGATTTTTAAAGGGAGAATCGGGAGTGCACCGCCTGGTGAGAATTTCTCCATTCTCACCTCAAAAACTGCGCCATACTTCCTTTGCCCAAGCCCAGGTTTCTCCGGCGCTAAAAACAATCGAAGATCTCCAGATTGAAATAAAACCAGAAGACCTGGATATTCAGACTTATAAATCCTCCGGGCCCGGGGGCCAGTATGTTCAAAAGCGAGAAACTGCAGTCAGGATATTGCATAAACCCACAGGCCTTCAAGCAACTTGCCAGTCAGAAAGATTTCAAATCGCTAATAAGAAAAAAGCAATGGAAGTCCTGTATGGAAAACTTTACCAGTTGAAGCAACAAGAACTTGAAAAAGAACAAAAAAAGATAAAAGGAAAAGTAGACCCCACCTGGGGAAACCAAATCCGAAGTTATGTCTTGCATCCTTATAAATTAGTAAAAGACCTAAGGACAGGTATAGAAACTTCGGATGTAGAAGGGGTCTTGAACGGAAATTTAGATAAGTTTATAGAAGCAGAAATAAAACTATGATTGAATTCCAAAATGTAACCAAAATCTATCCTCCGAGCACGATTGCCTTAGAAGACGCGTCTTTTAAAATAGAAGAAGGAGAGTTTTTGTTAATTGTAGGACGCTCGGGCGCTGGAAAAACCACTTTATTAAAACTGATTTTGGCACAAGAAAAACCTACCAGAGGAAGAGTATTTTTTGAGGAAAAAGAAGTTGGCAAGATAAAACAGGGTCAGCTTCCTTTTCTGAGAAGAAAGATTGGAGCAGTTTTTCAGGATTACAAGCTTTTAGAATCAAAAACAGTCTATGAAAATGTTGCCTTTGCTTTGGAAGTAATGGAGGCAGAAGACAAAGAAATTTCAACCGATGTTCCAAAAATATTAGATATTGTAGGGCTAAGAGACAAAGCCAACAATTTCCCCAGACAAATTTCTGCGGGTGAGCGCCAGAGAGCAGCAATTGCCAGAGCTTTGATTCACAGGCCAAAAATAATCTTAGCAGATGAGCCTACTGGAAACCTGGATCCTTATAATGCTTCGGAAATCATAAAGCTCTTGCAAAAGATTAACGAATTAGGGACAACTGTGATTCTGACTACTCATAATAAAGAATTGATAAAAAAGCTTAAAAAGAGAACAATTACCTTAGAGAATGGAAGATTAATAAGAGATGACGAGGAGGGGAAATTTATATTATAAATCACCAAAATATGCTTACTTTACTCAAAAGAATTTTTAAATCAGGCTGGCAAAATTTTAAAAGACAGGGGAATCTCGTTTTTGCCACAAGTTCGGTTCTGGTAATTACAATAACTTTGATAAGTTTTCTTTTTCTGGGCCATAAAATTCTAAAATTTGCCATTGATGAGCTTAAAGCAAAGGCGGATATTTCTGTTTATTTTCAAGAGACTGCCCCAGAAGAAGAAATTATTGGCTTAAAACAAAAGCTTTCAGGATTTTCAGGAATAAAAGGAGTAGAGTATGTTTCAAGAGAAAAAGCATTGGAGGATTTTGTTGAAAGGCACAAAGACGACAAAAGTTTAATAGCATCTTTGGAGGAAGTGGGCGCAAATCCATTTTTAGCATCCTTGAATGTAAGCGCTGGCGAGATGGCCTCTTATGAGAATGTTTCCAAGTTTCTGGAAGGGGATAATTTTTCTGCAATAATTGAAAAAGTGGATTTTAACAGAAGAAAACCAATCATTGAGAAGATTTTTGACATCACTTTTTTTGTAGACAAAACAGGGATTATAATTTCAGCAGTTTTAATTGCGATTTCCGTATTACTTGTTTATAATACGACTCGTTTAACAATTTATAGCCAGAAAGAAGAAATCGGAATTTCACGCTTGGTTGGTGCTTCAAATAGATTTATCAGGGGACCATTCTTAATCCAGGGAGTATTGTGCGGGATTCTATCCTTTTTGGCATCGCTTTTGATTGTAGGCATTACTTCTTATTTTTTGGGCCCAAAAATTTCTGCTTTCTTTCCGGAATTCCAGCTTTTAGCATTATTTAAAAACGATTTCAGAAATGTTGTTTTATTGCAATTTAGTTGTGCTTTAGTATTAGGAATTCTTCCCAGTTTTCTTGCAATCAGAAAGTATTTGAGAGTATAGAGAAGGCATTAGGTTGAAAATATTGTGCCTCTTCGGCACATCCGCCGGAGAGGCGGATGCGGGGTCTGCTAATGGCCTGCCTCGCCCGACTTGCCGTCAGGCGAGTCGAGGCGGGTAGGAGAGAGATTTTAAATTGCGGGGTCTGCTAATGGTAGGCAAGAGGCCTCTGAAGCCTTTAATCTTGGTTCGAGTCCAAGCCCCGCAGCTATCCTTCGCCAAGGCTACGGAATAGCATGCCAAAATTATGTATTACTGCTATATTCTATTAAGTTCAAAATCTCATATCTTTTACTTTGGCTCTACAAATGATCTTAAATTAAGAATAAGGTTGCATAATAGTGGGGGAGTAAGGGCCACAAAACCACATGTTCCTTTGAAATTAGTATGGTATGGAAGCTTTACAACCGAAAAAGAGGCAAGAGATTTTGAACGATATTTAAAAACAGGCTCGGGTAAATCTTTTGCCTACAAAAGGCTTATCTCCGTAGCCTTGAGGAAGGATTTTGCCAAGGGGCGAAGAAGTAGTCCGAAGTCAAAGAAGACGTAGGATACCAAGCCCCGCAGCTAGTTTGAAATAGGTTTGGAGTCAAAGGTACTATCAATTATGTTGTTCAATTATTTTCAAATTTATCATCATCCCACTATTCACTCTCAATTAATTGGTGGTCTTTTTGGTGTTTCTACAGATTTATTAGGGGTGATAGCGACTTTGATTTCAACTTTATTTTTGGGTGCTCTGGCTCTTTTCGGTGATCAGATTAGAGCTTATTTATTCAAGCCGAATCTACAGCCCGTTGAGCCAGTTAGAACAAGTCAGTCTATTGGAAGTGATAAATATATCTACTATAGACTTATAGTTAAAAATGTGGGTCGGTTTGTGGTTGTGGCGAGAGAGGTGCGTGTTCTATTAACATATACGGAGCCACTAATAAATTTTATACCTATACCTCTCGCATGGACCCATTTCAATGCCAATTCTTCTCGTGATATTCCACGTGGTGAACCAGCATATGTAGATATACTTCGCAAAAAAGAGGGTGAGCAAATTTACCATTTTTGTTGGTCGCCGGGAACTGGTTCAGACGATCCAGTACTAAATGATTTTGATCAATCAAAAAATATTCGTTTAGAATTTTTCGAACGTAACCGAAAAATCGGCGATATATATCTAAGGTATATAAAAAATCTTGATGTCTTAGAAGTGGTCACTAAGTAAGGTGATCGAGAACGCGTCGTTTGGAACCACTAGGAAATCCCAAAATTCCCCTTAAAACCCTGGTTCTGAACTGGGACACACAGCCAACTTGAGATAGGTTCGGAGTCCGAGGAGCATCAAAATCATGACAAATAATAAAGACGCACAAAAAACTAAGCTCGATAAGCAAGATCACGGGTCATTAGTGCTCTGGGCCACTGACTGTGCCGAACATGTACTTCCATACTTTGAAAAAGAATACCCAGAAGATGGCCGGCCTCGGAAAGCTATCAAAGCAGGGCGAGCTTGGGTACGTGATGAGATAACTATGGGCGAGGCCCGTGCTGCTGCATTTGCCGCCCACGCCGCTGCTCGCGACGCTGATCATGCTGCGGCTCGCGCCGCCGCGCGCGCAGCCGGTCACGCTGCCGCAACCGCCCATGTTGCCAGTCACGCCCCCCATGCCGCCGACTACGCTGTCACCGCCGCCGAAGCCGCAAATGTCACCGAGGAATGTGAGCGGCAATATCGACACCTTCCGGAACATCTTCATCCAATAGCATTAACGTTTCTAAAAAGATTCTAACATCGTCCTATGGCCCCAGGGCTTTCAGGTCTGATAAAATTAGCTAATATTAGAAAATAATTATTATTAATAAGTTTTTATACCTATGTCTAAAAAAATCTTATTTTTATTAATTTTGTTTATTATTGTCGCCGGTATTTTTGTCTTTTTTAAGAAAGGATTAAAGGAGAGAGAATTAAAGGTAAGTATTATCGGCGATGGCATTGATTTGGTCAGAGTCGGTATGTTTGGCCAGAAAGCAGATTTTGGTTTTGTTAAAGTTCCTTTTCTAAAAGAAAGTGATACTTTAAAGTTCCTTAATGTGGCGGTTGATTTGAATAACGACCAAAATTTCGCTACTTACAAAGTTAATGATCAAACACAGCCTGAATGGCTGGTCCAGAATATGCCAGTCAAGTTTATTGACGGCGAAAACAGTTTCTCTTTCTTTTTTCCCGACAAGACAGTTGATGACGCTATTCCCGCAGGAGGTCTTATTTTAAGAGCGGTTTTAAGCCGGGATTTAATAAACGTTTCTGACTGGGATGGTTCAGTCCCTCAGGAAACCGACTCCAAAGATATCAGAATAAAAATCATTATCTTTGAAGATGTGGGAGATTTACTGAGCCCGGCTCCGGGCAAAATTGGTAATTTCGGCTTCTTGTACAGCGACGGTTACATAAATTTTATAGAACCTGCCTTTGCTGCTACAGATACTGTAGATGTATTTCATCCCAACGTTCCCGATATTAATCAAAAAAAGAACGAATGTGCTCCTACTTCAGCTGCAAACTCGCTTTTGTGGCTGGCAAAGAAGTTTAAATTTGAAGATAAATTACCATCCCAGGGTGAACTAATAGAAGAGTTAAAGAACGATATGAACTGGCAGGCCGACGGTATTGATTCTGAAGATTTTCTAAAGGGCAAAGAGAAAATAACAGAAAGACGAAAGTTTCCCCTTATTAACCATGAAGTGGGGAAGTCTGACGGAAGCACTACTTTTGACAAAATGGCAGAAGAACTGAAAAAGGAACAGGATGTGGAAATGATGATTCTATTTAAGGACGCTAACGGAAAAACTATAGGCGGTCATTGCGTAACAGTTGTCGGAGTAATGAGGTTGCCAAGTGGAACTGAAATTATACACGTTCACGATCCTGGAACTCCGGGACCGGCCTCAATGGAGGCTTACCGTCTAGATAAGACAGATATGGGTGTTAGGATAGTTAATTATCCTTATGGGCGAGCTTATATCAGTTTTGCCGTATCAGAATCTTATGTAAAACCAGTGCCCCCTGCTCCCGCATTTCCGATTCCGCCAGCACCAGAAACGCCCGTAACTCCTGAACCGGAAGAAGAAACACAGACACCAACGCCTACACCAATATGCCAATGCTCTGATGGAACACTTTGTAATGTTTGTAAAGCTGGTAGTCCTTCACAATATTGTGATGGAACTGCTAAAATACTCCTTAATAGGTGTAGTCAGTGCGGCTGTCCAGCTGGTCAAGAATGTCAAACAACTGGAAGCTGTATTCCTCCTCCATCTAAAAAACTTTGCAAACCCACCTCGCTTTACCCCGGTTATTACACTGATGGATCGTATTATTATCGAGATGATAATTGTAACGAATTAACTCCATGTCTACCCTATGCATCTTCTGACAAATACTGGGACGGAGATAACCTTTTTTGGGATAGTTATTGTCTTCAAAAAGTCTTTTCTGGATGTAATAAATCTTCTCTTCCCCAAGGATTTTTCTACAATGATTCTGGCTATTTTCTTGATTCTTTCTGTGTCCAACCAGCCTCCACAATAAAAGTGGAAGGAGAACCAACAATTTATCCAGGTCTTATTTATGCTATAAAGTTTAATTTTGCCTGGGGAGATCGCTACACTCTTAGAAAGATAGTTATTAAAGACTTACATTCTAACATTGATTCAATGATATTAGCCCAAAGAGAGTCGAGATCCCTTCAATTTAGTTTCCCTGGGCCACTTATAAAAGATGCTACTGGTAGTTTTTCTTGGGAAGGACTTGTTACCATGCATTCATCCTCGCCTGCCGAGAATTTTACTGTGTATATAGAGATTCCAATGGAAGGCAAGACAGAGAATCTTGATATATCTCTTTCTGTAGATTTAGGAGAGTGGGTTATAACTCACACAGTAACAGGGGAAATGGTTGAGATAGGTGGTGTATATAAAACCTATTTCTATTATCAACCGTAAAATACAAGATCTAATCAAAATATGGGTTGTTTTGAAAAATAAATCTATGCAAGAAAAAATTAAGAGATACAAAAATACACTTCCAAAATTAAAATAAGCAGGGGAGCCCGAAATCTCCCTGCCTACCGGCAGGCAGACCAGACCGAGGCAAAGAGATTGACAAGGATATGAATATTTGATATAGTAAGCATATATCATAGTTTACCCGCGAAGAAACAAAATGTCGCAGGGATAACGTGCAGCATTTTGTTTCCAAGCTCGCTTGAGACAAAGTTCTGCTTTAAAGGCAGATTTTTTTATGAATCAAAAATATTTTCACGGAAGATCTTATAATAGATTTTCCATCAATAAAAGCAGGAAGTTTACCCGGAGATCTTTTGGGCAAACCATAAATCCCGCCAAGTTTATCAATAAAGCCGTTGCCGTCACGCAAGCGGAAACTTTTGTTCCAGCCAACCGTTTTTCGGATTTTAACTTAAATCATAAACTCATGGCCAATATTCTTGCCAAGGGCTACAATATGCCGACTCCCATCCAGGACAAAATCATTCCTCATATTTTAAAAGGATTTGATGTCGTCGGCACCGCCAATACGGGAACCGGTAAAACAGGGGCGTTTTTAATTCCTCTGATAGAAAGAATAGTTAAAAATCGAAAAGAGAAAATTATCATTATCACTCCTACCCGTGAGCTTGCTCTTCAGATTAATCAGGAGCTCAAGACTTTTACCAGGGGCATGAACATGTATTCGGTATGCTGTGTCGGAGGAGCTTCCATTCATAACCAAATTCATGAATTAAAATACAGCAATGAATTTGTCATCGGCACTCCCGGCAGGATTAAGGATTTGATTGAAAGAAGAATTTTGAACCTCTCGGTTTTTTCGACGATTGTTTTGGACGAAGCTGACAGGATGCTCGATATGGGATTCATCAACGATACCAGAGCGATAATTTCCTTGATGCCCAAATCGCACCACACTTTGTTTTTCTCGGCCACAATGGGAAGGGAAGTAGAATCTCTTGTCAAGGAATTCCTTAATAAGCCTGTGATCGTTTCAGTGAAAATCGTTGAAACTCCCGAAGGCATTGAACAGGATGTGGTTAAAGTGGGCGGAGTTGATAAAATAGAAGTTCTCCATAATCTTTTGATAAAAAAGGAGTTCAGGAAAATACTTATATTCGGCAGGACCAAATTCAGCGTGGAAAGATTGTCCAAAGCCCTCAAAGCGCGCGGTTTTAGCGCTGAATCGATACATGGAAACAAAATCCATTCCAATAGACAGAGGGCCCTGGAAGCTTTTAGAAAAGACAGCGTTAAAATACTCGTGGCTACGGATATCGCGGCCCGAGGTTTGGATATTCCCGACGTGACCCACGTCATAAATTTCGATGTGCCAGCCACATACAAAGATTATATCCATCGCATCGGAAGGACGGGACGGGGAAACAAAAGGGGAAAAGCTCTCACTTTTGTCAATTAATTCTCATTTTGGTTCTACAGTCGTCATATGCTAAGTTATGACTGAGAAGCCTTAATTTGAGTCGTAGCGAGGGAGCAATACCCAGCCACTATTTTTTTTGCTTTTATCGAAGTTTATTTTATGGTATTCTCAAGAGGTTAAATCCATATGAATAATCAAGAAGCCATTTTAAGATTTGACGAGGTCTCTTTTAGCTACGGCCACAGAAAACCCATTTTAAATGAGGTCAGTTTTCCTGTGAGGCGTGGATCCAAGATTACTTTAATGGGTCAGAACGGTGCCGGAAAAAGCACGATTTTTAATCTTGTTACGGGAGCCCTTAAGCCTGATTCGGGAGCGGTCAATCTTGGTGTCGGGGTTACGGTTGCCGAAGCAAAGCAGGTAATTTCCAGGGATAAACTCAATCTGACGCTCCGCGATTTTTTTCAGAAGTGCTTCAAAGAAAAAGTATACGACATTGATCCGAAAATAGACAAAGTTTTGGAGATAGTCAATCTTATCGCTGACTACGACAATATTATAAAATCTTTTTCAGGTGGCCAACAGGCGAAGATTCTTCTGGCTTCGGCCATTATCCAGGATCCGGATCTGCTGCTTTTGGACGAGCCGACAAATAATCTCGATAAGGCCGGAATTGCGCATCTGACGCAATTTCTCATTGATTATAAAAAAACGTGCATTGTCATTTCACATGACGCTGATTTTTTAAACGCTTTCACCCACGGCGTCCTTTATCTGGACGTTTTCACCCGCAAGATTGAACAGTATGTCGGAAACTATTTTGATTTATTGGTTAAAATTTCCGCAAGGATAGAAAGGGAAAGCAGGAAAAATGCCCAGCTGGCAAAAAGAATACAGGAAAATAAAGATAAGGCTAATTATTTCGCCCACAAAGGAGGACAGTTGAGATTGGTGGCAAAGAAAATGAGAGAAAAAGCCGAAGATATGGAGGAAGAAAAAGTGAACGTGAGGAAGGAGGATAAAACCATCAGGCAATTTTTTATTCCAGCGCAAGAAGATATCGGAGGGGAAATTTTAAGTATAACTTCTTTTTCCGTGATGAAAAACCACAAGTTGGCCCAACGCGAAGCGAATATTTCTTTAAGAAAGAAAGAGCACTTACTTTTGACGGGGCCCAATGGCATCGGTAAGACAACACTGCTTGAGTCTTTGGCTTCCGGGAAAGCAAAGGGAGCCAAGATTGCGCCGAACGTGAAAGTGGGATATTATCGCCAGGATTTTTCCACCCTTAATTTTGAAGATACGGTTTACCAGTCCTTAATTTCGGTTGCGGAAGATATATCCGAAGACAATCTCCGTTCTCTTGCGGCAGGCTTTTTAATAACCGGAGACCTGATGTATTCAAAGATAGGCAGTTTGTCCGAAGGGCAGAAAGGCCTCGTGTCTTTTGCAAGGCTTGTGCTTCAGAAGCCAGGGCTTTTGATTTTGGACGAGCCGACCAATCATATAAACTTTCGCCATTTGCCGGTTATCGCTTCGGCGCTAAATAAATATGGAGGAGCCATGATTTTGGTCAGCCACATTCCGGAGTTTGTAAAGCAGATAAGGATAGACGAAATTATCGATTTGGATAAATAATAAACTTTCCTTATTCTTCAATTAATAATCTAAAATCGCCAATTAAGCGGCTTGTAAAAAACCTTTCATTTGTTGTAATATAAGTTCAGGATATTGGATTATTTTTACCCAATCTAAGGTTCGAAAATTATCAACGGTTCCCCAGTCAATTTGTACAACAGAAAAACAAGTATGGAGCCCCAAGAAATTAAAAAATTAACATCGTTTTTCTTTGAGATAGGAAATCTCAGAAAAGTAATCAGAGTGCATCAGCAAGTGCTTCTGTCTTTTGATTTGAGCGACACAATTGCGGCACATTCTTTCAGAGTAGCCTTAATTGGCTATTTTCTGGCAAAAGAACAAAAAGCAGATGCCGATAAGGTTTTAAAAATGTGTATTTTGCACGATCTGGAGGAAACCCGTTCCTCTGATCATAATTGGGTGCATAAAAAATATGTAAAAGTGTTTGAAGATGAAATCAGGCAGGACCAGTTAAAAGACCTTCCTAATTCAGAAGAACTAATCCAGCTTTCAAAAGAATACCAGGAAAGAAAAACCCTGGAATCAAAAATAGCAAAAGATGCAGATTTGTTAGAACAAATATTTCTTTTGCGAGAATATGACTGGCAGGGAAATCTTGAGGCAAGAGACTGGCTAAAGGGGTTAGAAGGTGAAAGCGAATATGAAAAGATGATGTCAACTCAATTAGCAAAAGACATTGCAAAAGAAACAAAGCGTCAGCCACCGAGCGATTGGTGGAAAGGTCTAGATACTCCAAAAAGAAGAGAATAGCTTACATAGGTCAGACCTCTGTTTCACCCGAGAATTTTTCTCGGGTTTTATATTTTAAAAATATTGGAAGAAAGCAGAAGGAAGAAAAAATAATAAAAATTACCTAGGGGATTACTGTAAAAGTTGATGATTTTTTGGTTTTTGATACGATAAAGAATATGGAGAAAGAAGAACGTCTAGATATCGTTGACGACGAGGATAGAATCGTTGGCAGCGATACGAGAAAAAATATCTACAAAAAAGGATTGGATTCTCATAGTAGATTTGTAAATATTTTTGTTTTTAATTCTCGTGGCGAATTACTGGTTCCTAAAAGATCAATGAATAGAAGAATTTTTCCTGGATGTTTTGATTTTTCTTGCGGCGAACATGTTTTATCTGGAGAGACATATGATCAAGCCGCTAAAAGAGGGGTGAAAGAAGAATTAGGCCTAGAAGGAATAGAATTAATTGAATTAGGGAAACTTAACCTTAGAGATGGAGTCGGTTGTTTTACGAAGGTTTATAAGACAATTTGCGATGAAAAGATTAATAATTATGATACTGATGG
>Ga0315277_10006678_pt1 | contig 15039 bp, 7 predicted proteins | sample YL17G05_15_MG_FD_203695 | JGI IMG/M metagenome (GOLD analysis project Ga0315277, IMG submission 203695) | Sediment microbial communities from Yellowstone Lake, YNP, Wyoming, USA - YL17G05_15 | ecosystem: Environmental > Aquatic > Freshwater > Lake > Sediment | place: USA: Wyoming | collected...
CCCGCCATGAAGGTATTGAGGAAGAAACAAGAACCATCGATAGATTGGCATCCTTCATATAGTTCTTTATCAAGCCGTAATACTCTACGACCTGCCCGATATGTTCCCGCTGAATGGGCACGTTCTTGATTTCAACGATGTAGCGAACCCCATCTACGACGAAGAGCAGATCAATCCGCTTGCCGTGGATGCTATACTCCCGGGACTTCTCGGTTGTGTCTCCGGTGGGGAAAAGAACTTCGGGGTGTGTGTATAAGTAGTCCTGTATATCACGCTCTTTCATAGGTATTCCTCTAACTGCCTTAAAACAAACGATTAGCCAGCCGTTTTGTCCATTTATAATGCCATACTGTAACCTCACAACACCACGATGTAAGGATAATTAGAGGTGTCCGGTACGAATAGCGGTTCCTTAAGGTGTTTTTTGCCTGTCGAACCTGCGTTTTTGTGAAGAAATCTACGATTTGGCCCCTGCCTATCTTGTTAAGGAAACGCCATTCGTGTCCGGTACATGTTTTTTTGAGAACAGGTGACCGCACCCAAAAGTACGAATACGACTACGAGAACCGGATCACAAAGATAATCAAGCCCGGCCCGACCACCGTTGCTGAGAAGCTCGAAACCCGAATATCGAAATCCGAAATCCACCAAGGGATCCCTCGCGGGACAAATTCAAAATCCGAACCGCCAAAATTCAAAAGAGCGTCTCAATCGCTAAGTTGTTTTTGTTTCGAGAATTCGTTTTTTGAACATTCGATATTGTTTCGAATTTCGCATTTCGTGCTTCGGATTTTCTAGACTTTAGCGGGCTTGCAGGTTGCCCCTAAAGCTATCGCTTTCAGGTGGTAGTAGTTTACTTGCGACGGCTTTAACCAGTCCTTTGGATTGCCTCGAGGGCCATGGCAACCGGCTGGGCCAGGTCTTTGTCGCCGGCTAAGGCCGTGAGCTTTTCGACGGCCCCTCTGCCGCCGAACGACTGCAGCTCCTGGATCAGGTAGGCCTGGACGCCTTTGGGCCGGTCGCCGCCTATCTGCGACGCCAGGGCAGCGCCGTAGCGCCGCTTGGCCCTTTGGTCGCCGATATTGCAGATGTGCAAACCGAGGCAGTGCAGGGCGTAATGGGCCTTGACGTCGTCGCCCTTGCCCGGCTCGACCAGCATGTCGATTAAGCCGAGGATATTCTCCCGCCCGCCGTTATGGATATCGGCGATGGCGCTCTCGATTTTCTCTTTATCTATATCCGTGCAGTACATGCCCCTGTCGTCCGGGTCGGGCATTCTGGCGACGAGGTCGGCAAGTTTCTCTGATACGTTTGCCATGATTATGTTCCTTTCTTATCTTACCTATAGCAATAGTCCGGTTGGTGTTCTCACAGATGCCAGGGCGCTCTCATCGGCTGGTTGACGAGGCGATTAGCCTCTTCATCCCCGATGACCAGCTCCTTAACCGGGTCATAGCGGAGCTTCCGCCCGGTCCGGATCGCGGTATTCGCCAGGTGCATAAGCGTAACCGCGCGGTGGGCAGCCTCAGCGTGGCCGCCGGGCTGCTTTCGCGTCCGAACGGCGTCCGGGAAGCTCACTAACGGCTCGGGATCCGGCATATCCTTTATCTTCTGCTGGTCCTCTGCGCTAAGATCGCTCAGGCTCACGCCTCGATCCTCTTTGCGGTTGTAAGGCTCGCCCCATTCGTCGCTCTCGAACGTGAAGGTCAGGCCGTCGGCGTATTTCAGCTCGACCCAGCCCCACATCCCGCACGCCTCCGGATGCGCCGGCGGGGCGTAGGCCTCGATCTCGACCGGGCTGGTATGGTCCTTCGCAAACGTCCACTGCACCGGGTCGTAATGATGCTGGCCCATGTCCGTCAAGCCGCCTCCTTCGTAGTCCCAGTATCCGCGGTGAGTGCCGCCGAAGCGGTGCGGATGATACGGCCGCAGCGGCGACGGCCCGCAGTACATATCCCAGTCGAGGCTCTCCGGTATCGGCTCCGGCTGGGCGTTGACTATCCCGCTCCACTCCTTCACCTTCAGCCCGCCTCGCGCTCGATGCACGGCTTTGCAGTCTTTCAGCAGGCCGCTTGCCATAATCTTGTGGGTCAGGATTCTGTTGGCGTCCCTGCTGGCGTCGAATCTGCCGAATGTCCCCACCTGGAAGATGCGATTATAGCGTTTCTCGGCGTTGACGACGGCCCGGCCTTCGGCGATGAATCGCGTCATCGGCTTCTCGCAGAGCACATCTTTGCCCGCCTCCATTGCCGCGATTGAGATTAGCGCGTGCCAGTGAGGCGGCGTCGCGATTGCGACCATGTCGATGTCCTTGCGTTCGAGGACGCGACGAAAGTCGGAGTAAATCGTCTTGTCGTCGGCCTTTTTGAGGAATTTGACGTCGCAGATGGCCAGTTTTTCGACGTCCGGCCCCAGGCCCTCGAAAGTGCCGTTGCCGCGCCCGCCGCAGCCAATCAAGGCCGCCCCGAATTTCTCGCTCGGCGGCGTATTGCCGGCGCCGCCGAGAACGTGCCTCGGCACAATCGTAAAGGCCGCCGCTGCACCGAGCGAACCCTTGATGAAACCGCGGCGACTAACGCTTCTACCTTTCTGCATGATACCGTCTCCTTCAATCTAATCTTCTTTCACAATGACGGCCAAACCTGCACCGCCAACACGGCACAATTCTACCAAATACCCCCACCATTACAACCCGCTACCCCGACATTTTTCCCCAACTCGCCGTTAACCCGCTTAACTTTCTTGTTCTTTGTCATTCCTATACTCTGCGAAGAATATGGGAAAATTGTGAAAAAAGCGCGTCACGTTTGGCGGTTTCGTTAGACTTATATGTATATACTGTAAAAAACCGGAATATTATTGAAACCCAGAGTAGATTCTGGTATTATGACGCTTGTACAAACGGGAGTTTTATTATGAAGCGCAGATGCCGAATCGCCGCTACGATGCTTCTGCTGCTGGGGATTTCGCGCAGAAGACTGCTTTATCTCTTTATTCTTGGCTTAATCTTGGTCCCCCCAGCCACAGCCTCGGCGGCTTTGCCGGACGGCTGGGCCAGCCGGGATATCGGCGACGAGGGCCTACCCGGTTCTGCCGACCTGTCCGGCTACATCTGGACCGTTAATGGATCCGGGGCCGGTATCGGGGGAGACGCCGATGATTTCCACTACTGCTATATGCAGGTATCCGGTGATACCGAAATCACCGCGCGCGTCGTCGGCATCACCGGCGGCACCAACGAGTGGCGCAAGGCCGGCGTGATGATCCGCGAAACGCTTGCGGATAATTCCAGCCACGCCTTTATGGCTATGACAAACCCCGCCGGAACCGAACACGCCGCTGCATACCAGTCGCGCGCTGACGGGAATAACAATATCACTTATCTCACGCCGACCGGCTACAGCTCAATGCCGTGGTGGGTCAGGCTCCAACGCATACAAGAAGATAACTTCACCGGCTCGGTCTCCCCTGACGGCGTTGTATGGACCGATGTCGCTGCAACCGAGATCGTCATGGCGCATGACGTCTATATCGGCCTGGCGGTGACCTCGCACGACAACACAGAGATCGCCACGGGAACATTCGACAACGTCCTGATCAATGGTCTCCCGGGCCCGTACTGCCCAGGGCCTCGGAACCCGGTTCCGGCCGATGGCAGCGTCGTAGGCCAGTCCTCGTATTGTGATACCTATTGTGATATCTACTATATGATCCTTGATTATACGTCCTGCGCAGGCGCAGTCTCGCACACGGGGTACTTCAGCGACAACAAAGCCGATGTAGATAATCGCGACCCGGCCCATTGCCTGGGCGACCCTCCGTGGCCGGCTGTGAGCGAGACTGCCTTTGTCGTCGGCTATGACGACCCGACCATTCCTGAATTTGCACGGGCCCCCCTTGTTCTGGGCACGACCTATTACTGGTGCGTCGATTTCTGGATCGGGACGCAATACTTGCCCGGCCCGACCTGGAGCTTCACGCCTATCCCCAGGAATACATGGGGTCCGAGCCCGGCCGACGGCGAAGAATGGGTCTATTATACGGGCACTATGACGTGGAACCGCGGCGACGTGGATACGAGAGGCTATACACTGAGTTACGACATTTACATCGGCGAAGATCAGAACGCCGTAACAAATGCCACGACTGCTTCACCGGAATACACCGCCAATGTCAGCACGGAAAGCTACGAGTATAATATCCTTCCTTTCGGCCCGCATTTCTGGCGTGTCGATACGAAGCTGAGAAAGTGTGTTCCGCCGTTCCCGATCACTTACTACACCGGCCAGGTCTGGAGTTTCTTTTCCAGCTTGGAGCCACCCCAATTCTATCGCCCAGATCTCTATTGGGATGGCATTATGAATTTTAAGGATTTTGCACTATTCGCGGTCGATTGGCAGCAATCAGGGGAAGACCTTACGATGGATTTCAGCAGGAATAACAAGGTCAACTACAACGATCTGATAGTGCTGACAGTAAATTGGCTAAGCGACGTTCCCTGAACAAGCCGCGTGCCAATGAATGGAATAAAACATGACACCGAGACAGACAAAGATGCTTGCAGTTATGACATATAACATTGTTTGGAAATACCGATCATATTGGAGAGGAACTGGTTATGTTCGATAGATTACGAATCTCAATTTGTTGTGGCGTTCTAATGTTTGCATTGACCGGCGCGGCCCCGGCGGCATTGGCGGGCGAGTGCCAGGGGGCTTCGGACCCTGTTCCGGCCGACGGCAGCGTCGTAGGCCAGTCCGCCTATTGTGATACCTATTGCGATATCTACTATATGATCCTTGATTATACGCCCTGCGCGGGCGCGGTTTCGCACACAGGCTACTTCAGCGACAACAAAGCCGATGTAGATGATCGCGACCCGGCCCATTGCCTGGGCAGTCCTCCCTGGCCCACCATCGATGAAGACGCCTTTGTCGTCGGTTATGACGATCCGGGCATCCCGGAATTTGCGAGGGCGCCCCTTGTTATAGGCACGACTTATTACTGGTGTGTCGATTCATGGGATGGGACGCGATACTTGCCCCCCTATACCTGGAATACATGGAGCTTCACGCCTATCCCCAGGAATACATGGGGTCCGAACCCGGCTGACGGCGAGGAGTGTGTGTCCATCGACTCGACGTGCACCTGGCATCTCGGCGACCAGGATACCACCGGCTACACGCTCAGCTACAATGTCTATTGCGGCACGGATGAGGCCGCCGTCGCGGCTATCGCTACCGGCAGCACCATTGCGCCGCTATACAGAGGCAATGTGGCTACAGCGACAATTAACCTTACCGGCCTCGAACCGGAGACTGAGTATTTCTGGCGCGTCGATACGAAGCTGAGGCGGACGGTTCCGCCGTTCCCCAGCACCTACACCAAGGGCGACGTCTGGAGCTTCAGCACAGGGGCTTGTTGTTGTGGCGGAATTCTCCGTGAATGGTGGACCGGCATCCCCGGCTCCTCGATTGCCGATCTAACGAACGACCCCAACTTTCCGGACAATCCAGACGGCAGGGAAATCCTCTCCACTTTTGAGGGCCCGACAAACGTCATGGATCACTACGGCAGCCGGCTCCACGGCTGGCTCTCCGTCACACGAACCGGCGAATATACATTCTGGATCGCAGCCGACTACCGCGCCGAATTGTGGTTGAGCGCCGATTCGAACCCGGCCAACGCAGCCCTCATCGCTTACATAGTCTCCTCCTGGGGACCTTGTGAATGGGACGTGTATCCCGGGACATCGAACCCGATCTTGCTCGACGGGGGCAGAAGATACTATATCTCGGCCCTGATGGTGGAGAACACCGGGGATGACCATATCGCCGTCGCCTGGCAAGGCCCCGACTCCGGCGGCGTCCGCGAGGTCATCACGGGCAGGCACCTCGAACCCTATGTCCCGGTATTTGCTCGGAATCCCTATCCGCCCGACCGCTCGGCGGAAATTCCCCTCGATGTAACGCTAAGCTGGACTGCTGGCATCGACCAAAGTACCGACAGTTATTACACGAGGCAGGACGTTTACGTCGGCAGCGACCCTGTCGCAGTGGCCGAGGCTACTACGGCATCGCCCGAATACATGGGCGGCCCGACCGGCCCGAATGAGTATGGACCTTTGTCTTTGAGCTACTACGAGAAGGTCTATTGGCGCGTTGACGGCGTAGAAGACGCATCGGGCACGGTGTCGTATCCGGGTGCTGTCTGGACGTTCAAGGCTGCTTACGATCCAGGCGAGGTGTGCGATCCGAATCTCAAGCTCTGGCTGAAGTTCGAGAATAACGCCCTTGACTCATCAGGCCGGGGCAACGACGGCACGGAAATCGGCGGCCCGACTTATGTGCCCGGTACGGATGGCCAGGCGATCCATCTCGACGGCATCGATGATTATGTCGATATGGAGTATGGCATCGGCATCAGCGGCACCGAGCCTCGGACTATTGCCGGCTGGGTCAAGGCCGATACTTCCGCCATACCCGACTGGACCAACATCTTCGGGTTCACCGGGCCGAGCGGCAACGGCAGGCACTTCGATATCGAAGTTGTCGGCGACACAAACAGCACTACGGCCGGCTGGTACGGCGTCTACATGTACGGCGACGAGTACGACATCCTGCCGTGCGACATTGAATGGCATCACCTTGCCGCAATCTATGACGGCACAAATGTTTATTTCTACGGCGATGCCGTGCTGATGGGCTTCGCGGCTTATGCCATCGACACGCCCGACAACGTCCACGTCGGCAAGCGGGCCGACAATGACAACTATTTCCCCGGCCGCATTGACGATCTTCGCATCTACAACACTGCAAAGAATGAGGCGCATATTGCTCAGATCATGCGTATCGGCCTTTGGTGGGCCTGGATGACTCCCTATCCCTCAAATGGTGCTGTCGATGTTCCTCCCGGCCAGGTGACCCTCAACTGGCAGCCTGGAGCTTGTGCGTCCGATGTCAATGGAAGCATCGTGTACTACAGCGAAGACCTCGCCGCCGTCGTCAATCGCACCGCGTCGAGCGCCGTTGTCAGCAGTTCGTCCTTCAGATTGCCGATGTCGCTCGATTTGGGCCGGACTTTCTACTGGGCCGTGGACACCATCAACGGACCCTGTATCTGGCCGGGACATCTCTGGACCTTTACGACTGCCAACTGGCTGTCCGTTGACGATATGGAGAGCTACGCTTGCTGGATTATGGAGGGCTGCATGTATGAAACCTGGAGGGATGGCTTCGGCATCTGCACTGCGGGCAGCGGCAACAATACCGGCTCCGTCCTCAACGAGAACGACGACTTTGTTTTGGGCGGCCGCCAGTCGATGAAGTACGAATTCGATAACGATGGCAGGGTCTATAGTCCCTGCACTCTGGGCCAGGAGGGCGGCCATCTGAAGTACTCAAAGATTGAGGCCCAGGTCTCTAATTTGCCCTCCGGGATAGGTTCCGACTGGGCTGCCGGAGGCGTCAGGGCCTTGTCGATTAACTTTTACGGCAAGACCGGCAATCCCACCACAGAGCCCTTCTGGGTCCAACTGAGGGACGGCACAAAAGGCTACGGCGATAAGGTCTTCTACGGCGTCTATGAAGGCGAGAGCCTCGACGACTTCAACGAGCCACAGTGGCACGAGTGGAACATCGACCTTGCCGACTTCAACGCTGACCTCAACGACGTCGTCGGCATCGTGATCGGCATAGGCAACGAGGACGGAACCGGCGACCACGGCTCCGGCACGCTCTACCTCGACGACATAAGGCTTTATATTCCCAGATGTGTTCCCACTCGCAGCTCGCCGGCCTTTGCTGCGCTCGATTACGCCCCGGAAGGCGACCGCGACTGCAAAATCGACTACCGGGAGCTTGCAATAATGGCCCGCGACTGGCTGCAACAGGGCGACAAGACCATCGTTCCGTCTCCGACTGATTCTCCCGCCGACATCATTGACGCAGAAGGCGAAAAAACCTTCAACGTCAACTTCGCCGACTACGCGGAGTTAGCCGCCGCCTGGCTTGAAGCCGAAAACTGGCCCTTCTAATCCATATCCATTCTTTTCTCTCTTTCCGCCGTGTCCTGCCCGGCCCTTATGGCTGTGCCCGCATATACCCCGCGCCTGCCGGAAGGTTGTTGACAATGAGATGAAATCTTGGTATCATAAACCTTGAATCGTACAGGGATTCTTAAAGAAGAGTGCCGAACGAATTCGAAGAGGTTTGAAATGAGTAGAAGAATTGAGCGGGTGATTCTATCGATTCTCTCCGGCTTTGCCTTTATCGCAACAGCCGATGCGGAACTGGTAATCACCGAAATAATGAGCCAGAGCGCTCACAACTCTCCCACCGCTTGCGACTGGTGGGAACTGACCAATACCGGCCCTTCCTCTATTAGCTTAACGGGCTATTCCTGGGACGACGACCATCAGCGCCCCGGCCAGAACGTATTCACAGGGGTAACAATCTCCGCCGGCGAATCCATCATTATTCGTGATACGGTTACGGCGGCAGGGGACCCGTGGAAAACCGACTGGGGCCTCGGTCCGGCGGTGCATGTATATGACCCGACCTATTTTGGCGGTGCATTCTCCGGACTCGGCAGCGCCGATGGAATCTTCCTCTACGACGCCGCTCGCGTGCTCGTAGCATCCGCCACGTATCCAACCCGCGCGGTCGGCTTCTCCAACGAGTGGGCGGCGGACGGAACGTTTCTTGGTGTGAGCGTCGTCGGCGAGAACGGCGCCTATCGCTCGGCCAACGCCAGCCCCGATGTTGCCTCTCCGGGCCACGCCGTGCAGAGCGAGCCGTGCAGCAGTTCCGGCAGGATGTTGTATTGGACCGATAAGGACGCCGTCAAGATCCAGAGGATGAATCTCGATTCCCGATGCGTCGAGGACATACTCACCTCCGACGATGGCCTGTCGAACCCTCGCGGTTTCGCAATTGATGTCACCGCCGAGAAGATGTATTGGGCCGACAGCGCCGCCGGGGTGATTCATCGCTCCGCCCTTGACGGCTCCGGTGACGAGCAGCTTGTGGCGGGGCTTTCCTTCCCATCTGATATTGCGCTTGATACGGGCGCCGGCTGGATATACTTCGCCGAGACCGGCTTGAACAGCATTCGACGCGTCAATCTCGACGGCTCAGGGCCGATTGAAGCCGTTGTCACCGGGCTGGGCCAGCCGTACTACATAGAGCTTGATTTGACAAATAGCAGGATTTACTGGACCGACGTTCAGAATACCGTCATTCATCGGGCCAATCTGGATGGGACAGGCGTCGAGGATTTCATCACCGGCCTGAATTACGTCCGCGATATCGTGCTCGATTTGCCTGCCGGCAAAATCTACTGGGGCGATAGAGGAAGCTCGAAGATTCAACGCACGAATCTCGATAGGACAGGCGGAATCGAAGACCTGTTCGGTCCGGAGGATGGTCTGGGTCGTCCGCACGGTCTGTTGCTCGATGCCGCCGAGGGCAAGATATACTGGACTGATACGATAACCAGCGCAATCCACCGGGGTAACATCGACGGCAGCGGCGCCGTCGAGGACCTCGCTACGGGATTAAACGGGCCTTGGGCAATGGCGATTGTTGTGGTAACGACAATCAAATATGTCGATGCCGACGCTACAGGCGCCAACGACGGCTCAACCTGGCAAGACGCCTTCAATTACCTGCAGGATGCCCTATCGGTTGCAAGGCTCGGCGATGAAATATGGGTCGCTCAAGGCATCTATAAACCCGACCGGGATACCGAAAATCCGACCGGAACAGTTGACCGCCGGGCAACATTCCAGCTCAAAAATGGCGTTACTCTCAGAGGCGGCTACGCCGGCTCCGGCGAGCCGGACCCCGGTAGGCGAGATATCGACACTTACGAAACTATTCTCAGCGGCGACTTGAACGCCGATGATGCAGTGGTTAGTGACCCATGTGATTTATTGAGCGAGCCGACTCGCTCGGAAAACAGCTACCATGTCGTCACCGCCGGCAGCATCGACGAGACGGACGTGCTCGACGGCTTCACTATCGCCGCCGGCAATGCCAACGGCCCGGAATTCGAGCAACGCGGCGGCGCTGGCATGTTCAACAATGGGCACGACAACACCTGCAATCCGACAATACTGCGTTGCACTTTTGTCGGCAATTCGGGCGCCGAATTCGGCGGAGCAATGTTCAACTACGGGCACGGAGACGGCCAGTCCAATCCGACGCTGACCGACTGCGCGTTTATTGAGAATGCATCGGGCCAGGAAGGCGGCGCGATGTGCAACTGGGAAGGCGACGGTGTAGTCACAGCGTGCACGTTCACAGACAACTTCGCCGGTACCGGTGCGGGCGTCGACAATATAGGCGGCAGTCCGTTCTTTACAAATTGCACATTCACCGACAATTCCGCCTCATACGGAGGTGGTGGGATGTGGAACTATCAGGCCACCCCCACAGTGGTTGGCTGCATATTCAGCGGTAATTCCGCCGAAGTCGGCGGCGCAATGGCCAACCACACCATCAGCCCCCCGACGTTGACGCACTGCAAGTTCATTGGCAATACCGCCGATAGCGACGGCGGCGCAATTTGTAACATCTATGCCAGCAGCCCGACGCTAACCAACTGTCTATTCACCGGAAACATAGCAGGCGCACTGGGCGGCGCTATGTATGGCGATCGCAACAGCGACCCGATTCTTACCAACTGCACGCTCAGCCGTAATTCTGCCCTAAGCAGCGGCGGCGGTATATGTAGCCACTTCGACACTACCCCGACCCTGGCTAACTGTATTCTTTGGGGCAACAATGACAGCGGCGGCACCGATGAGTCGGCACAGATTGATGGCGGCGTAGTTGCAGTTGCCTATAGCTGCATTCAAGGATTGCTCACCTTCATAGGCAACAACAATACCCCCGCCAACCCCCTCTTCCGGGATGACGACGGGCCTGACAACATAGTCGGGACTTCAGATGACGATCTTCGGCTGACGCAAGGCTCCCCCTGCATCGACCGCGGCAACAACGCCGCAATACCCGCCGATGTGGATACCGACCTAATCGGCCACACAAGGATCTTAGACGGCGACTGCAACGGCGCCGAAATCGTCGATATGGGCGCATTCGAGTTCGACTATGCCGATATGGGCGACTTCGATTATGACTGCGACGTTGATTTCGCCGACTTTGCCGTGCTTGCGCAGGCATGGTTGACTGAGCCTGGGGACGGCCAATGGAATCCCGCCTGCGACATCGGCGTCCCTAACGATAGCGCCGTCAATATGCTGGACCTCAAGCTATTTGTGGAAAACTGGTTGACGCCAATCGAGTTCCAGCCAGACTGACAATGTGAACTGAAAGAAATCGCTGGCTACAGATTTCAGGAGCAGGTGGCTGCATTCCTCATGTCCATAAATTCATGGAGAAGACGCCTCCCCCACGCCACGATACGAGTGAAACGGCAAAATCACGCAAGAGACGCGAGAAATGCACCTGACACTTTTAATTTCCTCAATGCCTCAATAACCAGGAACGGAACGCGGCAAACGGGAGAGAAGAATTACAAGCAGGACACCTTTGACAAGGCCATCTGTAAAATCACCAAATACAACCCAGAAAAGACCGACACGATATTCTGGTGCCACGCCAGTGAAGAGGACAATTATACCAATGAGAGTGGCAACTACAGTTCCAACGCCTATCATCCAAATCAGGGGCAGGTATCGTCTTATGTCAGAAGCGAAGATAGAACACTGCAATCCTACGAGAGCATACATAAGCATCAGTATCCGGGCCAAATAGGTCACCAGAATTCCTGTTGGCAAGCCAGGTTCTGCCTTATGAATCATGAAGATAAGCCACGGTTGAGGCATCACAGCCGCTATGAAAGCAGGTATTGTTGTGATGCCTATAAATCGCAACAACCATTTCAATCCTGTTTCTGCTGTCATAGTGCCACCTTTTTTCCTAACCAACATTTCCCATATAACGTCATAAACAGTACTCCTGGACGCTGTGACCTTGATAATAACACAATATGCGCTTAAATCTCAACGGCTCTTGTCGTCAACCAGCGAAACTTACTGCCAGAAACGCCCCAAGACAAAGCGATAATCAAAAGGCGTCCGGCGCATCTTTTACGTTTCTCGTCAATTTGTCTGTTTCGGTTGTATTGCAGTCTTAAAGAGGCGTGATCGCGTATGTGTGACGGACTACTACAAGAATTGGTTATTTTCTTGGCAGAGCCTCGAACACCGTGAGGCTTTATTTGGCTTTCTTCTCGAGGATGGCCTCGATTTCGTCCATAGTCCGATTCATTACGGCCATTGTCTTCTCGAATGGCTCGGCCGTAGTCATATCGACCCCGGCCTCCCGCAACAGGTCGATGGGATATTTCGAGCCGCCCGCCGAGAGGAACTCGATGTACTTGTCCGCCGCTCCCTCTTCCTTGCTCAGCACTTTTTCGGAAAGGGCCGTCGACGCCGTGAACGACGTCGAGTATTGATACACGTAGAAATCATAATAGAGGTGCGGGATATACGCCCATTCGACCGTATATAGCTCGTCGATATGGCATACCCCCTTGTCGTGCCCGTAGTATTTCCTGAGGATGTCGCCGTATAATTCGCTGAGCGTATCGCCGGTGAGCGGCTCGCCTTTTTCGGCCTTTTCATGAATGAGCAGCTCGAACTCCGCGAATTGCGTCTGCCTGAAGACCGTCCCCTTAATCCCGTCCAAGTAGCTCATCAGCAGCGACAGAAGAACGTCGTCGTCCTTGATTTCCTTGAGCATCTTGTCGATCAGCAGGGCCTCGTTGAAAGTGGAGGCGACTTCGGCCACGAAGGTCGAGTAGTCCGCCGTCGGGTAGGGCTGCTCCTTGTTGGAGTAGTAGCTGTGCATCGCGTGGCCAAGCTCGTGGGCCAGGGTGCTCACGTCGTCGTATTGCCCATTGTAGTTCAAGAGGATATATGGATGCACGTCGTACGCGCTTCCGTTGGAATATGCCCCCGCCCGCTTGCCCGGCGTCGGATGGACATCGACCCAGCGATCTTCAAGCGCCTTCTCGACTATGCGCATGTACGACTTGCCCAACGGCCTGGCCGCCTCGATAACCAGCTCCTTGGCCTGGTCGTAAGTGTATTCCAGCTCAATGCCCTTCACCACCGGGGCATAAACATCCGAGTACTTCAGCGTATCGACCCCGAGCATCTTCTTCTTGAGTTTCAAATAGCGATGAAACGAATCGAGGTTGTTATTCACGTTCCGGATAAGCGTCGTATATACCTCGGTCGGTATGTTGTCCTTATCGAGTGCCCTTTCCAGTGAAGACTTGTAGCCGCGCGTCCGGGCGTAGAACATGTTCTTCTTGACGTTCGAATAGAGCTGCACCCCGAACGTCCGCCTGAAATCCCTGAACACCTTCCAGAATGCTGCAAACACGGCTTCGCGGTCATCGCGGTTCGGCAAGGCGCGGCAGCGGGCATACCCGGCCTTGTTCAATAGCGCGACGTCGCCGTCGCTCAATTTGACTTCCGGGTAGGGCAGCTCAGCATCGCTTAGGATGGCGTAGATTGAGGAAGGCGCCTCGGCTATGAGGCCCGTCTGCGCCAGTATTTTCTCCTCTTTTTCCGATAGGGTGTGCTCCTTCGTCCGCTGAATGTCGTAAAGGTGCATCTGATAAACCTTCAGCCGGGGCTCGGAAGCAATGAGCTCGTCAATCTTTGACTTATCCATTCTTGCAATTTCAGGCTCGATAAACGATGCTTTCTCGCCGTAGTCCGTGGCAAGCTGCTCGGTTTCCTGCCTCATAGCCAAGTACTTGGAGTCGCGTGTGTCCTGGTCGGCCCTCATCGCGGCGTAGTTGTGCAGACGAGCGAATTCTCTGCTCAGCCGGCTGTTGAAATCCAGGCACGCAAGAAGTTCAGCCGCCGACTCGCCCAGCTTACCCTGGTACTCGAGGACCTTATCAAACTGACCCGCCAGATCCCCTTTTGTCTTGTTCCATGCCTGGTCCGATGGATACAGGTCTTCGAGTTTCCACGTTTCCTTTACCGGAATATCCGATCGCTCCCTGGTTTGCGCGTTCGCTTGCCCAAATGCTGAAAGCAAGGCAGATATGGCCAACATTCTTAGTATTTTGCACATAGCGGCTCCTTGGACACAAATCGGTCTATTGTTTTGGCCGGTATGGCGGGAGAACCGGCCGTTAAGACGACGCCCCATCGGGGCGACGCGGATATGATAATGCCTCCCGGGTGCCGCTGTCAATTGTCTTGCGAAAAGATGGAAAACTGGCGATGTCTATTGGGGTGATTCGTCAAAGCGGGCGATGGTGGAGACTGGCGATAATCGAGGCGGGGCCGGCAAGGCGCTATCCCAGGCGAGCTTGGTGCGAATGCCCGCCTGGGATAATGCCGTCCGGCTGAGAATAGCTTGCAGTTGAGCTCCGGGAGATTGCCGCTGTCGCGCCGGAAAGCAATGGCTTTCTCAACAGGGGCTCAACCTCTTCCTTATGCTCTACCCTACTCTCCTAAATACTCCGGCTGTCCCATAAAACACGCGTAAGCGCCGACCGGCCTGAACGCTTTCAGGTTGACAGGGCCTTTAACGATTGGCAGGCAAACCAGCGCTTCTCCTGGAAAAAGGCTCCTCAGCAAAATCCATCACGCCGCCCTCCATGACTTTAACCACCATAGCTATCTCACCATCATCCGTGACCACTATCGACGCAAAAGGCGAGCGACTTGACTGTTTTCTCAACAAAAGGCGGCATCGATATTGTGCGGCGTCTTGAAATTCAGTAGGTCGTCGGGCGTCACTTGGTCCAATGTCGTGTCTAACTGCTCAGCAACGCTGTTCAGCCATGATACCAGCCCGTCCACCGCTTTTGGGTCGAAGTCGTAACCTGCCGAATCAGTCAGAATGGTAACGGCTTGCCCGATGGAGCGCGAAGTCCGGTACGAGCGAGTCGAGGTGAGGGCGTCGAACGTGTCGGCAACGGCCATAATGCGGGCGCCCAGAGGGATTGAACTGCCGGAAAGTCCGTCCGGATAGCCCTGGC
>Ga0315277_10006679_pt1 | contig 15036 bp, 14 predicted proteins | sample YL17G05_15_MG_FD_203695 | JGI IMG/M metagenome (GOLD analysis project Ga0315277, IMG submission 203695) | Sediment microbial communities from Yellowstone Lake, YNP, Wyoming, USA - YL17G05_15 | ecosystem: Environmental > Aquatic > Freshwater > Lake > Sediment | place: USA: Wyoming | collected...
TCGTCGAGGAGCGGCAACGAAGCAGATGCCCGCCCGCCGCCGCGCCCCTCCGGGCTGCGGCCCGCAGCAAAGTGTAAACGTTATTCATTGACAGACCCTAAGTCCCGGAGCCCTGGTTCCGGACGTGACGGGAGGGACCGAGGATCAGTTCCAGCGGAACCAGCGCAGGGCACAAATGAATGAGACTCCGCCCCAGACAGCGAGGATAAGCAGACGCCAGCCCTGCGACAGAAGCGATGCGCCTTCGAGGATCACCGACCGCAGCGCGTAGTTGAGCTGGGTCAGCGGAAGAGCCTGGATGAGCGGCTGCAATATACCGGGAAACCGGTCGGGCGAGAAGAAGATGCCGGACAGCATCCACATCGGCAGCATGATCAGATTCATCAGGCCGGAAACCGTCTCGATCCGCTGGGCGCGGCATGCAACCAGAAGCCCCAAGCCCGCGAAGGACGCAGCACCTAGCAACGAAAGAACCAGGATCGACAACGGATTTCCGCGCACCGCGACCTTGAACAACAGCGCTCCGGCTCCCAGGATAATGACCACCTCGGGAATCATGAAGGCCAGACGGCCGCCGATCAACGACCAGAGAAAATCGGACCGGCTCATCGGCGTCGCCACGAACCGCTTCAGAAGCTTGCGGACCCTCATGTCCACGATCACGAAGCCGACACCCCACATGCCGCTTCCCAGCAAGTTCATCCCAAGCAGGCCCGGAACGAGAAAGTCGATGTAGCGCGCGCCCGGCTCCGTCATGTACTTCTCGGAGGTCTGTACGGGATCCCTCCGGCCTGCTGCCCGTTGAAGGGCGTCATTCACTTTCTCACGAGCAAGAGCACTTTCCGGGCGGGTGGGATCGAACAAAAACGTGTAAGAGTCCCCTGGAATGACCACCAGCGAGGATTTCCCGAAGCGCAGCCGGTCGCGGCACTCTGTGGCGGAATGGGTTTCCACGACAAACTCGGGACGTTGCTTCAGGCTGCGGGCTACCTCCGACGCCCCAGCGTTTTCCTGAACGTCCACGTAAACCTGCTCGGCAGGACGATTGCGGAAGGCAATCCCCAACCCTATCGCCAAAAGCAGGGGAAAGCCGTAAACCCAGAACACGGCGGCCGGCTCGCGCACGAATTCGCGCAGCCTGGCACCGAGCAGCTCCTTAAGAGGATGATACTTCGTCATCGCGCAGGTGCCTTCCGGTCATGTGGACGAAAACGTCTTCGAGACTCGCGTGACGCGTGCTGAGCCGCATCAGGTGGTGCCCCAGGGATTGGAGCTTGTCGAGCAGAGCGGGGATAGTGACGTGAGGCTCGCCGACTGTAAGCGCAATGCCCGTTGCCTCCTTGCGCACCTCACGTACGGCGGGCAAAGTCGCCAAGTCTTCGTCCAAAAGCTGGTTCCCATCGGTAACGGCGAACTCTACCACGTGCTCTCCGCCCAGAGAGGCAATCAGCTCGTCTGGAGAGCCCAGCGCGATCACTTTGCCGTGGTCCACGACGGCGACGCGATCGCACAGTCGTTCTGCCTCATCCATGTAATGCGTTGTGATGAGCGTGGTCCGGCCTTCCTCTCCCAGCTTCCAGATGATGTCCCAAAGCTGCCGGCGGGATTGCGGATCCAGCCCCGTGGTTGGCTCGTCCAGGAAAAGGAGATCGGGGTTGCCCACCAGGGCGCACGCAACCGCGAGCCGCTGGCGCTGGCCGCCCGACAGCTTCCCGACCCAAGCCTTCGCTTTTTCCGTAAGTCCGACAGCTTCCATCACCTCCGCAGGATCTTTGCCTTGGCGATAGAAGCTGCGGAACAGAACCAGAGTTTCGAAAACCGATAGCTTCTCGGGAAAGCGGGTTTCTTGAAGCGAGATGCCGATACGATGGCGCAGGTCGTCATCCTGGTTTCCCCAACGCATCCCGAGAACCTCCACATCTCCAGACGAGGCTTCGAGAAGGCCCTCGAGTATTTCGATTGTTGTCGTCTTACCGGCTCCATTGGGACCCAGGAGACCAAAGCATTCGCCCTGGTGAACATCGAGGTCGAGGCCGTTGACGGCATCAACAACCCCGCTTCTGCTTTTGTACTGCTTGCGCAGGTCTCGGCAGCGGATCGCCAAATCTTGGGAAACGGAGAAGTTCATGTTTGCCTTTTTCCTGAATAATTCCTGCGAATTATAGTGAAGCGCCCGTGGCCGCGGAAGGGACAAAGCGCGCCTGGCCACGGAAACGCCGAGCGCGTAAAAGGGTCTGATCCGGTGAGCCTTCCATTGAATGAAGACCGAGGCGGCGAGGAACAGAACGAGAACAGCCACCAGACCTGCTTTTTTCATGGAGCTTCCGCGCTCAAACATCTGAGAGGATGGCCTCTTCCTCAGGCCGGGCCGAATAACCTCAAACAATTTCTACGCGTTTCTTGGCGCGGATTAGAGCACACTACCTCCCCGCCGGCAAGGTCGAAGCGAGCATCCACAAATTAGTCTCTAAACGACTTGGGAAATCGGGAATCACTATGAATAACCCGAATGGCAATGCGGTATAGTGGCAGCGTTGGATTTGCCGAACACCGAGCATTAGGAGGAATATGCTGGCAACTATCACGCAGAACTTGGGTTTGGTCGTAATCACCATTGCGATCCTGTTTTTGGGCAAAGTAGTGCTGGACCTCCTGGTTCACCTGCTGCACAAGAAGAATGCAGACCACGAGCTTTCGGAAAGCGATAACCCGGCTTTCGGCGTCTCTTTCTTCGGATTCCTGATCGCTTTGGCCATTGGCACGCTGGCGGGAATCTCACCAGGTGATGCGCCATATTCCACAGACATTGCCCTCATGGTCGTCCATGGGGCATTCACGGTAGCAGCCCTGTTGATCGCGTGGGTGGTAAACGACAAGTGCATTCTCTATCGCATACGGAACGCCGACGCGATCTTCAACGGCCGCAACCTCAGTGTTGGAATGGCCGAGGCTGCATCCTTCATCGCCACCGCTCTTGTTCTGGCCGGCGCCTGGACCAGCGGCGGCTGGGGTGCAGTCATCCTATGGTTTGTCGTGGGGCAACTGATGTTCATCCTTGTCACGCTGCTCTATCACTGGATCACACCCTGGGACTTACAGGCCGAGATCGCCGGAAACAACACGGCATGCGCACTCGGATTCTCGGGGTTTCTCATTGCGGCCGGGATTCTAGTGGGCAAAGCGGTAGGCGGGCCGTCAAAACAAATTGGCACCGACTTGCGGGACGCCTGTCTTTATCTGGTGGTCGGCATAGCGGCACTAGTCATCATCAGGTTCCTAGTCGGGCGGGTGTTTCTGCGGACTAAAGCACTGAACAAGGAGATCTCGGTCGACCGCAATCCGAACGCCGCACTGGCCGAGGCCGTAATCTACGGAGTCACCGCTTTTGCATTCACTACGCTGGTGTAAAGATGGCGCAGGGGTAAACCGATGATAACCGCACATAGAAAGCACAAAACACACACTGCAATTCTTGCCATCCTGTCTCTCCTCCTCGCCGCAGGATCGGCGGATCTCTTCGCCAAGGGATTCTCCGGGGGTGGCGGGTCTCGAGGCGGCGGACACAGCTCCGGAGGCTCTCGCAGCCCTAGCCGTTCGGGCGGAAAGTCTTTCTCCGGCTCGAGCGGCAGGCGGAGTTCCAGCCCAAGGCCTTCATACGATAGAGAGGCGGGAAGAGCCCGACAGCACGAGATTTCGGCGGAGAAGTTCAACTTATGGAAGAGCTCAAGGACGCCGCGCGAGACACCTTCCTTCAATCCCAGCCTCGCGGAAACCCGATCGCAGCGGACGGCATCGCAGCTCGCCTGGCGCCAGCCCACCGGGTACTATCACGAGCCTCCGACTGTGGTCATTTACCGAGACCACTACGACAACAGCTTCATGAAGTACGTCACGCTGATGTGGCTGTTCAACCACTGGAACAGCGTGGATCGGTCACGCTTCGACGATGCGCGCGTCCGTGAGCTGGAAGCCAGGTTCAGGGATTTGGAGGCGAGGGGCTACAAGCCCGATCCGAACTACGCCGAGCCCGGCATCGATCCTGATCTGGCCTATCGCAGAGACGCAGCTTACGAACAGCACCACCCCGGCTCGCTGGCATGGCTGTTCTGGGTAACCGTGGTTGGTGCAGTTCTTGTGTGGGGAACCTGGTACGTCTTCATCCGCCGGATTCCGTACTCCAAATAAATGGGAGGCTCGATGGGCAAGAAGAATGGATACACACTCTGGGAGAAGTGGACCGGGAGAGCAACACCCTCTCTCGTGCCCAGGCCGGAGAACTCAATAGCGAATCCCCTGAAACTGCACTGCGGCGACTTCATCACCGCCCAAATGCTCGAGGGAAACGATCGCCCCTTCACGGTTACCGAAGTCCGGGAATACGTGCGGCACATCGGTGGGGAGGATTACCGCTTTGCGGATTATGTCCTGCGGCAAGGCGACGGGGTGCGGATTCTCCGTGCCAATCCAAAGGACGGCCACACGGCCGCAGGCCTCCAAGACTGCGATCTTCTCTGGCTGAAGATCTTCTACGAAATGGAATTCGACCGGAACGTCCGCGATTCCGTGGCCCAGAAGCAGTTCGAGGTGGATAACGACGATGACGGGACTCCGGACGTTACTTATGACGCGCTGAACGCCGGTGAAGACGGATATCTGGCTCAAATCCAGATCGCCCGCATGGGCGAGCGCACGCTGACCCGGCGCACGCTGCGCTACTGGGATTTCTATCGAAAGGGAGATCCGAAGAAGAATGAAATCGCAGACGAGGACATTTTTTTCTTCGTCGAGATAGATGAATCGGATGGGTACACCGTCATGCTCGAGGGATCAAAGATCTCGGGCAACGACATCGAGGTGTATCCCGCCGATGACAAGAAACAGTCGTGAAACAATGAGACCCTGGGAACCACTCCCAGTTTCGAATAACCCAATGGGGGTATGCACATGACTCCAGTAACTAGCGATGTTACGACCCTAACCTGGGCTGAAAGGAATCCTTGGCGATTCTTGGCGTCTTTGAGCCTTTGCGGTGGTTTTTTATAACCCCACCACAAAGACGCAAAGGCGCGAAGATTCGCAAAGGCTCATCTGGCTCAGACCGGACCGTTCAGGCAGTCCTTACTGGAGTCAAATGCATAGCCCATAACCCAATTAAGGGAGAAAGAGGGGAACATGCAACTATTCAAACGTGCCGTGGATCTCGTCCGAGCAAATCTCAGCGAGCTTCTTTCCAGGGCCGAGGATCCGGAAAAGATGTTGAACCTGTACCTACAGGATGCACGCGAACATCTCCAAGAGGCCAGGGCCGCAGTGCACGACGCGCTCACAGCACAGAATGAAGTGCAGAGCCAGTACGACAGATTGAACGAGGAAGTCGCCCACTGGGCAAAGAGAGCCGAGCAGGCCGTTCAGAAGGGCGCCGACGACCTGGCTCGCGAAGCCTTGGTGCAGAAGAAAAAGGCCGATGTGCGCCTCGAAAGCCTGAAAGAACCCCTTGCCCAGACAAAGGCTCAGGCTCAGACCGCGCGCGAGCAACTCCATGTGCTCGAGGAGAAGATCTCCGAGGCCGAGGCGAAGCGCGGCACTCTCATCGCGCGTGCGAGAATGGCCCAGGCCAGCAAGAAGACCGCCGAGACACTCGCGTCCATCAGCTCGACGGACCCGCTCGCCGGAATGAGCTCCATGGAAGCCAAGATTCAGCACATGGAAGCTGAGGCAAAAGCCTCCGGCGAACTGCTGAAGACACACCGGGACGATCTTGAGGAGAAGTTCCAGGAACTTGAGGGCGGGTCGAGTGTCGACGACGAACTTGCCGCGCTCAAGGCCAAGCATGCGCCAAAGCCCCCGGAATCAGGAAGCTGACGAACACCACAGAGACATAGCGCGGCCTGGCGGCCGCAACTGAAACGGTGGTGAGCAATCAGTCTGGAGAGACTCTTGACTGTGGTTTCAAGCAGGCAGCAGGCAGATGGCAGCAGGCAGTATCTGATCCAGATGTTTTTTCTTTCTGGGCTCTTACTGCCTGCTGCCTACTTGTCACGCGATTCAGTTCTTACTGCCGGCAAGAATCCTTTCCCAGAGGCAAAAGGATTTGCATTGAAATAGACGCGAGTTGCCTTTATCTTCAGATTGTTCATCCCCTGCTAGGCCGCCACACAAAGGCGCGCAGATGCAGAGAACCTCCAAGGAACAGCCATGGACATAGTCCAAGTTGACGAGAAAGGCCGGTTGTACCTGTCTCCGGCAATCGATGACTGGCAACCCCTCGAGAAGCACGAAATCACTGCGGTCATTGATCTGGACGGAGACCTCGACCTGGGAGTCCCCACGATTCCTAATCACATCCTCTACATCTACTTTCCCATCTACGATGACGACTTGCCCGACCTCGCTAAGCTGAACGCTGTTGCGAGGCTCGGAGCACAGTTGGTTCAGGACGGGCACAAAGTTCTTGCTCATTGCGGGCTGGGCTTGAACCGCTCCGCCCTGATGGCGGGATTGATCCTGAACCATTTGGGGATGAAGGGAAGCGATGCAGTCTCGCTCTTGCGCGAGAGACGTCCCGGAGCGCTCTATAACGAAACCTTTGCTTCATACCTGGATTCTCTGACAAACCAGGCCACGAATCGCACAAGTCTTCCCTAGGTTCGATCCTACGTCTGGAAATCAAGATCCGCTTGGCAAAAAAACCAAAGCCTTGTTTTTCAGTGACTTGGTGGCTCGATCCGTCACCCCCCATATTTTCAGTTGAGGACTTCAACCCCAACAGCCGATACGTTCTAGGTAGGAGAATTGATTGGGAGTAACCATATGGAAATCAATGAAGACGAGCTCTTGGAGATCTGGGACAGGACGGAAAGGCGCTCCGGCATTGACCAACGCAAAGGAGAGCGCCGCAAAGAAAAGATGAATTTCGACTGGACGGACCGGCGACAGCGGGATCGCCGCACATGGCTTCGCAGGAAGGCCGACCGGGGGGAATGACGAGCCGATCTCCCATCAGCACAGCTTGGCCTAAGGGCCGCAACCAATAAAATCTGGACACGGATTTGCACAGATTGACACAGACTGGGCATCCGCGCGGACCTGTGAAAATCTGTGTCCAGAATACACAACCCAGCCCAACTATCCGCTTGCCAATTCGCTCCTAGTGGCTAAATATATTAAGTTCGACGTGGAAGCCCACTTGAATTGGGCCAGCAACCCGAACAATCCCTATGAAGAGATCGACTACCTTCTGGATTCTTGCGTTCATAATCACCATCGCATCGGCTTATTACCAACGCCGTACCGGCCCGACTTACCCAATCCGGGGCAAGGTAACGGCTAACGCAAAGCAGCTCTCCTACAAGCTGGAAAGGAGCCATGGGGGCGAGTCCAATTGCCCCGTGCAAATCAATACGAACGACCCGGCCGTTTCAGGAATGGTCGAGTGGAAGCGTCACGGGGTCGATGAAGCCTTCCTGCAGGTGCCCATGACGTTCAGCGGCGGGACTTTGTCGGCGGAGTTACCCCACCAGCCTCCTGCGGGCAAGCTCGATTATCGCGTCATCCTGAGGGCGAACAGCGAGAGCCTCGTTTTGCCGGAGGGAGGGCCGGCGGTGATCCGCTTCAAAGGCGATGTGCCCAATTGCATCCTCTACCCACACATCCTCGCCATGTTTGTCGCGATGTTTCTTTCGACCCGAACCGGGCTGGAGATCTTCAGTCCGAGTCCGCGCCTGAAGGCGCTGACATACTGGACGCTGGGATTCCTGGTTGTGGGAGGCATGATCCTGGGCCCGATCATGCAGAAATACGCCTTTGGCACCTACTGGACAGGCTGGCCCGCCGGCATTGACCTGACCGACAACAAGACAATGGTGGCGCTACTGGGCTGGATTGTGGCTGCCGTCGCCTTATACAAGGCAAAGAGGCCGGAAATCTGGGCTGCCGCGGCGGCCGTGGTGCTGCTGGCGGTTTATATGATTCCGCACAGCGTGCTTGGTTCGGAGCTTGACTATAACAATCAAAAGCAGCCACGAATTTCACAAATTACACGAAACTAGAATTCCAAAAGATTTCGTGCAATTCGTGTAATCCGTGGCTGCATTTATTTCACCTGGGATGCAAACCTGACGGCCTGGGCTGTAACGTCCTGGCCAGGCTTCAGGTTGGCGAAGCCGCCGACGAATCGTCCCTTTCGAAACACACACAGCCCGTTGAGATACTTGTCGGTCCCAGTGAAGGCTTCATCGGCGATCCGGGCAGGAGTTGTCTCACCAATGCGTTGCTTCAGCTTAACCATCACCTGTGAAGCCGACTCAGGCGAGGCCTCCGGCACCAGGAAAGCCTTACCGAAATCGTACTGGCCGACATAGCCCCGCTTCAGCAGGCGCAAGCCGAGGACACTTTCTGGAACAAGTCGTACGGAGTCGGGGACCAGATTCTCCTTCGGAAACCAGGCAATGGTATCCGGCGGAGCACTCTGCCCGCTGATACTCTTTTCCAGCATCGCAACGAAGGCTCGTAAAGCGGCCGCGTGGTCCTTCTCCGGACTCGCGGCTATCTCGACGTAGTACTTGTCCTTCGCAAACATTGCCCGTCTGGGGAGGATCTGTCCGCCCATGCCGATGGGCTGGATGGGTTGTCTCTGGTCGCGGCTCGCGCTGAACAGCCCGAATGCGTACTCCGGGTTCGTCATCTCGGAGATGTCGATGACAAAAGTGTCACCGCCCGATTTGCACGTGATCCCCTTCATGCCCACAAACTGATAGATCAGATACCCCTCCGCGTTCCCGTCCATGTATTCGAAAAGATCTTCGGCGCTGAAAGAGCGCGCGGCTCCCTGCTGCTGCCAGCCGGCAACCACCCTGCAATCGAGAACCTGGGCCTGCGCGGGGTGCAGGGCCGCCAGTACGGCGGCCGCTACGAGAACGAACCTCATGCAAATACCTCCTGGGCACGGCTGAGGCGCTCAGCCACCCGGACCCCGTTGGGGCACTGGACGGCACAAGTCGTGCAAAGGCTGCAGCGGACATCCCTGACCTCTTTAGACAACGAAAGGAAGCTTTCGCGCCCGAGCGAGAATTCGCCGTATCCTTCAGCATAGCTGAGGAAGCGGATAACATCAGCCACGGGGACTCCCTTTGGACAGGTACCATCGCATTTCCCGCACATGCTGCAGTACAGCGGCCGGATATACTCGAGCTGAGCGGCAAGCACTTTCTCGTCCTTATCCGTGAATGGCGCCGTCATGGCCTTCAGGTTTTCGTCCAGCTGATCCATGTCGGTCATGCTGGGAATCGTGGTGTGAACGTTCGGATTCTTCAGCACCCACTTCAGTGCCGCCAGCATCGCCCCCTCGCGCTTCAGTGTGTCGTAAAGCTTGTCGCCTTGTTTGACTCTCCGGAAGCCGCCAGCCATGACCTTCATCGCCACGACGCCGAGGCCGGCCTTGGCAGCCGATTCCAGCAGCGATGGGAATCCTGGCTCCATCGTGAAGTTGTAGGAGGTAAGAACCACGTCTAGCTTTTTGCTTATGGCGGCCGGGATGACCTCCGCCTGTCCACCATGCGTGCTGAGGCCGACAAAGCGGGTCTTCCCTTCCTTCTTGGCAATTTGCTGTGCCTCCAGCAGCTGGTCGGTTATTTGGGCTGCACTGGTCTTCCCGTGGAGATACCAGATGTCGAGGTAGTCCGTGCCAAGCTCCTTCAGGCTGGTGTTGAGGTGGTCAAGCGCCTCCTCCTTTGTCCTGGCGCCGGTCTTGCTCGAAAGTACGATGTTTTTGCGCTTGTTCTTGAGCGCCGCGCCGACCATGCGCTCATTGTTGCCGCCCTGGTATCCACGGGCGGTGTCGAAGTAAGTGATCCCGATGTCGGCTGCCTTTTCGACAACGCTTTGATCGGAGGTAATCATGCACCCGAAACCCACGCTCGTGACCTTGAGGCCGGTCTTGCCCAAGACGCGATATTTCAGCTCAACCGCCGGGCCCGAAGCGAGTTTGGGCCCGCTTTGACCCTGAGAATTCGGACGAGTGGTTGAGGCGAGCGCGGCAGCCGGCAGAGTTAACCCAACCGCCAGGAAACTGCGGCGAGAAGATTTATCTTTCATAATGCCCCCATAGAATTTAATTTATACAGAGAACTTATAGACCGAGAGGGCATAGAAATGGAACAGAAACTTGATATCAAGCTGTCACGCCGAAGATTCCTGTGGACGGCGGCAGGCGCCGCTGCTGCCGGCCGTTTCGTTTTTGGGGAGCAGGCACCCCCCATCGCAACCCCTGTATCCCCTGCATTTGATCGCAGATCCGTGGTCGCGCTGGTGCAGGGAGAGAGCCGGCGCAAGAATGTTTGCGAATCGTTGGTCGCGATCGAGGATCAAATCCTCCCTAAGTTGAAACAGAAGAAGTACGCCGTTATCAAACCCAACATAGTCAATACCGTGAACCAATTGGCCGCCACCCACGCGGACGCGCTGAACGGCATCCTGGACTTTCTCGCGCCCAGGTTCAAAGGGCCCGTAGTCATCGCAGAGTCGGCCGCGGGAAACACGTTCGACGGTTACGAGAATTTCCGCTACCAGTCGGCTGCTCAGGAGCACAAGTCGCAGAACGTCAGCCTGGTCGATCTGAACGAGGAGGGGAAATACGAAACTATCCCTCTGCTGGATGGCGATCTTCATGTTGTGCAAGGTCGGCTTGCGGCGCGCCTGTTGGATCCCGATGCTTTCATCATCTGCTCGGCGATGTTGAAAACCCACAATGTGACTGTGGCCACCCTGTCGGTGAAGAACATGGTTCTGGGCGCACCACTTCACAGCACGCGCAAGGATACGAGGCGCTGGAATGACAAGCGCATATATCACGGCGGCGTCCGCCAGACACACGTCGACATGCTCCTGACCGCGCAGAAGATGCAGCCATACTGGGGTGCGGCCGTGATCGACGGTTTCGAGGGCATGGAGGGCAACGGTCCCAATTCGGGGCTGCCCGTGCCATCGAAGATCGCCATTGCATCCGCCGACTTCATCGCGGCGGATCGCGTCGGGGTCGAGACCATGGGCATCAATCCCGCCTGGCTCGGTTATCTGAACTATTGCGCGCAGAGCGGGCTGGGACAGTACGACCTGTCCAAGATCGACATACGCGGTGCCAAGCTTGCGGATGTCACCCGAAAGTATCAGCTGCACCCGGATATTGAGCGCGAGCTGCAGTGGATGGGGTCGATGACCGAGATCCCTCCCAGGCTAGGTTGACCTAGAAGAGCACCACAAAAACGCAAAGATCGCAGAAATCTGCGGTTTATCTTTTTGGAGGCGAAATCATGACAAATGATCATCTTTCGGACAGGACGCGCCGGCAGTTTGTGAAGTGCTCATCGATCGCGGCGGCGGGAGCCTCCGTGATTGCACAATTTCCCTTCGTCATCAGCAGCCACGCCACACCGGATGATCCAATCCGTGTCGGGGTTGTAGGCTGCGGCGGCCGCGGCACCGGTGCCGCACTCAATGTGCTCCAGGCCGCAACCAGAGTCGTTTATCCCAAAACGGGATTTCACACCGAGGACGCAGCATTCAATGCGCGAGTCATGGCGAAGAATGTCAAGGTGGTGGCGCTGGCCGATCTCTTCCCAGATCGGCTGGAGCGTTGCCGAACTCAACTCGGAAAAGTGGAGATGAATGTTCAGGAGGATCACCGCTTCATAGGCTTCGATGCCTATAAAAAGCTGGTTCAGCTTCCGGATGTCAATTACGTGATTCTGGCTGCTCCTCCAGCCTTCCGCCCCATTCATCTCAGAGCCGCCATTGAGGCGGGAAAGCACGTTTTCATGGAAAAGCCCGTGGCTGTGGATGGGCCGGGCGTCCGGTCCGTCATCGAATCGGGAGAAATCGCCAAACAGAAGGGTTTGGGAATTGTGGCGGGCACCCAGCGCCGGCATCAGTTCAGCTATGTCGAAACAATCAAGCGCATTCACGGCGGTGCTATTGGCGAGATCGTCGAGTGCCGTGCTTACTGGAACGGCGGCGGCATCTGGGTGATTCCGCGCGAGCCGGGCTGGACGGACGCGGAATGGCAGCTGCGCAACTGGAACTATTTCACCTGGCTGTCCGGCGATCACATTGTCGAGCAGCATCTCCACAATCTTGACATCATCAACTGGGTGGTCCGCGTCCACCCGATAAAAGCGGCCAGCCTCGGCGGGCGCCAGGCGCGCACCGAACCCGTTTATGGCAATGTCTACGACCACTTCGCAACGGAGTTCGAGTACGCCAACGGCATGCGCATGTTCAGCCAATGCCGGCAGATTTATGACTGCGCCAACAACGTAAGCGAGGCCGTTGTCGGCACGAAGGGCTCCAGCAACTGCAGCGACACCATCCGTGCAGGCCAGGAGTGGCGCTACAGCGGCCCCAAGTCCAACCCCTACGAGCAGGAGCACGTTGATCTGATCGAAAGCATCCGCAACGGCAAGCCTTTAAACGAGGCGCGGGCCGCGGCCGAGAGCACTCTGATGGGCATTATGGGACGTGTGTCGGCGTACTCGGGAAATACGGTGATGTGGGACCAGGTGCTGAATTCCAAGCAGGATCTCATGCCTGCGAAGCTCGAGTTCGCGCCGATGCCTCTGCCGGAGGTCGCCATTCCCGGCAAATACAGATTCGAATAATCCGGCGGCTTTGCGCTCCAATAAAGAGCAATAGGGGTATGCACATGACTCCCGTTACCACCTGCCCGCGATTCCGACCTTGGTTTGAGAGGAAATTCCCAGGATTCTTTGCGTCTTCGCGCCTTCGCGGTGGTTTAGAATCTCACCGCAAAGACGCAAAGGCTGACTCCTGCTGCGGCTGGACCGGCCGTGAATTATCCGTCATGGGTGACACTGCCTCACGCAGTCGTCACGGGAGTCAAGTGCATAGCCCAAAAGAGCAATTTGTGAGGGCCGGTTCCAGGCCAGCCCTCACAAAAGCCCTTTTTACAGGCAGCAGCGTTAGTTTGCGGCGCGATCCAGGATGCGTTTCACGGCGGGATTCGGGGAAAGGATGTCCTGCGCCGAGCGAATCGTGATGGTTGGGATGGCGCCGTGCTCCTCGTGAATCCTCATGCGCAGTTCTTCATCGGCATTTCGTCCACCGAGTCCCGAGTAGCCGATGGTGCGGCATAGCTTGCCCAGCAGGAATTCGTTGACGGCGCACCCGCCCGCACGCTCCAAGCCTTCAATGCTTTGTTGCCAGCTCTTGAACAGGTGTGCCTGCGCGAAAGAAAGCCCCTGCGCCGTGACTTCGTTCAGTCCCTCGCCACCGACCACCAATCCCTGCCCAAGCGAGCCGACATGGTCGATGAGACGCTTCATGCCTTCGGTGGGCGTCATCGCCTCCACCCAGCAATCGTGAAGATTGAAGGTGTTGAGCGTTACATCGAGGAAGACGTTCTCCAGCGAGATCCTCGTGGCTGCCTCGAGGATGCTGTCTCCGAGGATTGATCGCCACATGCTCAGCCCGGGATGGATCTTCACCATCACTTTCTTGTCGCGCCCTTCCGTCCTCCCCAGGTTGGATTCGGGCACGCCAATCGAGCGTCCCTTGTACCAACTCCACCCCTGCAGCCGCTTCTTTTCGACGTCGCGGTAGACGAAGTCCTTCACCCGCGTGTAAACCGGATTGGTCGGATCCATGTCGATCGAGTTGAAGTGCGGCATGATGTGAAATCCCATGGACTGGCCCTTGGCGATGAAACTCCGCCCACCCTCACTCGCTAGGTAATTGGGGTAGTTCTCGTCATACCGGTCGGTACGCCAGTCAGGAAAGTGAATTAGGATCTTGACGGGCTGGATTCTGCGAGCCAGGGCATCCAAAATCGCCGGATCGCCGGGACACCAGCAGAGCGCAAGCTTTACGCCATGGATCCATTCCCGGCGACTACGCTCGGCGGCCTGCAGACTGTATGTGCGCCACAGCCAGTCGCGATATTGTGAGGCGGGAACTTTCCAATCCCCCTGGAAGACGTTAATGCGCCACGCAAGCCCGCCTGCGCTCAGGTTATTGTCCACCGGACCGTAAGCCTCCGTGTCGAGACCGAGTACATTCGCATCGGCCTGCGTACCAACCTTGAGCGCCTTGTAGCGATAGCGATCGTCCTCGCTGCGGAGCCAAAAGCCCCCGGACGCGCCCTGGAGGATGGCGAATCCTGCCTCCCACGAAACCGGCCAGGGCCAACGGCTGTTCCGAATGAGAGAATCATCCAGGTTGAGTTTGATGCCTTGAAACAAAGGAGCTACCAGTTGCAGGTCGCGCCGGATTCCTTTGAGGTTCCAACGGCAGGCTCTTACCCCGGGCCGCGAGCTGTATGCAGCGGGTTCAAGCACCAGGTCGCCGGTCTCTGGATCCGCAGAGACCACAACCACGCCGTCCCCATCCCAGCTATGCAAAATGATCTCGGCCCGGCGCGGCGAGATCTGCCTGGCGCTGCTGCTGCCGAAGCGGCTCTCGTCGATTCCAACGGATTCCTCGGAAGGGTAAATGAGCTGCATAGCGGCCGTCTGAGTCGCATCGAAACTCTCTATGAACTCGGCCCCGCCCGCCTTGCTTTTCAACGAGACCAGAAATCCTTTGTCGATGACAGCGCTCAAGGTGCCGGTTTCAATTTGGATGCGATTGGCCTGCACCAGCATACTGGCTTCGCCGGCCGGGGCAGCAGAACCCAGGCTCACCGAGCTTTCGTTCCCGAATGCCGCCGGCACCTGGAGCCCGAGTGAGACACCGGCAGCGGTGCCGGCGGCAACTCCCTTTAAAAACCTTCGACGAGTCGTGTTGGATGTATTTTCTCTCCTGGCCATGGTCAAGCCCCCTATCTGAGTGTGTGTACTCTTGATTCCGGGACGGCGGAAGGCAGTGTAGCGAACACCCTAGCCCACGCTGCACCCCATCGTCCTACTTAGGGTCTGTCAATGAATAACGTTTGCACTTTGGCGCGAGCGCCGGGCGGGCAGATGCGAGGCGCCGCGACGCAGGCGATGTCGGTGTGCATCGTCGAGGAGCGGCAACGAAGCAGATGCC
>Ga0315277_10006680_pt1 | contig 15035 bp, 19 predicted proteins | sample YL17G05_15_MG_FD_203695 | JGI IMG/M metagenome (GOLD analysis project Ga0315277, IMG submission 203695) | Sediment microbial communities from Yellowstone Lake, YNP, Wyoming, USA - YL17G05_15 | ecosystem: Environmental > Aquatic > Freshwater > Lake > Sediment | place: USA: Wyoming | collected...
CGAGCCGCAATGCATTAAGTGGTGTCCGGAAGAGGCTTTGGATCTGGTCACAAGCGACGTGTTGGCGCAGAAGGCAAGAATAACGGCTGTGAAGAAGCTTTTCCAAGAGGCCATGAAGCCCAAATAGTGGTCTTCGTCAGAGTGCGTGGCAGTTCAGTTGCAGAGACAGCAGAGTGTGCCCTTGTTGGGTTTCTGTTTCAGATTGAGAATGCGTGTATAGTGAGGTTTTCTTTGGAATTTTCTATGGGTGCGCATGTTGAACCTGCGTTTCAATTTTTGAATGTTGAATTTTGATTTCCAATGTTGGGTGAAGGTAGTACTTTGGGAATTTCTTTCCATTTCCGTTTGGAATCACTATGCCGCAAAACTCGACCTCCGTGTGCTTGTGTTCTTTGGATGGGCCTCAAATCATGTGATCAGTACTGTTCCGAATCGCTCCGCGGGGTAAGGGGTTCGTTGGGGTCGCAATGTGATAGTGTTCTTTGGGCGTTCTTTTGGCTTGCCACGTTGAACCTGCGTGTAGATTCGCGTATGTTTGAAACGCGTTTTCCAATGTTGGCTGAACGTCTTGCTTTGGGAATTCCTTTGCTGTTTTTTTTGGAATCACTATAGGTGAAGGGTTGTTTTTTGCTGTTTTTTTGGATTTCAGCTTGAAGAAGGGTGTGTTTCAAAGAACGATGGTTTGTCATATTGTTTTTGTGTTGTTGTGATCTTTGTGTCTTGCTGGTTTGTGTCCATAGCGTTTTGTGTGCCGCAGTATACTCTGGCTTTGGAGTGTCTTGTCGATGTTTGGCTTGTGTTTGAAGCTTTGAATGTTGAAATGAGCTTTCTCATGTTGGTTGAAGGTCGTACTTTGGGAATTTCTTTCGTGTTTTTTTTGGAATCACTACGCGAGCGGGTTGAGGCAGAGAGAGCGCGCTTAACATTCTACCGTACTCTACCGCTACATTCGTGATTGGTCTGGTCCTTGGCTTTCTTTTCACGTGAAGTTGCTTTCCAGTAATGGCACTAGTTGTGTTTTGCGGATGATAGGGCTATGCTGTTTTGGTGCTCTATTCTGAATGCGCAATTCTTAAGAGGAACTCTTGTATTATCTATTGAGATAGACGATGCCCTCTGTAGCAGGAAAGCAGAGCATCGAAGATGATCGGCAGAGTCTTGATCCCAGGCTCATTTCAGTTGCATTGGGATCTTGACCATGCGGAACCTCAGGAGGTGATTAGATGGATGTCACGTCACTGTTCTCTGGGATAATGATAGGTGCAGGAATGGGCTTGGCTTTCTGCGTAGCAATCTTATACAAGCACCACAGAGAGGTAATAATGGATAAAGCATCTTCCGTCGAGAAATGATTCATAAGTAGTGTTGGAACAACAGATACCCCTCTCCATCCTGTTTTGATTGGCTTCCACACGCGCCAAGCCCGCTCAAGAAGAGCTTTTGTCTCTTTATCTTTCTGAAAGAATCTGGTATTCTTTTCCAGCACACTGCCCCTCACTTAGATAGGTTCAAATGTGTATGGTTAAGTATAAAACCTCACATTTCCCAACATAGCCTCACACTTTATCTCGCGCCTGTTTAACCTGACCTTATCGTGAGAGAGGCGTCTTTGCCATATGATGAAGGCGATGGCGACAACAATAATTCCAATTGCAAATAAGATGTTGGTCAGAACGGTGAAGTCGAAGTAGTTTGAATCAAGTACTGTCACTTGATATTTCATTATGTACACCCAATGTTCTGAAATGGGCTTGTCATGAGCTTGAATGATTGTATAGGTCACTTTTTCATATGGGAAAGAGACTTCAGGTGCAATCTCATCGAAGTTGGCTGAACTGTTAGGCAAGATGTAGATAGATTCGCTGATATTTATACTCAAATAATTGTTGGGTGGCAAGACATAGATTGGTTCACTGTCATTTATTACACTCACATACATAGGGATAGGATAGTGGTTTACTACCAAGAAACGGAAATATGCACCTTCACTAACAACATGTGCACCTTGGACTTCCAATTCATTAAACCAGAAAGGGTCTGCTGAAACGATTCTTGGAAACAGAAACAAGACCAAGATTCACCCGACAATGAACATTCGACGAAGAACAATCATTTCAACCTCTCCTTAAACAGTTGACCAGTTCCAATTATTATTCATTCTCATCTCCAACCAAATCACTACGCGTGTGCATACTTTATAGCGCGCGCTTGGCAATTGCTAACTGTGTTTCCTACAAAATTCAGAAAGAGATATAGCTTTACCATTTAGTCTGCAAACAATTTCTTGGAGAGGTAGATCTGTGGTAATCAGAATTAGATTGTTCTTAATCGAGGTTACTGCAATTAATGCATCTTGCATGTTGTTAGGCTTCTTTTCAACTGCGTCCAATTTCTTCTTGATTTTCTCATAGAGTATGCTATCTGAAAACTTGGCTTCATCAAACCTAGAGACACCAAAAACTGCTGATTCAGTAGGTATCTTTTTCTTTTCTATTAGACGAAAGATTTCCAATAGTTGCTTTCTTCGGAGATCTTTCTTAGTTGCTCCTAGCTCATCATGTTGAACATGGGTTATGTAGATTGAGCTTTTGCAGAAAACAGCAATACTGACTTGTCCATCCAAAATTCTGTTGAAGATGTTTGTATCGAGCATGAAACCAGTGTTCAATGTAAGACACTCGATTCTAAACACATCTAATTTAGTGCTTAAGAAGTTGATGCAAAAACCTAATGCTCTTCTATCTTTGGCTTCTTCTTCTTTCCTTTGGCGGTTTTAGGCAATATCCTAGCCTCGAATTCCAATTATCGCCATTTTTATTCAAATTTTGCGATAAGCGATGATGTTGTTGATCGCGCGTGCCAGTCGCTGGGTTATCTAGCGCGCCTGTTAATTGTATCTTCATATACGTAGACCTAAGCTCGTGCACTGTCAATTTGAAGAAAAAAAGGGTTTGTGTGTGCAAAAGTAACGAAGGCGGAGCCTGAAACATTATTCGATTTTCTTTTTTGTCTTTTCTATGGCTTCCTTGGTCTTTTCGACGCCCTTTTCGCCGGCTTCTTTGACTTTTTCACCAGCCGTCTTGGCGCCTTGAACCCCTTTTTCACTGGCTTTTTTTGCTGCATCGGGAACAAGTAAGCAAGAAGTTCTACGATAAATACATGCAGCTTGTTTTTGGAGACAAAAAGAGCCAAGTCTGTCTCGTGAACTCTATAACAGGCGTTGATGATACTGCTGCGAAGCAGAGAATTGCACAGGCAATCGTAGATCGTCTTATCTTCATAAAATTCATCGAGGCCAAAGGATGGATGAATGGCGACAAGGCATTCCTTTTTAATATGTGGAAAACCTACAACGCCTCTCCTACGGGCTCATTTTACGATTCTTACCTGAAAATACTCTTCTTCAATGTTCTGAACAATCCTCACGACGAACAGAAGAGAGGTCCTTTCGTCGGAATCAGATACCTAAATGGCGGTCTCTTTAGAAAAACCTCCGAAGAGGAGGCTTATCTGGAATATTCTGTTGACGATAGCATTCTTTCCAAACTCATCACGTTTCTGGAAAGCTACCGCTTCGGCGATGTGAATCTTGGCGAATCTAACTACCATTCTCATTTAGAAAAGGAAGTAATGAGTCCAGAGATACTTGGGTATATTTTCGAAAGGACTGCAAACCACGAAAAAGGTGCATACTACACACCTGACAACGTCACGAAATTCATTACGAGCGGCACCCTTCAAGCCCTGATTCTGGATTTGTTCAACTCAAAACTGAGGAAGCGCGGCTCTCCCGCTTCGAAAAGGATTGAGAACGCTCTCGTGGATGGGAGTTTAGACAAAGGTGACCTAAGGGAGATATATACTGAAATTCAAAACCTGAAAATTCTCGACCCAGGCTGTGGCTCGGGTGCTTTTTTCATGCCAGTGATCAACTTCCTAATGCATATCCACAAACTCCTGACATCCGAATTAGGCTTGCCATTCAATCCGTACATAATAAAGAAGCAGATAATTGAGAGCAACATTTTCGGCGTTGACTAGCGCGCGCGCTCTATTGGGTTTGGGGGTAAAGTTTTATTTCCTTCCTTCCGTCTTATTTCCTCGCGCGCTAGACGTTATTTCAACCCCTGCAATATAGTAAGAAGGGGAAGGCTAGTTGCTAAATGGATGTAAAAGGGATTATCTTATAGAACAAAATACCCAAAAGCAATTTAACAGCAGTCACGATGAGAGTAAGTAGAAAGGGACAGTAGCAGAGGAGAAATCGGAGTAGAGATAGGAGAAATCCCCAGATGAAAACCTATAAAGTGATCGTTTCAAGCAAACACAAGAAAATTGAGGACGCCATAAATGAAGCCGCTTCCGACGGATGGGAAGTCCAAGAATTTGGATACGGTTCAGTCCATCTGGCCGCATTCTGGGCATTGTTAGTCAAGGAAGACTAGAGGCAACGTGCTAGCTTTTTTTTTCAAGAACGCTTTCAACAGGAGTTCCTAGAACCTAGAACCTTCGAGTTTGCTTTATCGCAGATTTCCCTCAGCATCTTCATTCCTCGAGGCATATAGTGTTTAGATAGAATATTCTTGTGAGCCTAGGTTACGCGCGCGCTCCACCTATACACGCTACTGAGATGATCCACGTTATTCCTAATGCGATTGCGACACTTCTTCCCACAACTTTCTTTTCACTCATTCTTGAATCCCAGCTTGTCTTCTGTTGCCGTGCGGATATAAGATTTCTAAGTGGGAGTTTTCAAGGATTGGCGGTTGACCCGGAAATTTCTGATGCCCGCGCTCGCGCGCCTTGTGACAACGCTTCCCTTTCTCACAAGATGCTGAACGAAACTATCAAACAAGTATAGAACACATGCGACTATCAACGTGAGGACAACGAATAAGGCAAGTCCTTGGAAACTCTGAGCTATTACGTGAAGAAACACGCCGTGAACGATGTAAACATAAAAGCTCAACACCCCGAGAAAAGCTAAGACTCTTGTTGAATTGAAACTGGGACACAGTCCTCTCTGGATCACGTAGATTCCGAGACCGAATTCAAAGATACGGCATAATGGAAACCAAGCAACGCCACCTGTGAACTGAGGAAACACATACCACATAATCATTCTGCTAACGATATACACTGAGAACAATGACAAAAGAGAGATGTTTGGATGCTTCTTTATGGCGATATAAACTATAGGATAAAGGGGTACTGGTGCGTTATTGGACATGCAATCTTCGGGTGCTTCGGTGAGAGAAAACATGCCCTAGAACCTACGACCAAAAATGTAAAATAAGGGAAGTATCGCTCAATAGAGGCGAGAAGGGGTAAAGAATGCCTTATTTAATCGGACAAAACGGTGAATCGACATTTAATAGGCGAGATTCTGTTATTGGATTCACAAACCTTTATTTACGGAAAAATGCCTTATCCTGTATGGTAAGGAAAACGAAGAAGAAAGTAGCTATTTCATGCGAATCTCATGATTGGATACCAGAATCCAAAAGAGAAACTAGGAAAACTGCTTGGGACGTTGCGAAAGAGTGGCAGGATCTGGGAAAAGGCAAAATTGAGAAACTGAAACTCGAAGAAGCTTCTGCTACCTAGCTCTTTTTTGATTTGGTTTCGCTTGACTCCTTCTTTGGAATTGCGAATCTAATAAAATGTCTATCAGTAGCCTTCGCTATATATTTAGCTAGCCAGTACCTCATAATTTCCCACGCTTCTATGTCTTCCGTATATTGCTTGACTTTGAAATCAAGTTTCTTTGCTCTTTCATAGTCGATGACAAAACCATGCGAGGGCAAATTATAAACAAGTGCTCTAGCCATATCATTTGGATGAGGATACTTGCTCTTTTTCAGGATTTCTGTTACATACTGGCACGCTGTCTCTTGTGCGCTTGTAACATTTTCAATGATGGTTCCATCCAAGTTATCTGCCAGCACTTTCCAGCTATAGGGAACGCTTTCGACTTTTCTATCTTTGAAAAACTCGTCTAATCTTGCCTTGCACCTCAAGAAGTCATTTGCAGAAACAGGAAAACCTGCTGGAAGACTCAATTGGACATCTAACGGAGACAGTTGGCTCATTCTACCCATAACTATATTGTCTCCAGCAAGAGCTACAACAGTTCCGCCACTGAGAGCCATATGCGGAACGAAGACTGTAATTTTCTTAAAGCTATCTCTGATTGCCTTTGCAGTCTTGTAAGAAGATTGAAGAGAACCACCCATGCTATTTAGGAGAAGAAAAACTGATCTTTCACATTCTTTTACGCTTTCCGATATTTGGGACAGTACAGTTTCTATACCAAATTCCTCAGAAATGCCTAAACTTGCATATTCACTTTCAGATGGAGAGATTTTTCGTGGGACATAAGACGCTATCACTGCTAACATTATGCAATTTCTCTTCTTTGCAAAATCTGTTACTTTTTTGTCCTTTTCTTGTTCTACGTCAATCATTTGACGCAACTCTTCAGGAATCTCCATCAAGCCGTTATTCATTCCGAGACTTCCACTAGATTATTATTTCTGGTACATAACTAAGCATATTGAACTCGGTAATATTACTTTTGATTATTCCACAGATACCCTTTTTTTAGTTTACTGAACCATTAATAATTAGCGTTTCACAATTCGATTTCCCTGAAGCTTTTTGTGGTTTTGGCTGCTGTATCAATTTTTGCTTTGATTTCCTTCTCCCATTCTTCCGAGGTTAAGATACCTTTCTTTTCCAAAACATCCACAAGTGCAGCAACCATATGATCTAGGATGTCGATTTCCAAAGCCAATTCCTTAACCGCGTCTTTCTTTTTCTTGCTCATTGTTTTTCCCTCTTTGCTAAGTATCCTTTTTCGCTTAGAAAACTGATCACCATAGTTCGAACAACCTCAGAATCGCTTTCTCCAAGCTTTCCTTTCAAGCTGTCAACAAGCTGGAATATGCCTTCAGGAAGGCTGACTAGGATTTTCTTCATTTCACAGTCACCTCAATTTGCTGAACTCGCTTTTCTTCTCTTCTCGCCATGCTCTTAGTTGCACTTTTCACAAGGTCATACCAGTCATTCTTCACGTTCAATCCTGAAGCTTGTGCAGGAGTCATTTTAATCGTTTGATGTTTTCTCACATAGTTATAATGAACTACCCAACCTTCAAGAAGGGTTCTGACTGTCCTTTCGCCCTTCAGACCTCTAGTCGGCTTTATTCTGTCTTTTAGAGTGCTATGTAATCGTTCAACCACATTCTGATTGTGAACTGCCCTAATGCCGACTCTTCTGATCAGCTCAGGTCTTGTGTCCTTCTTCATAGTATAGAAAACCTTGTTGTAACCATCCACATAAGCAGGCAGACCATCACAGTAAATTGAAGTCGGCTTCTTCTTAGCAACTCTAATGCTTTTCTCAAACAATGCTATTGCATCTTCGGCAGTTCTTGAACCAGATAGATGCCCCGCAACCAGAAACTTTGTCTGATCATCAATTATCTCCCAGAACCACTTCTGAACGCCCTTACACTTGATAGCTGTCTCGTCAACGTGGTAGATACCCAATAGCTGAGGAGAGAGAGTTTCAACATACTGAGAAACTAACGCTGAGTACTTGAAAATCCAACGTAAGACCGTCGAATGGTCAACGTGAACACCATAAAGTTTCTCAATCTGAGTCTGAATCTTCCTTGTGCTTAACCCTTCAAAATAGAAATCAATGCCTGAAGATATGATACGTGCTTCTGTCCTCATTTTCGGAAACTCTGAACCTTCAATAAACTTGTGACCGCAATCTTTGCAGAGGTATCTCTGCTTATCGCCAACTTTGCCATGCTTTACGACTTTTTGAGAGTCACAGTATTTGCATTGCATGCCTTATCACGTTCCTATGTATGTCCTATAAGCCATATTTAATATATAAAGCTTTTGCCTACTCACGAAACACACCATCTAGAATTAAGAATGCTGCCAAAGCTAGTACGGAAATGCCCAAGTCAACTTTCCCAAAAACAAGTAATCCGATGCCAGCAATCACAGAAAAGACAGAGGCGATGATGACTAGTAGCTTTCTCGTAGGCATTCTTTGAACGCGAGTAACCATTCCTTCCATTTCATCCATTACATAGCTCACTAAAGAATCCGCCTTATCTGCCGAATCGGGTGTTACTTCTATTTCATGGCGTTCCAAAAAAGACGTCAAAGTGGCAATCTTATTTTTTGCATTTTCGTCAGTATCATCTCCTTCAGTAATGTGTTTAGCACCGTACGATTGTAATTCATAAGCGGCGATGTTGATGATTGATTCTTCTGACTGATTTCCTTCTATCAATTCCATGAAAAATTGAAAACCAAAATTACGCTGCAACCTTCGTCCTTGAGTCTTAAATTTCAAACTTTCTCCATGTTCTCCTTCTATAATTTTCAATCCACGTATTCTTAGAAATTGCTTCGTTGTCATCAATGATTTTGTTTCTTTGAAGCCTGCACTGATTTTTAGTGAATACCGAATAATATCATCCTTAATCACTGTTCTGCCAAGAGCAGTTATTACAATTCTATCTTGTACAATTCCTACTATGCCAGCAAGGGTGACGATAAAATAATATTTTGGAAAATCAAGAATAAGCGAATTACCCGCCAAAGCTAACAGAAATCCAACTGAAATCAATTGCATGTACAAAGGTGGAACAAGTCTCTTTTCAGGATGATTTCTACTAAATAAAATGGATAAAATCAAGGGAAGCACGAAAACGATTGAACCGTAAACAATTAGGGAGGGGTATGCTTGAGGATAATTCAGTAGATCAGTGTTAAAATTGGTTTTTGTATATTGTTGAATAAACTGATACCAATCTGCAAAATGATTTATTGCCACAGCGTTAATAGCGCCTCCTAAAAATACTAAGATAGCCCATAAAAGCGCGGGATAATCTGCTGGCTGTGAGCGTGTAAATTCCTTTATCCTTTTTATTGCATCGCGCAACGTTTCTAAAACGGGCATTGCTCTTGGAGAACTCCGAGTCTGTATATGGCTTTTGAGATATTAATCTATGTCCAATAACGCACCAGTACCGGATAAAGGAAGTACAATGAAACTATGAGCCCGATAAACCAGTAGGAGCCGTTAATTCTCTCCCAATCGTTGTTGGTGATGAAGAACATTTGGAAACGAGCAAAGTTCCTCACGTAGTCGCAAAGAGGGAGCGTCGGTATCCTAGGGATTAATTCGAGACTAAGAAGAATTCCAACCCAGTGATGGGGTAGATTCTCAGAACTCTCCTCTCATAAAAACTCCGTATCTCACCAAAGGAATCAAAATGGTTATTGCCTAATGCAAGAGAAGCACCGCTTGCGAATATGAACAACCAAACTCCTATGCGACCAATATCAAGATAGAAGGACGGAGCCGGATTGAGGGAGAGAAACAGCTAGGGGACATTCAGGTTTATGTAACCGTCCAAATGATAAATTACGACACAGATTATCCCGACTACCCTGAGAAAATCTATAATGAATAGTCTAGGCATAATATCCAATTATTTATGCTGTTATTATAGGCCTTCCACAGAGGACTAGCGCGCGCATCAATCATAATTTGAAAGAAGAAGAGAGAGTGCAACCTCGGACAAAAGATCAAGCAGAAGAAAAAATGGGGTATTAGGCCCTCCTGAAACAGATTTTCACCGGTTTCAGAAAGAAAAGAGGGCTGTTAGCTTGTCGGTTGTATGTTGAAGGGCAGCACTGCGTATGCATAAGTGCCCGTCTCGTTTACCGCCTCGTAGCCCAGCATCACGTTGACACTGAAGTTGGCGTTGCTGAATAGGTCACTCTTCAACACGTCGACTGTCAAAGTTTGACCCGAGCTGGCGAAGGTACCGTTAAAAAGTGCAGCCTCGCTAACCACTTCGCTGCCAACTGTCCATTCGCTTGGAATCATTACCCGCACTTGACCCGACCCAGTGTCCAGTATCAGAACATCTCTCGATTGCGAGACAATAGTGCCTTGAACCGTAGAGAGCGTGGCGTTCTCGGATAACAATTGAGCAAACTGAAGACCGTCTCCCATCATTTGTGGATCATGGCCACGTTCCATGTGACACTGCCAAACACCATTGCTGGGCAGAGTGACGTTGTTCGAATCGAAAAACGTCTGTATGTCTTGGTTGCTAGTCTGCTGCCCATCAGCCAATGCCAAACTGTTCTGCATCCCCGCGTATACAAACGCTACGGCACTCAAAGCCAAGAATAACACCACAGCCGCAGAGGCTATCTTTAGACTTTTCCTCATTTCTTGTTCTCACCACCCGAAATCCATGTTGGACCTCGTTTCAAACCGAACGGCGGAGCGTTATTATACCGTTTTTCAGAATTGTACCAGATTTAGTTCCTAATTCTACCACAAACTGAATTCATAGCCGACTCTAAGAGACGCTTAGACAGACAGGTATTGCTCAGGCTTCGCGATTCACCACCTTAACGCGCGCGCCATGAATCAGATTAGGGATAGAATTGGGTGAAATTCTGAAAAACAGTTTAATTGATAATTCGCGGTTCTCGATGAGTTGGAGGTTGAGAACAAGTCTGCAAAACCCAATCTCTTCAAAGAAGCTCGCCATGACCCAGAGAGTTGAACAATATAGTTTCCCCTCTCTCCTTTCTCCTCTCCGCCCTGGGCATTGCGAGCTTCAGAGAAGATGGTCTTGCCGACAGAATGGAGGCGCAAGAGAATGAACACACAGCTATTGCTTGAAGAAAAACACAATGCCCTTAAGAATGAACTCCTTGGCAACATGAAAAGGAAGCGGGTTTTGGAATTGGAGATCATCAAACAGTGTGAGCAATTGAAGAAAATAGAAATTTCGATGGAAAAGAACTCACACGAAGGTAGCCAAGGAAAAATAGACTTACGTTTGAAGGATGGACAGAAAATGAAGGAGGGAACGTAGCGCGCGCTTCCATGAAGTTCGCAGCCTCTTCCGCCGTAAGCGGGCATCCGGTATCGATTATCAGGCCCTTGTAATAGTAGAAAGTTGTCCAGTAATAGGGTTCGGCATCGTATTCTTTGCCAACACTTATAGAAATGAAACTGTCAGCAATTCTCTTCCACCTAAGCAATACGATCTCCTTGCCGCAACTTTAGTTGGAACTCGTCTATAAAGCGCGCGCGAAGGGTTCTGAATAACGTAAGAATGGTAACTGTGTGTCCTGTGAATGCAGGTGAACAGGTTTGGCTATCTTTAATAGTTGAATCTCGCTTAGTTAATTGTGGGGAACAGTGTTGGAAGTACAACATCGGTGCTTCAATGAATTCCCCTATCAATGCGTAGGATGTCCGGAGTACAGCGAATCGCGTCCAGACTCGTCGTTGCAACTCGTTTTGCTGGCAGGGAATGGCATGTTGTATCCGGGGCAGTACAGGAGATTGGTTACCAAAGAGTGTAAACTGTATCACAAGCGCAAAGTCGAATATCAAGAATAGAAAAATTCCAATTGTGCTTCTCGATCAGCTGACTACTTTCCGGAACAGGTACAGTGTGGCGCCCAGGGTCACCGCTGCTATTAGTCCAATTACGGCGTAGGCTGAGAGTACTGTGCTCCATGTGAATCCGTTTATCATGAGCACTCGGACTGCGTCGACGGTGTAGCTGATGGGGTTGACCATCGATACGGTCTTTATCCAGTCGGGCATGAACGATAGGGGTGTCAAAGCAGTGCTCATGAACAGGAGGGGAAAGGTGAGGAATCCGCCTATCGCGAACACTGTCTCGGAACTCTTCGTCTTAAGTCCGATGGCGAGTGAAATCCCGGACCAAGCGAGGCCGAAGAACGCTATGGTGATGAGCATGAGCAGGATTCCAACGATCCCAGTGACCACGGAAGCGCCTAAAACGTACGCCAACGCCAGGATTATTATTGACTGAACGACCACTCTAAATGCATCGCTCGTTAATCTTCCCAGTAATATGGCGTACCTGCTGACTGGCGTCACGAGCATTTTCTGCAGGAAGCCAGTGTCTATGTCGAGCACTATTGAGGTCCCGGACTGCAGTGCGCTGCCGAACGCGTTTTGCAGGAGAATGCCGGGAGTGGCGAAAACGAGGTAGCTGCTGGCGCCGAGTCCGGGTATGCTGGCGAGTTTCGAGAAGAGTTGCGTGAAGAGGAGTAGGAATATTATCGGTTGGAAGAGCGAGAAGAACAGTAGAATGGGGTTTCGGACGAGTTTCTTCAGGTACCTGACGAAGAGGTAACTCGTGTCGGAAAGCAGCGTCATCTTTTATCTTCTCCTCCCGCCGAACATGGTGCTGGGGGCTTTGACGAGTTCCTCGGGCCTTATTCTCCTTCCCGTGTGCTGCAGGAAGATGTCGTCAAGAGTCGGCGAGGAAAAGCTGACCGATGCGAGCCCGATGTCGCTGGTGTCAAACGCTCTAACGATGTCGGCTACGAGGAGTCCCGCATTCTTCGCGTAAACGGTCAGGCACTCTTCAGAATCGATGACGTTTGTCACGCCTTCAAGGCTGCTGAGGATCTTCTTTGCGTTCGGCCTGTCTTTGTCGCAATTCTCGAGTGACAGTTTGATAGAGTCGGCTCCGACCTGGCGTTTGAGCTCGGCTGGAGAACCACTGGCAACTATCTTCCCGAAATCGATTATCGAGAGTTGCCTGCAGAGCCTATCGGCTTCTTCCATGTATTGTGTCGTCAAGAATATGGTGGTGCCTTCTTTCTTGTTTAACTTCTCGAGGTAAGCCCATATCGTCGCGCGCGTTTGAGGGTCTAAGCCCGTCGTGGGCTCGTCTAAGAAGAGCAGTTTCGGCCTGTGGACGAGAGCCGTTGCGAGGTCGAGCCTCTTCTTCATGCCGCCTGAATAGTTTCTTGCGCGCTTGTCAGCGGCTTCTTCGAGTTCCACGAGTTTCAGGAGTTCGTGTACGCGTTGTTCGAGTTCGCGGCTGGGCAACTGCTGAAAATGTCCTTGAAGCGTCAGGTTCTCTCTGCCGGTGAGGTCTCCGTCAACGGCTGTCTCTTGGCTCTGTACTCCGATGAGCTTTCGAATCCCCTTCGGTTCTTTGTCGAGGTCGTGGCCTGCGATCGTGACTGAGCCAGATGTTTTTCTGAGGAGCGTGGTCAGAATCTTGATTGTGGTGCTCTTTCCTGCTCCGTTGGGACCTAGAAAACCGAAGAATTCGCCTTCTTTCACGTTGAACGAGATGTTGTCAACAGCCTTGGTTCCGTCGGAGTATACTTCGACAAGGTTGTTGACAGTGATTATGTCTGACATAAACCTCGTGTTATTTCTTTTCTAGATCAATAAAAATGTTATGTGACTTCACAACAGCAGCAACGCGCGCTTCTGGCGGCAATAATCATCATCCTGACAATCACCATCTTGCTTTCAGGCTTCTTCATCAATTCAATGCGCACGCGTCTCAACGATAACGCGTGTTCAGGTAAGCCTACCCTTATAAAAAGAAAAGAGAGAAAAGAGTGCAGTTATGGGCGCATTGGCTGCAGTATGGCGAATTGGTTTCCTTCAGGGTCGACGGCTATCGCAGTCCAGCCTACTTGCGGAACTTCTTGCTTCGGAACGATAATCTTTCCGCCGAGCTTCTTGATCTTCTCGATGTATTCATCAGCCGACTCGACTGAAATGTAGATGACGGGCTTCATGTCTTTCGTCTCTTCCGTCTTCTTGTACAAGCCCCCATTGACGCCTGGCCGCACAGGTGTCATCTGCTTGTCCACTGGCACAGTGCCCAGAAGCCAATATTCCATGGGTCCACTCATGTCTTCACTGCCCTTCTCGATCTTCCACCCGAAGACTCCAGAATAGAACTTCTTCAGTTTCTCAGTGTCTTTTGCCGGGATTTCAAAATGAACAACTGTGTGATCCATCTTGTCCACCATCATTTCAGTAAACAGAATATCTTGAAGCTATTTAAGTTCTCCTTGCTGCAAGGCCATACGAACAAGCACGTCATTCGCGCGCTTGGTGAAACCCCAGAGTAGATGATTCGAGAACCAGACGCTGACGTAATCTGTACTTGTAAAAGGCGCGAGACGATTGGACTCATTTTTCGATCATTATTGGATGAACTAGTTGACGACAATGAGGACAGTGCACCAGTGCCTTATCTCCGCTCGATCTCCAATCTTTATGGCAGAAAGGGCATCGATACCACACGATCTTCCCAGGTAGATAGAACCGTTGGACGGACAGGATATACGCACCTACTCCTGAAACTAGCATAGCGTCACCTAAAACGACGAGATAAACCAGTTTGAACTCGATATTCGGAATGAAATCCAGTTTTTCTGTCCAGAGAAGTGCTAGGAAAGTTGAAAAAGGATCTTTGGCTGATGAAATCTGTGGCCAAGTTTTCCACACGGTAGTTAGAAGCGCAGCCAATCCCACAAGACATAAGAATAGACTGAGAACATATACAGACTTTTGTCTACGGAAAATCCTCATCTTCAATTCTCTGCTTCAGATCTGCTGCTGTTGTTTTATTAGATTTATGAACTTTGTATACAAACAAATAATCTACGTTTTGCGAGCGTGACCTCAATACCCACTCAGACTGCTGCGCTTAGCCTGTGCTCATCAGCAGTCATTCCTACGAGGAGAATCGCCCCATATTCGCCTGGAACATGTGACGAACGGCAGATCAAGCTTCCATCCTTGGAAGTGGCAGGGAACGAAGAACTGATAGGGCAGAAACGAGAAATGATAATTCAAGGGAATGACTCATGAAAATAAAATTCTTAGGTGCAACGCGCCAAGTGACAGGATCAAGCTACTTTCTGGACGCGGGCGGATTGAAGATCCTTGTCGATTGTGGATTGTTTCAGGAACGGGATTATTCCTACAGAAACTGGGAAACCTTCCCTATTCTTCCAGATCAGATCCAATATCTCCTGCTTACGCATGTTCATGTGGATCACTGCGGGCTTATCCCTAAGCTTGTAAAGGAAGGGTTTGCTGGAGACATCTTGCTAACCCCAGCATCTAAAGAGTTGTTTCCGATTGTGATTCTGGATTGTGCCCGAATG
>Ga0315277_10006682_pt1 | contig 15034 bp, 12 predicted proteins | sample YL17G05_15_MG_FD_203695 | JGI IMG/M metagenome (GOLD analysis project Ga0315277, IMG submission 203695) | Sediment microbial communities from Yellowstone Lake, YNP, Wyoming, USA - YL17G05_15 | ecosystem: Environmental > Aquatic > Freshwater > Lake > Sediment | place: USA: Wyoming | collected...
ATCGATCATGTCGTAACCCTCAGCAACGATTAAGGGCAGATCAATGGCCTGTGCCAGAGCACGCATTGCTTCGAGGCGGTTGCAGTGCTCAGTGAAGGGGTGAACATTGGGGTTGTACCAGAAGCCGGTGACCTCAAAGCCATGCTCCCTCAGCTGCTTAACTGTGTAGGCGGTGCAAGGGCCGCAACAGGTGTGGAGCAAAATCTTCTTCACTGCGAACCTTAAAATCCCCTTTGAGCCTGAGGAAACAGCTCTATAACAGCGACTAGCCCGAAAAAAGGCCGAGTTGGGGAGGCTTATCCTTGCCATAGGGAAGCCCCAGGTGCTCATAGGCAAAGCGGGTTGCCACCCTGCCCCTGGGGGTACGCTCCAAGAAGCCGAGTTGAAGCAAATAGGGCTCATAAACGTCCATAATCGTATCCGCATCTTCGCTTATCGAGGCGGCAATGGTATCCAAACCTACCGGGCCACCGCCGAACTTCTGAATGATAGTCTCTAGCACCTTATGATCCAGCTCATCCAGCCCCAGATGGTCTATCTCAAGCCGGCCCAGAGCCTCCAAGGCCACCTCCTCGGTAATCACCCCCTGAGCCATCACCTGGGCATAGTCCCGCACTCTCTTCAGCAATCGGTTCGCCACTCGTGGGGTGCCTCTGGCGCGGCGGGCAAGCTCCATCACTCCACCCTGCTCCACCACTATGCCCAGGATGCGCGCCGAGCGCTTGATGATGGCGGCGATAGCTTCGTTATCGTAGTAATCGAGGCGATATACTGCACCAAACCTATCCCTTAGCGGCGGTGTGAGCATAGCAAAGCGAGTAGTGGCTCCGATCAGGGTGAAGCGAGGCAGATTGAGGCGCAGGCTCTTGGCTCCCGCCCCTTTTCCAATGAAGATGTCAAGGGCGAACTCCTCCATAGCGGGGTAAAGCTTCTCCTCCACTATGTGGCTCAAGCGGTGAATCTCATCGATAAAAAGAACATCCTCATTCCTGAGGCTGGTAAGCATGGCGGCCAGGTCTCCGGGGTGTTCTACTGCCGGGCCTGAGGTGATCCTGAAGTTAACTCCCATCTCGGCGGCAATGATAAGGGCCAGGGTAGTCTTTCCCAACCCCGGTGGGCCGTAGAGCAGGATGTGGTCTAAGGGCTCACCGCGCGCTTGGGCGGCGGCGATAGCTATCTTCAGGTTCTCCTTTACCTTATCCTGCCCAAGATATTCCGAAAGGCGCCTCGGGCGAAGGGTTCTCTCTAACGGTATATCCTCCTCTTTAGGCTTCCCCGAAACAACCCGTTGCATGCCCTTTCCTTCAACAGACATAGATTTGTTTTATTATAGCACAATTTGATTTCCCTAATCACAGAGCCAACAGGGCCGTTTAGCGCCTTTTTTGACCATCACCCTTCTGAGCCGGCAGGAGGAATGATGAAATCTGGGGGACACCCCCAGACCCCCGTCAAAGGGGCTTCGCCCCCTCGTAGCCCCCACTATTAAACGGTCTCACCCACCGAGATTGACACCCGTCCCGCAAATAGGATACACTTCACCAGGCAGCAAGTATTCTCACCAAAGCATTATCTCTAGGAAAGGAGGGGATAGCTTCAATGCCCAGCAAGAGTAAGAAGGAGTGGTTAGATGCTACGTACAAGCCCGCGCTGAAGCGCGCCCCTGAGCGCCAGGAGCGCTTCGAGATAAGCTCGGGCACGGAGGTGAGGCCCGTTTATTGTCCTGAGGACATCGAAGGGGTTGACTATAACGAGATGATAGGCTATCCCGGAGAGTACCCCTTCACCCGAGGGGTGCAGCCTACCATGTATCGCGGCAGGCTGTGGACCATGAGGCAGTATGCCGGTTTCGCCGATGCCGAGGAGTCCAACCGGCGTTACCGCTATCTTCTGGAGCAGGGGCAGACCGGCCTCAGCGTCGCCTTCGACCTCCCCACCCAGATTGGATATGACTCCGACCATCCCCTGGCCCAGGGGGAGGTGGGGAAGGTGGGAGTGGCCATCGACACGCTGAGGGATATGGAAATACTGTTCCAAGGCATCCCCCTGGACAAGGTGAGCACCTCGATGACCATAAACTCCACCGCCCCCATCCTTCTCGCCATGTACGTTTCGCTGGCCAAGAAGCAGGGTGTTGACCCGGCGAAGCTGGATGGTACCATCCAAAACGATATCCTGAAGGAGTATGTTGCCCGGGGAACCTATATTTTCCCGCCCCGCCCCTCAATGCGTCTGATTACGGACATCTTCAAGTATTGTAAGGATAGCGTTCCCCGATGGAATACTATAAGCATAAGCGGCTACCACATCAGGGAGGCAGGAGCCACCGCCGCCCAGGAGCTAGCTTTCACCCTAGCCAATGGCATTGCCTACGTTCAGGCGGCCATCGATGCCGGGCTGGATGTCGATGCCTTTGCTGGCAGGCTCTCCTTCTTCTTTGACAGCCACAACAACCTCTTCGAGGAGGTCGCTAAGTTTAGGGCGGGGCGCCGCCTGTGGGCCAAGATCATGCGCGACCGCTTCGGTGCTAAGGACCCGCGCTCCTGGATGCTGCGCTTCCACACCCAGACGGCAGGCTGTACTCTTACCGCACAGCAGCCGGACAATAACGTGATCCGGGTCACCATCCAGGCATTGGCTGCTATCTTGGGTGGAACCCAGTCGCTACATACCAACTCGCGGGATGAGGCATATGCCACGCCCAGCGAGGATGCGGTGACCCTGGCCCTCCGCACTCAACAAGTCCTCGCTTACGAAAGCGGCGTTGCTGACAGCGTGGATCCGCTGGCCGGCTCATACCTGGTGGAATCGCTTACCGACACCGTGGCCGAAGAAGCGTGGGATTACATTGAAAGGATCAATAGCCTTGGCGGGGCCCTTGCCGCCATTGAGCAGGGCTTTATGCATCGGGAGATCCAGGAAAGCTCCTACCGCCAGCAAAAGGACGTCGAGAGCAAAAAGCGCAGCGTGGTTGGGGTGAACATATTTGTCTCACCCTTCCCCAAACTGACCGGGCTGCTTCGCCTCAACCCCGAAGCAACGAGGAGGCAGAGGGAACGCCTGTCCCAGGTTAAACGGGAAAGGGACGATGCAAAGGTGAAGGCTGCGCTAAAGCGTCTGGAGGAAGCAGCGAAGGGAACAGACAATACGATGCCTGCCTTCCTCGAATGCGTGGAGGCCTACACCACCCTTGGGGAGATGTGCGGTGTCCTGCGCCGTATCTTCGGGGAACAGAAGGAGTTCCTGATCTTTTAAGCCGAGGTGACGGCGAATAGGGGGACTTGGTTGGCTACCAGCAAGAATAAACCCGAGTGGCAGAAGCAGACCCTTGAGCCTGCATTGAAGCGCTCTCCACAGCGGGATGAGCCTTTCGAGACCAGCACCGGCATGAAGATCGACACCCTGTACGCTCCAGAGGATGTGGAAGGTCTGGACTATAACAAGGAAATAGGCTATCCCGGCGAGTACCCCTTCACCCGGGGGGTACAGCCTACCATGTATCGGGGCAGGCTGTGGACCATGAGGCAGTATGCTGGATTTGCCTCTGCCGAGGAATCAAATCAGCGTTACCGCTATCTCCTGGAACAAGGGCAGACCGGCCTCAGCGTCGCCTTCGACCTCCCCACCCAGATAGGCTATGACTCGGACCATCCCCTGTCCCAAGGAGAGGTGGGGAAGGTGGGGGTAGCCATAGATACCCTGGAGGATATGGAAGCCCTTTTCGCCGGCATCCCTCTGGACAAGGTGAGCACTTCAATGACCATAAATGCCACTGCCGCCATAATCCTGGCAATGTATATTGTCGTCGGGCGAAGGCAGGGGGTTGACCCGGTAAAGCTGGATGGCACCACCCAAAACGATATCCTCAAAGAATATATTGCTCGCGGGACCTACATCTTTCCCCCTCGCCCCTCGATGCGTCTCACCACAGACATCATTCAGTATTGTAGCCAGCAGCTGCCACGCTGGAACACCATGAGCATTGGTGGCTACCACATCAGGGAGGCGGGCGCTACTGCGGCCCAGGAGATCGGCTTTGCCCTGGCCAACGGCATTGCCTATGTTCAGGCGGCCATTGATGCTGGACTGGATGTCGATGACTTCGCCGGCAGGCTGTCCTGGATCTTCCAAACCGACAACCTCCTATTTGAGGAGGTGGCAAAGCTGAGAGCAGCGCGGCGGCTTTGGGCCAAGATCATGAGGGAGAGGTTCGGGGCCAAAGACCCGCGCTCCTGGATGTTCCGCACCCATGTCCAGACATCAGGGTCAAGCCTTGTGCCCCAGCAGCCGGTGAACAACATCGTGAGGGCCACGGTGCAATCGCTGGCTGCGGTGCTGGGAGGAGTACAATCCTTGGCAACCTGCTCCTGGGACGAGGCTTTGGCCTTACCCAGCGAGGAATCGGTGCAGCTCTCGTTGCGCACTCAGCAGATCATCGCCTACGAAAGCGGCGTTTGCGATAGCGTAGACCCCCTTGGTGGCTCCTACTTCGTGGAAGCGCTGACCAATGCCCTGGAGCAAGAGGCGAGGTCTTATATCGAGACCATCGATCGGCTTGGGGGCGCCGTGGCCGCCATCGAGCAGGGGTTCCAGCAAAGGGAGATACACGAAAGCGCCTACCGGCATCAACTGGATATCGAGAGCGGGAAGCGCAGCGTGATCGGGGTAAACAAGTTCGTCTCCCCTTACCCAAAGATCACCGGGCTAGTTCGGGTCGACCCGGCGGTGGCCCGGAGGCAAAAGGAACGCCTGGCTTCCACCAAAAAACGAAGAGACAATTCTCGGGTAGCCACCCTTCTAAAACGGCTTGAAGAAGTTGCCTGTGGAACCGATAATATCATGCCCGTCTTGGTCGAATGTGTGGAAGCCTACGCCACCCTGGGAGAGACATGTGAAGTATTGCGAGGCGTTTTTGGCGAGCAGAAGGAGTTTGTTCCTTTCTAGAGGCTAACTAAATAGTTCAAAATGAGGAGGTAATGGATGATCAAGAACTTCAATCATGTGGCCATTGCGGTAAAAAGCCTGGATGAGTCGTTGAAGCTCTTCGAGAACCTATTTGGGCTTAAAGCAACAAAAATCGAGGAGGTGCCTGACCAGGGGGTGAAGGCAGCCCTTATACCCATCGGCAGCGGGGAGATCGAGCTGCTGGAGCCCATCGACCCCAATGGAGGCGTGGCCAAGTTCATCGCAACAAGGGGAGAGGGCATCCATCATATTTGCCTCGAGGTTGACAATACAGATAAAGAGCTACAATCCCTGGCCGGTAAGGGCGTTCAGCTTATCGATAAGGTGGGACGCAAGGGGCTGGCAGGGAGGGTTGGTTTCATTCACCCCAAGTCGACAAAGGGTGTGCTCATCGAGCTAGCACAGAAGGTTGAACACTAAAGCATTGCAGTCAGAGAAAGGGGCGATTTTATTATGCAGGAAAGGATTCGGGTCCTGATAGCCAAGCCGGGTCTGGATGGGCATGACCGGGGGGCAAAGGTTGTGGCGCGGTTCCTGCGTGATTCAGGTATGGAGGTTATCTATACCGGGCTGCGCCAGACGCCAGAGATGATTGCTGAATCCGCTCTTCAAGAAGATGTGGATGTCGTGGGCCTAAGCATCCTCTCCGGGGCACACCTGGAACTCTTTCCCGCCGTTATGGGCCGGCTTAATGAGAAAGGGCTAAAGCCGATTGTGGTAGCCGGAGGGATCATCCCCGAGGAAGATATTCCTGCGCTGAAGCAGTTGGGGGTCAAGGCTGTTTTTGGCCCCGGCGCCTCAAGCAAGGAAATTGTGGACTATATCAAGAGCGCCGCCCCCCAGGGTAAGAGCTAGGTCCCGGTAAAGCGGTCTACAGGAGCAGTTGGGAATCCTTGGCTTAGTACTGGCTATTGTAGCTGTAGGTCGCTAAATCGAGCTGGCGCTAATGCCTACCGTTGGCCATTAGCGTCAGGGCTATTGTTTTAGTATTGGCAAGTGTCTTGCTGTCCACATTACGAATTTTATTGCCACCTCATATTTCGGGACTCGATCCATTTCTTCCTCTGAGCCACCCTCATCTCTTCATTAGAGGGCTCATAGCTCTCAAGAAAGGAATCCCTAAAAGCGGCGAATGTGCCGTCAATGATGTGCTTCCTCATCTCCGCCATTAACCTGATTACAAAGCGAAGATTGTGCAGGGTAGCCAGCCTATAAGCCAGGAGTTCCTCACACTTGAAGAGATGATGCAGGTATGCTGCGGAGAAGTTGCGGCAGGTATAGCAATCACAATCCTCCTCTATGGGGCTATCCTTTTCTCTGAAATGTGCGTTTCTTATTATGCATCTGCCCTTTTGGGTGAAGAGGCTGCCATTCCTGGCGATGCGAGTAGGAAGGGCGCTGTCGAAGAGGTCAATGCCCCGGGAAACCCCTTCAAACAGGTCCTCGGGCGAGCCCACCCCCATGAGATAACGCGGCCTGTCCTTGGGCAGCAAGGCCACGGTCTCCTCAATGATGGCCTTGGTTATATCTTTAGGCTCCCCCAGGCTTAGTCCACCTATAGCGTAGCCCGCAAGGCCCAGGGAGGTGAGAAACGTGGCTGACTCACGACGCAGTTCCTTGAATACGCCGCCCTGAACGATACCGTATAGCGCCCGTTTTTGCCGCCAGCTTTTCTGGCACCGCTCCGCCCAGCGGTGAGTTCGCTCTGTAGCCTGCCTCACCATATCAAAATCGTCGCTATAAGGAGGACACTCATCCAAGGCCATGATGATGTCGGCTCCCAGCGTCTCCTGGAACTCGATAGCGAGTTCCGGGGTGAGGAAATGCTCGCTGCCGTCGATGTGGGACCGGAAAAGCACCCCTTCATCATTTACCCGGCGCATATGGGCCAGGCTGAAGACCTGGTAGCCACCGCTGTCGGTGAGGACGGGGCCTTGCCACCCCATGAAGCGATGCAGCCCTCCCAGCCTTCCAATGACATCGATGCCGGGCCGGAGGTATAGATGATAGGTATTGCCCAGGACAATCTTGACCTCAAGAGAACGGAGGTCATCTGGCGTGAGCGACTTAACCGTCCCTTGCGTCCCCACAGGGATAAAGACCGGCGTGGGCACTGCCCCGTGGGGAGTAGTGAGCATGGCAGCGCGGGCCCAAGTACGGGGGCAGGATTCCTCTACCTCAAAATGGTGCTTGCCCTCGGTATCCAAGCTTTGTCGCTCCTTATGTCAACCGACTCTACCTGAGCCAAAGGTCTAAGCCCATGATGAAAAACAAAAGGCCAAGATAGGGGAAGGCGGTCAGCTTATATACCAGCCAAGCATGATGGGAGGTATTAGCGCGCAGCAGCCGGTAGGTAGCATAGACCATCGCCGCCCCCAAAACATTGGCCACCACCAGATAGAGAATACCAAAGTCGCCAAAGTGATAAAGGGCGATAGAGACCCCGTAAAGGGCAACCGTCAGGCCCAGGAGCACTTTTATCGTGTCCTCCACCTTCCAGGTAACCGGGAATATCCTGACGCCAGCCTCAAGATAATCATCGCGGTGAGCGGTCATGAGGCTCCAAACGTGAAGCGGCACCCATGCTGCGATGAGGAGACAGAGGAAGAGGATAGTGGGATTAAGCTGGTTGCTTATTGCCAGGTAACCGATGAGCACCGGAGCGCAGCTAGATATTATGCCCAGAAGATGAGTAGCCCCGGTTTTCCTCCAGGATAGGGCCGCGGCCACTCCTATCAAGCCGAAGAGGAAGCACAGGGGATGAAGAATCCAGGCGAGGCCGAGGGCCAAAGCTACCAAGGAGATCGCCAGCGGCAGGACCTTGCTCGGGGGGGAGATGCGCTTGGAGGGCAGCGCCCGGTGTTGGGTGCGCTTCATCCTGGCGTCTACCTCTCGGTCAAGGTAGTTGGTAAGACCATTGCAACCACCGCTTCCCAGGGCGATGGCGAGAAGGGCAAGGAAAAGCAACCCGAGGGGTGGACTGCCTGCTCCAGCCACCACTGCGGCGAAAACCCCAATAAAGGTAAGTAGAAGGGTCTCTTTAGGCTTCAGCACCTCGGTATAATTCGCTATGGCCCTGTGCATCTTGGGATTGCCTCTGTACGAGCATCGCTTTCTCTCAGGTATTCTGCATACCGTGCCAGGCTGGCGAAGACGAAGGCTGCTTGGTCAGGAAGTGTATAGCAAACGCCTCCCCTTTCCCCTATCTTCTGAAGCATTTCAGTCTCAAACGGCATCTCGGAGGCGACAACGAGCGCCTTACCATAGCTGTGGGCCATATCCATCAACCGGGAGAAGACATCGCCGATCTCATCCAGAACTATATTATTTATCTTTCCGCTCCGTTCTAGGCCACCGGAGGACAACCAATCAGTATGTCTTGGTAGTGCCGGCGTTAACCCCAGAAGTATCACACCATCGATGTTAGGACAGGCAAGCAGGACTTCGAAAGAATTCTGCACGTCACCAGGGCGAAGCCCTGCCACGAGATCCACTGGGTTCCCGCGGCTCCACCAGGAAGGAAGAAAAGTGTCCAGTTCCTTTATCGTCTCTTCGGGGAGTTCCACAACCTCTAGGCCAGCCATGGCGCAGGCATCGGAGGCAAGCACCCCCCACCCCCCACCACCAGTGATTATGCCCACTCTCCGACCCTTGGGCATAAACCCACCGGCGAGGGCAGCACCAACATAGAACAGCTCGTCCATATCCCTCACTCTTATGACTCCGGCCTGCTTACAAACGGCATCAAATATAGAATCCGATCCCGCCAGAGAAGCGGTGTGTGATTTGGCTGCTTTGGCCCCGGCAATGGTACCCCCAGCCTTCAGCATAACGATGGGCTTCTTCGCGGTCACCCGTTTTGCCGTCTCGAGGAACCTTCTACCGTCTTTGAACCCCTCGATATAGCTGAGTATAACCTTAGTCTCCGGGTCCTCCGCCAGGTACTCGAAAACGTCCTCACAATGAAGGGCAGCCTCGTTTCCAGTGCTTAGATACTTGCTGAAACCAAAGCCCCGACTCATGCACTTTCTGGCCACGGTGCCAGCTACATTGCCGCTTTGCGAGACTATAGATAGTGGCCCCGGCGGAGGGAATAGCGGTGGCATGAGGGCATGGAGCTTGGAGCTGATGCTTATAATGCCCTGACAGTTGGGCCCTACCATTGTCATACCACCCTGGCGCGCTATCCGAACCGTTTCATTTTGAAGCCTTTCCCCTTCAGCACCTATCTCGGCGAAGCCAGCGGTTATGACGAGCGCTGCTTTGATGCCCTTCTTTACGCACTCCGCAACCACTCCAGGAACGCTAGGAGGAGGGACAACGATAACCGCCAGGTCTGGAATCTCAGGAAGCCCTTCGATGCTAGAGTGCACCTCCAGACCCAGGATTTCCTTTTCCTTAGGGTTTATCGGGTAGACCCGGCCTTCGTACCCTCCGTTCAGGATATTGGCCAGAATGATGAAGCCCCACTTTCCGGGGTTTCGGGATGCTCCCACAAAGACAACAGAATTGGGATTAAATAGAGGCTCAAACCTATCCGATATCATAGACACAGAACTACTCCTATCAACTTACCAGACATCGGCATCAATAACATGGACGCCTTCGTTGTCGAACCAAACGATTCAAATTCAACCATTATATCAGGCTATTAGCTGCTCAAGCACGCTGGTTACATCATTAGAGGGCACATCATCCCTCAAAACAGGTTTACCAACCCCGGCCAATAGTACCCAGCGCACTGCCTTCTCCCTCACCTTCTTGTCCAGCTCCATTGCTTCCAGCGCTCCAGCCCTGTTAACACCGCTGCATGAGGTAGGCAGCCCAAAGGTTTGGATCAGCCTCCTCTGCCGTTCCACAATTTCTGCTGGCAAAAGCCCCAGCCGCTGGCTGAGCATTGCCGCCCCCGTCATCCCGATCGCCACTGCCTCGCCGTGGAGGAAGCGCTCGTATCCCGTGGCTGCCTCAAGCCCGTGGGCTATGGTGTGACCGTAATTGAGGATCATGCGCCGCCCCTGCTCCTTCTCATCCTCGCCCACCACTCCCGCCTTAAGCGCCGCACTGCGCTTGATCGCCTCGGTAATAGCTTCCGTTTCCAGATTAAGCAGCCTTTCGCTATTAGCCTCCAGAAATTCCAAGAAACCGGGATCAAGAATTAAGGCGTGTTTGATCACTTCGGCCCATCCTGAGGCGAGCTCCCTTCGGGGCAGAGTGGAAAGGGTGCTTACATCGGCGATGACCAGCCGAGGTTGATAGAAGGCACCAATGAGGTTCTTGCCCTGCGGGTGATTTACGGCAACCTTGCCTCCGATAGAGGAATCGGCCATGGCAACCAGGGTTGTGGGCACCTGGACCAGGGGCAGCCCGCGGAGGAAAGTAGCGGCAACAAAGCCAGCGAGGTCTCCCACCACCCCTCCACCCAAGGCAACAATAGCATGGCCCCTCTCGGCGCGGCCTGCCACCAGCCAATCGTAGAGCTTTACCGCGGTATCAATGGTTTTCGTGCCTTCGCCCGGCGGCACAGCGAATGACTCCACCCCGAATCTAGCCTGCTCCAGAGATTTGCGGGCGCGAGCACCGTAGCGGGAAAAGACCTCTTCATCGCTAATGATGTGGGCAAAATCGCCTAGCCCGGCGTGGCGCATCCGGCTTCCCAACTCGTCAAGAAGCCCCCCACCCACAAAATAGGGATAGCTTGCAGTGGCTGTGGTCACGGTAAAAGCAGGGCCGCCCGCCTCGCAGTAGGGCGCATCGCTCTCGCGGACGGCAGCCGGAGACGGAGGGAAGAGAGCGCTGCGCCTACGCTCCGGGTCCCATGCCCGGCTCACCAGCCTCCAGCCGCGAACCACCTCATCGCAGACCTCGATAATGCCAAGGGCGTCGGTGTGCACCGTCCAGTCAGCCATAGCGTAAAACGGCTGGCGAAACATCTTCAAGGACTCGATGCGCTTGAGCGGGTCATCGCCGGCAAGGAGCGGCCGGACCACCGAGCTAGCCTTTTGCGCGGCGAGGAGGCGCTGGTATATGGTCAGAGGTTTAGCCTCAAGGCATATCACCACCCCGCTCTGAGCTAAAAGCTCGCGGTTCCGGGGGTCGACGATGGCCCCGCCCCCGGTAGCGATAACAAGCCCCATCTTAGCGCAAGTCCGCTCCAGCACCTGGCGCTCCAGCTCCCGAAACTTCGCCTCGCCGTCCTGGGCGAATATTTCGGGTATGGGCTTGCCGGCGAGGGCTACGATCTCGTCGTCGCTGTCCACAAAGGTCCAACCCACGCGGCGCGCTACCTCCTGCCCCACCCTCGTCTTGCCGGTGAAGGAGAAGCCGATCAGGATAATGTTTCTAGGAGCTTTTTTATCCATCGAACCCCCTCTCGGTAATCGTGGTTCCCCAGTGCCCAAGGATACCGGGGAGGGCTTTCCAAGACCATCGGCAGGGAAGGTCTCCCCTTGGCTATCGCTTCCAATATGCGGGCAATATCCACCCATCCCTGCGCTGAGTTCTGGCTGGGATGAACGGGTATATGATGAAAGCTAATGTAATCGTCCATTCCCCGGTTGTTCCACAGATGTACCGAACCCACATGGGGAGCGACCTGCTCGGCAAAGCGGTACAGGTCGAAGCCATCCCGCTGGGCCGAGAGATTCATATGGCCGGTATCGAAGCAGTAGCGAAGCACAGGGAAAAGGGTTACCACCTCAGCAATGAACTCCGCAGTGAGGAAGGGGCTTGGCCCGAAGCCCTCCACATGTATGGGCGTTTCATATTCCTCGCCCAGCAGGGCGAGCCGGTACGCGCTATCTAGCGCAATCTCCTTTAGCTCGGCGTAACTCTTGCCCCTCGCCTCGATAAAGGGAGGAGAAGGAAAATGGACTACCACATACTCGGCGCCGAAGTCCCTTGCCATCTCCATCGTCAACCTGATCATCCTCAGATTGAGCTCCCTGTTCTCCCGCCCTACGTCGCATAGGAAAGCCCAGGTTGGCGGTTCGGGATACCACTCCGGCTTGACCAGGGGGCAGTGAATGCTCATCGCTATGTTATGGGCCCCAATCTCCCTCTTGAGCCAGGGAAGCTCTTCCGGCGGCAAGTGATAGAATTCTCCCCGCTTAAGCTCGTTGCCCAAGATCACTTCCCTGAAGCGCTCCATGCGGTTGCAATGAAAACCGAGTTCACTCACCCGACCTCCTACCAATCGAGTCCAAGTATCCCTTATAGTTGCGCATAGTCTCCTTCAGGTGGTCGCCGCCAAACTTCTCCATCATTGCATCGGCGAGGACTATGGCCAGCATCGCCTCGCCTATCACCCCGGCGGCGGGGACTACACAGACATCGCTGCGCTCAACGTGGGCCTGAACCACCTCGCCCGTTTTCAGGTCAACCGAGGGCAGGGGCTTAGCCAGGGTAGGGATGGGCTTAACCACTGCATTTACTACGATGGGCTCGCCGTTGCTCATCCCGCCCTCGATGCCCCCAGCGCGGTTGGTGGCGTGGCGCCACTTCCGCTTAGCCTTGTCGAACTCAATTATATCGTGGGCCTGCGATCCTCTCAGTCCGGCCAGGGAAAAGCCGGCGCCAATCTCCACGCCCTTGACCGCGTTGATGCTCATTATCGCCTGGGCAATCCTGCCGTCGAGCCTGCGATCCCACTGTACGTGGCTCCCCAGGCCAATGGGCACGCCGCTGGCGATCACCTGGAAGACGCCCCCCAGGGAATCGCCCGCTTCCTTGGCCTGGTCGATGGCGGCCATCATCGCTTTTTCCGCCTCGGCATCGGCGCAGCGCACCGCCGAGCTTTCCACTCTCGCCCAATCTATCTTCTCTATCGTCTTAGCACAATTCCCGCCGATGCCGACGGTGTGGCTGTGAATTTCGATGCCAAACTCTTCGAGCAGCCTTCGCGCCACCGCGCCAACAGCGACCCTGGCCGCGGTCTCGCGGGCGCTGGCCCGCTCCAGGATGGGGCGCACATCCTCCTGGGCGTATTTCATCGCTCCCGCCAGGTCAGCGTGGCCTGGGCGCAGCCGCGTTACCGGCTCCACCGCTTTCGCAGTGGGCGATATGCTCATTATCTCCTTCCAGTTCTCCCAGTCGCGGTTCCAGATAAGGAGGGAGATGGGGCTGCCCATAGTGAAGCCGTGGCGCACACCGGAAAGGATTTCGGCGCGGTCCTGCTCGATTTGCATGCGGCGGCCGCGCCCGTACCCTCCCTGGCGCCGCTTCAGGTCGCGGGCGATGTGCTCCTCATCGAGGGCCAGCCCCGCCGGCACCCCCTCGACGATGGCGGTCAGCGCCCTGCCATGCGATTCACCTGCTGTTAAGAAGCGAAACATTTGATTAAACCTCGTTGACTAAGGGATAACCTCTTCCTCATTGAAGACGAGCCTGGCAGACTTTGGCGAGGATACTCTCCACCTCTTGTAACTTCTTCTTATCGCTCACGCCAATACGCCAATAGGCCGAGTCATCCCGACCCCACCAACCATTCTTTCTGATACCGTCAGCCAGATGGGCTACCCGTGCCCTCCGTGCCCATTCTGCATTTGTGCTTATAATTATGATAGCTAACGATTCTCGGCAGTTGCCAAACGCAAAATTCATTCCACTAGCATAGAAGCTCAACCGTCCTGTCTTTGTAACCTTTACTTCCGTATTGAGACCTGTCCTTACCCCAACACCCTTCGCAAGCTCATATATCGCCTCAAGCCATTCAGGCAATCGAGTTTCCCTTTCCATCAAAGCTCCCTTCGCCGCCGCAAACATTATGTCAATTGGCGCCTTCTTGCCCGTCCACAGCTCGAAGGCGGCCGCCCCCTGGTAGACCAGCATCGCCAGCCCTCCCAGAGTGCGCGCGCCAACGCTCTTCGCCGCCAAAAGCAGCGGCGTCTCGATAGGATTATACACCACATCGTAAATTAGCGCCCCTTTGGGGATAAGCTTCGCCTCAAGTGGCGACTGGCTCTCGCTGGGGCTGTGCTTCATCCCCACCGGCGTGCAGTTGACGACGAGGTCGCAGTTGGAGAGCGCCGCCTCAAGGCTCTCCTCTTCACCGTCGAGGACGTTGACCTCAACACCCAGCTGCCTCAAGCTCGAAGTGAGCCCCTGCGCCCTCTCCCCAACGATGTCCGTTATGGCCAGCGACTTCACCCCGGCACGGGCCAGGGCAAAGCCCGCCGCCTTAGCCACCCCCCCCGCCCCGAGGAGCACGACCCTTTTTCCCCTTGGCTCGAAGCCGCCCTCTTGCCGCAGCGCCCGGAGAAAACCCTCGGCATCGGTGTTGTAGCCGGAGAGCTTGCCCTCTTTATTGACAACGGTGTTCACTGCCCCGATCTGGCGGGCGAGCTCATCGAGCGAGTCTAACAAGGGCAACACCGTCTCCTTGTAAGGCACGGTGACGTTGGCCCCCAGGGTCGAACGGTGGCGAAGCCTCTCGGCGAGGGCATCAAATTGGGCCGGCTCCGTCTCCCAGACCTCGTAGCGCAGGTCGAGCCGGTAGTGGTCGAAGGCCGCCTGCTGCATGGGTGGAGAGACGGAATGCCCCAGGGGGTAGCCAATTAGACCGACATACCTCGTCATAAGGCATATACCCCCATACTAAAAGAGGCGAACCTGAAATGCATGACGGCCTTCAGCCCGGCATCATCCATTTTCTGGCGAAAGCGAGCGTCCCCGATCAAGGTAAGCCTGTAAGATAATGGCTGCGGCCAGAGCATCGCGGTGCGCCTTTCTCTTCCCGCCTTTCATTCCGGCATCCCTCATAAGGTGCTCGGCGGCGACAGTGGACAGCCGCTCATCCCAGGTATCGACAGGAACGCTGATGCGCTGAGAGAACGCCTTTGAGAAGGCAATAACCTCCTCTGCCTGTTTCCCAATACTGCCATCCATGGAGCGGGGCAATCCCACCACGATTCGATTTATGCCCCACTCGTTGATAAGGGTCAGGATCGCCTTGATGTCGGCCTCCTCATCTATCCTATCGATCACGGTAAGGGGTATAGCGAGCATTCCTTCGGATGCGGCGATTGCCACCCCGATCCGCTTCTGGCCAACGTCCAGGCCCATGGTGCTCACT
>Ga0315277_10006685_pt1 | contig 15025 bp, 10 predicted proteins | sample YL17G05_15_MG_FD_203695 | JGI IMG/M metagenome (GOLD analysis project Ga0315277, IMG submission 203695) | Sediment microbial communities from Yellowstone Lake, YNP, Wyoming, USA - YL17G05_15 | ecosystem: Environmental > Aquatic > Freshwater > Lake > Sediment | place: USA: Wyoming | collected...
GGCCGCATTCACGGCGAGCGCGGCTCTTGATCCGTCCACCCCTCGCTTTCTACGAATTGCTGGCGATCAACTCAGCGCCCGGGAACTGACGGCGGTCGTCAGTGAGGTGACCGGAAAGGAGTTCCGCCTGTTCCGCGCCGGAGGTCTGGGAATGCTCGGCACGCTTGTCAAGGTCGCGCGCACGGTCGCTCCCGGAGAGAAGGAACTTTACCCGGCATGGCAGGGCATGCAGTACATGCGTAACATGTTCGACGGCCGGGCAAAGCTAGAGCCGCTCGACAACGATCGCTATCCCAGTATTCGTTGGACGACTGCGCGGGATGTGCTCTCAGCGCGCCGAGTCAGCTAGCCTGCGCGCCGGCAAGAGCTCGGTGGGCGCCTACCGTAGTTTATGCGCACGTTTCAAGAGTCCGGACGACGGTGCTAAGCCGAGAGGACCGCGGAGACGAAGGCACATACATGAACACTGGACAGTACGTCCTGAATGTGTGGCGGCTCGACCGGCGGGGCCGATCCGTGGCTGGTTCACGCCAAGACTTGTGTAGTCCACAGACTTGCCGGGGAAGCATGGATGAAGGTATCTGATGAACCGTGCGGAGATCTTTACTTAAACTTCCACCCAAGACCGTCGTCGATTTTCCAGTCTCCTCGTGTCAATTCCTTCTTTCCCTGAATGACCACGTAGGAAGCAACCTTGTCATACAGGTAGGAATCGCAGATCTGAAGAGTTGAAGCTTCGCTAAGGCCGGCATATAGGACAATCAGTCCACCAGGGTGGAAGGGGCTCCCCACCACTTGCGCCACTGCCTGCGTCGGCTGGTCATAGGTGGCTCCCTGCCAGATGAAGGACTGCTTTCGGGACCTCAGGCGGGGTGCGTTTCAGTCTGGCGCCAGCGCGTGGGAGGCAATTCGGGGACAGGCAACGAATTTCGCAAAAGCGGCGAAATTCGCGCCAGTCCCCGAATTGGAGGCGCCGCGTCGGAGCGAGACGGGGAACTTTCTGGAGAGGCCGGGAGGCCTGTCCCCTCTCTACTTCTGGGCCTCGTCCACCGTCAGGAACTGATCGGCTGCCAGACTCTTGAGCGTTTGGTGTATTCCGCTGGGCCACTGGATCTCCAGGGAGTTGATTCTGGTCTCCGGGCCCAGCCCGAAATGCACGCGCTTGTCGCTGGAGGACATGAACCCGACGCTGACCGCCACGTGGTTGTACAGCACACGGCCACTTGCGGTGGTGAGTCTGACCTTGGCTCCGATGGCGTCGCGGGCGCTCTTGTGCCCCACCAGGCTCAGCATCAGCCAGTGATTGCCGCTGCCGGCGGTGTTCATCAGGATGCGCGGCGGCTGGTTCAGCGAGGTCACCACAATGTCCAAGGCCCCGTCGTTGTTCAAATCACAGAACGCCGATCCGCGCTGGTAGCCCTTGGGCAGAAAGTCTTTGCCCATCTCCTCGGAGACGTCCACAAACGACTTGCCGTCCACATTCTCGAACATCGTGTCGTGCTGCGGGGACTTGGCGCTCATCATGTCCACGTCGCCGTTCGAGGAGTAGATGTCCTTCCAGCCGTCGTTGTTGTAGTCGATGAAGCCGTTGCTCCAGCCCGAGTAGGGCATGCTGAGCTTCTGGATCCTCGACAGGGACGAATAGAACTCGAACAGGTCGCCACGATTCCGTAGCAACTGCCAGATCTGGCCCATCAGGTTGTTGTAGAAGATGTCCACCTTGCCGTCGTTGTCGAAGTCCTTGGCGTCGGAGCCCATGGAAGAACCGACTTGCGCGTTCTCGTTGTAGGCCACGCCGAGTTCAAGCCCCTTCTCCTGGAAGGTCCCGTTTTTCTGGTTCATGAACAGGGAGTTGGGATCGGTGTCGTTGGCGATGAAGACGTCCATCCAGCCGTCGTCGTTGAAGTCGGCAATGGAGACGCCCATCCCTTTGCCGGGCGCCGCGGCGAAGCCGGACTTCGCGGTCACGTCTACGAACCTGCCCTTGCCCAGATTGCGGTACAACCGGTGCGGAACACTGGGATAACGCTGCGGATTGCAGTAGTAGTCGCGGTCGTTCATCATGCAGCGGGCGTCCGTCTTCGGGCTCCAGAGGGTGTAGTTGGAAACGATCAGGTCCAGCAATCCGTCGTTGTCGAAGTCGAACCATGCGGCCGCGATGCTGAGAGTGTTGGCCGGTTTGCCGCCGATGCCGGAGGCCGCGGTCACGTCCGTGAACGTGCCGTCCCCGTTGTTGTGGTAGAGGGCGTTCTTGCCGATGCTGCAGATGAAGAGATCTCCGTAGCCATCGTTGTCGTAGTCGCCCACCGCCACGCCGAAGTTGAAATCCAGGTGATCTCCGGTGAGACCCGCCCTGGCCGTGACGTCTTCAAAAGTCCCGTCGCTCCTCTGGCGCAGGAGGCAATTGAAATAGGAAGGATCCGTCTTCTTCAGGTCCGGCAGTTTGGCGCCGTTGGTGAAGAAGATGTCCATCCTGCCGTCGTTGTCGAAATCGAAGACCGCAACCCCGCCGCACATGGGCTGTGGAAAGAACTTCCGGCCGACGAAGCTGTTGTTGGAGGTGTAGGAGATTTTCGATCGCGGCGCGAGGTCCACAAAACCGGGCCGCCGGGCGGACTGCGCGGGCCGGGCGGGCGCGAGAGCCAGGAACCAGACGGCACAGGTTCCCGCGGCCAACGGAACCAGCGCGCGCTTCATTGGATCTTCTCCTGATACTGCCTGGCTCGCTGTTCCATGGTCAGCTTCTCCGAGAGCGCCTTTTCGCGGTCGCCATCGGCTTTGCGCCCCAGGCGGTAGTAGACGGTGGCCAGGGAGATGTGCGCCTCCACGAACCGCGGCGCCCGCTTGACAATCGCCTCCAGCCCGGCTCGGGCCTGGTCGAGCTTGCCGGCGGCCAGGTTGACGGAGGCGAGTTGAAACTCCGCGCGGAGTTCGCCGGGCCGCACGCGCAGCGCCCGGTCCAGCAGCTTGCGCGCGCCGTCGTAGTCCTGATCCTGTTTGAGCAGGGCCGCCAGTTGCAGGTTCGATTCGAAATCGTTGGGATTCAGCTCGAGCTCCTTCTGGAAAGCCAGGCGGGCGGCCGCGGTGTCGCCGGTCTGGATGTGGGCGCGGCCCAGGTAGGAATGGACGTCCGGAAGATGAGGATTCAACTCCGCGGCTTTCTCCAGATCGGCAATCGCGGCTTCGAAATCCAATGCATCCAGCTTGGCCGTCCCCAGCAGAAGCCGGGCTTCCGCCGAATCGCCGTTGCGCAGGATACGATCGATTACCTGCTGGGCGCGATCGATCTGTTTGTCGCGCAACAACGCCGTCCCCAGCAGGTATGCTATCGCCAGGTCGCTCTGATTCTGCTTATCCACCTGGGCCAGAAGGTCGATCACCTTGCGGTCCTCGCCCCGGCGTAGCCAGCAGTCGGCCAGCAGCAGCATGACCTGCCGATCGGCCGGCTGTTTGCTATGCAGCGTGGAGAGTTCTGCCGCGGCGTCGGAAATCTGGCCCAGTTTGTAATGCGCCAGGGCCAGGTTCAGCCGGATGCGTGGATCTTGGGGACGGCGCTTGAGCGCTTCACGATACTCAGCGATAGCCTCCCCGTAACGTCCGGTGCGTGCCAGGGCGACGCCGAGATTGGAGCGTGCGTCCACTGCATCGGGCCGGAGTTTCAAGTATGCCCGGTATTGCGGAATCGAACGCTCCACTTCGCCCGCCTGGTGCAACGCAATGGCCCCCTGAAGAATCCGCTCCGGATTCTCCTGCCCGCTGGCCGCACCGCAGAACAGCATCAGGGCCATTACTGCGTAAAGGTGTACCATGGGCGTCCAAGGCCCAGCATAGAACAACGGCAAGCGCTATGGTCTCTCGCGGGCTTTCATGAGACCACTGTCAAGGCCCGATGAGAACTCCCCATTTTACCGGCCGAAGGTTCCCCACCCCCCGCCAGGTGGTGGTTGACGCCAACCACCACTTCCCGGAGCATGGGTAACAACTGGCCGAGCGGAGACGGGCTCTGCCGGAGAGCAACCCGCCCAGGGATAGCCGGCTGCAGACTCGTCGAGACCATGGCCGGAGCGGCGGCCTGCTGGTCCGTTGGGAATCGCTGCAGGGAAGGCAACCGGCTCCTCATCCTGGACGACTTTGCAGTTCTTGCGATCCAACTTGAACAGGGAGTCCGAAGCTGAGGGGTGTCTCGTGAAAGGGATACGCAGGCCAGAGGAAATCCGCGCGAGCGTGCGTTGCTTCCGGCGGCACCCCTCGGTCCGCTGCTGGCCAGCTTCCGAGTGGGGGATGATCCGGGAGTTGACTGGCCCGGTCAATTCTGGGGCGCTTTGAGGACCCGGATGAGTCGCGCTAGCGGACCGCGATGAACTCAGCCGCGAGAACCGCTGGATCCTTCGTTCTTGCGTTGCGCATAGTACGCAGAATGCGGGCGTCCCAAAAGCCTGCTTGCCGGAACTCATCACAGAAAGCGACCGCTTCCTTCGCGCCGGCGATTCAGGAGAACCAGTTCGCCGCTCCTGCACGCGAAGCCTCCTGTAACGGTGCCCGCAAAACAAGCTCCGCACCGAACACGGAGCCGCCGGGCTTTACGATACGGGCGAGTTCCCTGAAAAGCTCGTCACGAAATGGGTTTAAATTGAAGATCCCGTTCACGAGGGCCTGGTCGACACAGGCGTCGGCCAGAGGGAGCTGCTCCGCAGCCGAGCGGAGGAACATCACGTTGGCCAATCCGAGTTCTCGTAGCGAGGAATTCGCACGATCGAGCATCGCTTCGCTGAAATCGATGCCGACGACTCGTCCTTCTGCACCAACCCGCTGAGCAGCGATCAGGGAGTCCAGCCCCGAGCCGCATCCGAGATCGACCACTGTGCCTCCGGCTGGAAGGGTGGCAAAGATAGAAACGTTGGAGACTCCAGCGAACCCCTCGATTGCGGTATGGGGGATCGTGTCTAGGATCTCACGTGGATAGCCCAAGCTGAGAGCGAACTCCTCTCCCACGGGAAACGGATGCTTCTCGCCAGGGTTGGAGGCAGCCCTTGAGTACGCTACCCGCACACTCTCCCGTAGTCTTGTGGGATCTGACTCCACAACATTAGTTTCCCACCGTTTTGTCGCGGGTAGGGTCTCTTCGTTCAGATCTCTTCGTCCAGCCTGAGATGACCGCGATGATTCCGATCGTGTCACGCGCTATCCGGAAACTATCCGCCGACTCTGGCGCGGCGCCCCTGCGCCGCGGCTGGCCCCCAGGCCGGCATTTTCACGCTGGTGGGCGGCCATCCGGCCAGGAGGGTTTGCCGTTCTATTTTGGCTGCGGCACAGCCGCGCCCGGTCGCCGCGCCTCGGCGGTGAAAGGCTGGCGGCCAAAGTAAGCAAGGGCTTCGCCCTTGAAATCCCTGGCGGGATTTGGAAGTCAGGAGCCAGGAGTCAGGAGTCAGAATGGCCGAGCCAACGGCCCTATCCAAGCGGCCGCGGTTCGGAAATGTTGGAGTGGGTTTGTCGAGGATCTTCGAGGTTAGAATCTAAGGGCCAGCAGCGACACCGAGTGCGCCGGAAACTCGAGCGTGAATCGCGCGCCGAAGCCGCTGTGATCCCGGCTGGAAACTCCCACGACCTCCGGGCGCTCGAAGGAATTCATGGCCTCCGGAGAAGGTCCGTTGAGGGTGAAAATGCGGCCGCTGGGTTTCGGGCCGGCCCCGGCAATCTCGAAGCTGGCCGTGAGCGGCCGGTCTATGTGCCGGTTCACCACGCCGATCGAAACCGAACCCTGCTGGTCGCGGGTGGCGCAGATGTCCAGGTAGTCGATCTGGCCGTGCGCCTTGGAGGTGTAAGCGGGCCCCTGGGTCCAGGTGTGTACCACCCGGTCGCCGCCGTGGGCGCGGTAGAGTTCCAGGGGGAAGAACGTGGGCTGGAGGAACAGGCCCTTGGGACTGGTCATGATGGGTGCGATGACGTTGACCATCTGGGCCAGGTTGGCCATGGTCACCTTATCTCCCCAGCGCTGGAACAGGTGGATCATAGAGGCGGTCCAGAGGGCGTCGCGCAGGTTGTAAGGCTCCTCCAGCTTGGCCTTCACCTGGCGGTCGCGCCCGTCCCGCCGCCGGTACCAGATGTTCCATTCGTCGAAGGCGATCTCGATGCGCTTGTCCGGCAGCGGGATCTCGAAGCCGCTGGGCCGGCGGCCGCGCATCCGGCTCATGGCGATCTCGATGACCCCATCGGTGACGCGCAGCAGGTCTTCGGCGCGCTTGACGGTGGCCAGCAGCTCGTAGTAGTCGTCCCCGCCGACATAGAGGTGGACGGAGATGTAGTCCACGATCGGCCCAAGCATCTCCAGCACCGTGGCGTTCCATTGCGGGTCGGAGGCGCCGCAGGCGATCAGGCGGATGGAAGGGTCCACCCACTTCATCATCTTGGCGGCCTCCAGCGCCACCTTGGCGTAATCTTCGGCGCTTTTGTGCCCGGCCTGCCAGAGGCCGTAGATCTCGTTGCCCAGACCCCAGTACTTCACGCCATGGGGTTCCGGGTAGCCGTGCTTGCGGCGCAGGTTGGCGTAGTGCGTGTTCTCCACCCCGTTGCAGTACTCGACCCAGTTGGCGGCCTCCTCGATGGCGCCGGTCCCCAGATTGATGCAGAGGTAAGGCTCCGCGCGGATGCGGCGGCAGTACTCGATGAACTCGTTGGTGCCGAAGCGGTTCGGCTCGACCGCGAACCAGGCCGTGTCGAAGCGCCTGGGCCGCTGGTCTTTCCCTCCGACGCCATCCTCCCAGTGATAGCCGGAGACGAAGTTGCCGCCCGGCCAGCGCAGGATGGGGACGCGCAGCCGCTCGACGGCCGCCTGGACGTCTTTGCGGAAACCCTGGGCGTCGGAGAGCGGCGAGCCCTCTTCATAGAGGCCGCCATAAATGCAGCGGCCCAGGTGCTCGATGAACTGGCCGAAGATCATGGGGTTGACCCGAGCGGTGAGCTGCTCGAGGTCGATCTTGACGCGGGTGAGGCCGGGCGCCGGCGCGCCCTCGCGGGCGTGGGCCATCTGCGCGGGGTGGAGAAACTGAATGAGGGGAACGGCTGAGAGGATGGTGCGTCGGGTGATCATGGCAGGCTCCTGGAGTATTGTACTGCGCCTACTTGCGCACGGCCAATACGCTGTTGGCGGGGTCCAGCAGAATCTTGGAGGGGGCCTGGCGCACGGTCAGGCTGAAGGGCGCCGGGCCGGCGACGGTTCGAACCCAGTGGGTGACAGAGCGGCCCTTGCCGAATTGCACCTCGATGGGCACATAGACGCTGAAATCCTCGTCGGCGTCGCTTTGGGTGACCGTTCCGCTGATGCGCAGGGAGGGCGCTTTGCCGCGCACCGAGTGATTGAACTTCAAGGTGGGGATGCCGGTGCCGTACACCCACTGGTCGAAGAAGGCCTCCAGTTGGGGGTCGGGAGAGCGGGTCGGCAGAAACTGCGCGGCCAGCAGGCGAAACTGCTCGGTGGTGATTGCCCGGTACTGATAGCGGCGCCGCATCTCGCCCAGCATGGCTAAAAAGCGTTCGTCCCCGGTGCGCCACCGCAGCATGTGCATGATCCAGGAACCCTTCTCGTAAATGATGGTCCGCCAGGCGCCGGGCACCCGAGAGTTCTCCAGCCGGGCTCCCCAGATGACCGGACCTGCCGAATCGGTTCTACGGCCCTCCTCGGTCTTGGCCAGCAAGTGGTTCTTGTACTCGGTCAGCACCGATTCCAGCGCCCGCGCGCCCTTGCGCTTCTCCAGGAACAGGAGGGCGGAATAGTTGGCCAGCGCTTCCATGATCCAGTCGTCCTGATAGCCCGCCGAGGCCACCACGTTTCCCCACCACTGGTGAGCGGTCTCGTGCGCGCTCAGGATCTCGGAGAAAAAGGTTTGCTGAGACTCGCTGCGCACGGAGGCCGGCCTTTCCTCCGGGTTCAGGTAGGTGATGGTCGACAGGTAGAGCAACCCCGGAAAGCCCTGGCCAAAAGTGCCCGGGATGGGAGACACCGTCAAGGTCTTCAGGGGCGGCGGCCCGAAGTGGGCGCTCATGAACTCCAGGGCCGCGGAGATCTCGGAAGCCAGCCGCTCCAGCCGGGCGGCCGGATTGGGCCGCAGGGGTTCGACCGGCACCCGGATGACGTCCACGGGCCGGCGCTGGCTGAGAGGGGTCAGCGGGCTCAGTTGGGGCAGCAGGATGACCGCCGAGACCTTCGGCTCGAGGGCCCGCTCGACCTGCCGGTTGGCATACACCTCGACCGTGTAGCCGCCGCGCGTGACGCTCTCCCGCTGATAGTTGCCCAGATTGAAGCCGGCCACCCGGATGCGAGAACTGGTCCTGCGGCGCGTGACGCGCCAGTCGCCCTCGGTGCGGTCGTCGACAATCTCCCCGGTGGCCACCAGTCCCAGGTCCTTGGGGTAGCGGAAGGTCAGATCGTGGCGGGCAAATTGCATGCCCCGGCTGGGGTACCAGGATCCCCGTGCGCCCACGTAGTACACGCCGTTGCCGGCCTGCGACACCACCGCCCCCTGCTGCCGGAATTCGATCTCATAGGACCGGGCCGGTTGCAGCTCCTGAGAGGGCACCACCAGAAAGGCGTCGTTGCTGCCGCCCCGGATCAGGTTGGCGCGCAGCGACTCCGGCTGGAAGACCTCCACCGGCTCGCCGTTGATCCGCGCTTCGGTGACGCGCATCTGGCGGGAAATGTAGAACTCCAACGGGCGCTTCCCCTCCGAGCCGGGCGCCAGCCTGGCCCGGGTGATCACCTTCAGGCCCAGGTCCGGCTCCAGAGTGGCATCCATGCGAAAATCGCTCAGCGCGGCCTCAGGCGGGGGAATCTCGCGGGTGTGGTTTCGAAAAGACCGGGCCTCAAATCGAGTCCAGATGTCAAAGAAGGTCCGATCCTGGTGGGATGCGACCTGGCCGACCGTGATCTGCTCATCTGACCGCGGATCGTAGAGCACATCGAAGTTTCCCAGGCGGCGGCCGGCCAGAGCGCCATAGAAGAAGCCGTTCTGCGGCCGGTTGGGAGAGAGGAAATCGTAGACCAGGCGGATCTGAAAACTGGAGGCGAAATTCCGGACCGCCAGATTCCAGGACTGCGCCAGCACCAGGCCCATCTCCGGGCTCCTGCGCAACGGGTCGTGCTCCCGGATCTGCTGGACCAGCTTGGCATAGCTCTCGTCCGCGAAGGTGAAGATCGCGCTTTCGAAGTGCTCGTTGAGATTCGGCGAGCTGGTGTAGGAAGCCAGCGCCAACCGCTCGGAGCGCTGCGGCGGGAAGATCATCAGCTCGGCGTCGCCACCCTCGACGTCGGCGCTGAACACCGCCGACATCCGCACCCCATCCACAGGCCTTCCGAAGATCAGATAGCCGTCGGTCAAATAGATGCGGATATCTTCCTTAGCGAAGTTCAGTTCCCGGACCCGGTAACACTCCTCCGGGTCCAGGCCGGCGTTGAGGATGCGCCGGGCCAGCTCGGCCGTAGTGCCGGTCCCCCCCCAGAGCAATCCCGGCAACAGCGCCATGCTCAGGACTGTGAGAACCCGGCTCACTCCTTCAGTTTACTGCGAAACGCCTCACCGCGAAACACTTCACCGCAGAGACGCCGAGAACGCAGAGACTGCGCAGAGAAGAACTCAACGACCTGTCTCTGGGTGTCTGCGGTGAGGGCGTTTTTCCAAAATGAAACGCCGCCGCCGCCCGGCGGTTTCAAAATGGGACTACGCCGAAGGGACGGCCCCCGGAATTGGCCGGGCGGTTGGGGCTAAGAGATTCTCCGCTGCTGCTGTAAGTGAAACACTCTATGGAAAATCGCCCGCCGGCTCGGTCAGGATGAGAAGAGCTAGTTTCGCTGCTCCCGCGAATGGCCGCCGGCTTGCATATTGGGTGTCCGCCATGTCCATCCAGGTAATTTGCAAAGAGCGAATCAGCCCGGCGCAAATCGTCAAACGCGACGGGGTGGTGCTAGAGCATCTGCCGCTGGTGCGGGCCATCGCCGTGCGGGTTCACGAGAACCTTCCGGTGCATGTGGACATTGATGACCTGGTGCATGCGGGCATTCTGGGGTTGTTCGATGCGGTCACCAAGTACAAACCGGAAAAAAAAGTGGCTTTTTCCAGCTACGCCAAGCACCGCATCAAGGGGGCCATCCTGGACAGTCTGCGCCAGTTGGACTGGGCCTCGCGCGATTTGCGCCGGCGGCACAAGCAGGTCGAAACAGTGACGCGCGAGTTGGCCGCCACCCTGCAACGTCAGCCCACCGAGTCCGAGATTGCCGAGAAGATGGGCCTGGAGGTCGGGCGCTGGCGGCACATGATGATCGATCTGCACCACGTCGGGCTGGTCTCAGCCTCGGCGCGGCGGGCCGACCAGAGCGATCTCCCGCCGCCCGAATTCCCGGCCAAACCGGACAGCCGGCCCGACAGCATGTGCGCGCGGGCGCAACTGCAAGCCGCGCTCTCAGGCGCCATGAAAACCCTTCCCGAGCGCTACCAGAAGGTGGTCGTGCTCTACTACCTGAAGGAGATGACCATGCGCGAAATCGGGGGAATTCTGGGGATCAACGAGAGCCGCGTTTCCCAGATCCACAAATCCGCCCTGGAGAAGATGGGCACCGCGCTCGAGTCCGCCGGGATCCACTCCAGCAGAGCCTTCTGAAGAATTGAATCAATTCCCATCCAGGATCAGGTCCACTCTCCGGCTGACTTCGCGGAGGTAGGCCTCGTCGCCGCCGTTCAGCTCGACTGTGGCCGTACCGGCATAGCGGATTTCGCTGAGCGCCTTGTAGATTTCCAGCCAGTCGATATCTCCTTCGCGCAACTGGGGCCATTCGGTGGCGCCTTTGCGGGACCGGAAATCCTTCAGGTGCAGCTTGACGATGCGCTTTCCCAGGGTGCGGATCCAGTCCTGAGGATAACCGAACAGAACCACGTTGCCTACGTCGAAATAGGCGCGCACCCAGGGACTCTTGAATTCATCCACGTAGCGGGCGAATTCCAGCGGGCTCAGCAGAAACTTGTTCCAGACGTTCTCGATGCCGATCACCACCTTGAGCTGCCTGGCCAGCGGAATCAGTTTCCGGATCTGAGCCTGGGAACGCACCCAGGCGTCCTTGTAGCTGGTCTGGGGGTTGACCACGGCAGGCACCAGCAGCACTGTGGCGGCGCCCCAGAACTGGGCGTTGCGGAGGCTGGTCTCCATGCCCTTGACGCTCTCGGCGAGCACCTTGGGATCGGACGAGGAGAGCGGGAACTTCCAATGCGCCTGGTTCATTACCGAGTGGATGGGCAGCTTGGCCGCTTGGGCGGCCTGCTTGATTTCTTCGGCTTCGCGCGGATCGGTGATGGTGGCGCACTCGACCTCCTCGAAACCCACGTCCCGCGCCAGTTTGAAGCGGTCCGCATAGCTCATCTTTCGCGGCAGCATGCCCACATAAACCGCCTTGCGGATGGGCAGGCGTGCGGCGGCGGCAGCGGTTCTGGCTGCCAGGGCGGCGGCCGAAGCCGCCAGAAATGCGCGTCGGTTCATAGTCAGTTCTCCTAGGCCAGGCTGAGGCCCAGTTCCCGGGCCACTCCCTGAATGTACTTCTTCCCCTCTTCGTACTCCTCGGGGGTTTTCAGATGCTCGAGCATGAGCGGCGCATCTATGGGTAGCCTGGAGAGTTCCCGCAGGTAGGCCCGATAGTCGATCTTCCCCCGGCCGGGCACCACCTCCAGGAAGTGCACGTTCATCTCGACCACCCATTCCAGATCCTTGGCGTGGCAGGAGACGATCCAGGGGCCCAGCTTGCGGAAGCACTCTGCGGTGAACTCCGCGTTGCGGTAATAGCGGGCCGGGCTGTTGACGCCGTTGCAGACGTCCAGGTGCACGGCAAAAGCCTTGCGATCCACCGCCTTGATCAGCTTCAGGTAGGTGTCCGGGCCGTCCGGCAGGCTCCAGCCCATTATTTCCAGGGTGAAACGGGTGCGCTTGGGCTTGACTTCGTCGATGACCCGCCGGCAGTTGTCGACCGTGGCGTCGAAGAACTTCTGGGACAGGTTCTCCGGGTGCGGGCCGTACCAGATCTTGGGGTCGTAAGAGCCGGCGATGTCCACGCAGCAGCGCGCGCCGACGGCTTCGGCCAGGGCCAGCCGCTCGATCACCAAGCGCAGGTTCTGGCGGCGCTTCTGTTCATCGGGGTCCAGCATGTTGACCCAGGCGCCGACCTCGGCGATGACCACGTTTTCGGCAGCGAAGGCTTGCTCGATCTCGCGCACCCGGGCGGTGTCCTCCACTTTGGCCCGAGGACACTGGGCGGCGCTGTAGCCCAGGCGGCGGTGCTCGCGAGCCAGCGCCCGGGGATCGTCGCTTTTCAGGAAAACCGGGCCGCCCAGCCGGATGGCTCGGGCGGAAGAAGCGGGCAGGGCTGCTCCGGCCACGGCCGCCAGCAGGCTGCGGCGCGAGCAGTTCGAGGCCATGGTCACGATTCTACACTGAATGGATTGTGGATTGTGGGTTGTGGAAGAACCGTCAGGCCAGGATCGGAAGCTTGATGATCTTCTTCTGGATGGCGTACTGCACCAGTTGCGCTTTGTTGTGGATGTCCAGCTTGCGCATGAGGTTGAACTTGTGCGCCTCGACGGTCTTCACGCTCAGGTTCAGAACGCAGGCAATCTCCTTGACTGAGTTGCCTTCGGCCAGCATTTTGAGGACCTCCTTCTCGCGCGGTGTCAGGGTGGCGAACCGGGGCAGGCGGTTGGCCGAGCGGATGCGGGAGCGGAAGTCGTCCACCAGTTGGGCGAGCATGCGGGGGCTCAGATAACTGCCGCCGCGGTGCACGTCCCGCACGGCCGCCAGCAACTGGGGCGCCGGGCTGTCCTTGAGCACGTAGCCGCTGCCGCCCACTTCCATGCCCTCCACCAGGTAGTCCTCGTCGTCGTACATGGTCAGGAACAGGACCTTGGTCTCGGGACGGTTCTTCTTGATCTGCCGGGTGGCTTCAAAGCTGCTGAAACCGGGCATCCCGATATCCATCAGCACGATATCCGGGTGCAACTCGGCGGCCTTGTCGATGGCCTCGCCGCCGTTGGGAACCTCGGCCACCACCTCCAAATCCATCTCGGCGCTGATCAAGGTCTTCATTCCCTGGCGGAAGAGGGTGTGATCGTCAGCCAACAGAATTCGAATCTTAGGCATACCTCAGGGGCCTCCGGGCCGTGAACGCAGTGGAACGGGCAGTTCCAAGGAAATAACGGTTCCTTGACCGGGACGGCTGTGGATCTGGCACTTCCCGCCCAGCAGCAGCACCCGCTCGCGCAGGCCTGCCAGACCGAACGAATCCGGTTTCCGGAGCGCCTCTTCTATCGAGAAACCCACGCCGTCGTCCCTCACGCACAGCCTGAGCACTCCATCGGCAGTCCTGAGAGAAATGTTTACGTTCTGGGCCGAAGAGTGCCGGGCGATGTTGCTACAGCATTCCTGCACCAGCCGGTAAGCCACGCGCTCCGTCTTCTTGGGTAGAGCCCCCAGGCCGCGGATCTGCAGCCGGACCTGGGTGGGATGCAGGCGGCGAAGGCGGTTCACGAGCTGGCGCAGGGCGGCTGCCAGCCCCAGTTGCTCGAGCACCGCCGGGCTGAGGTCCGCCAGCAGGCGCCGGATCTCGACGATGCTCTGTCCGACCAATTCCCGCGCCCCGGCCAGCCCGGTCTTCAGCTCCGGCTGCCCTTCCGGCACCAGCCGCTCGAGCAGCTCCAGTTGCAGCCGGAGGTACAGCAGCAACTGGCCGGCTTCGTCGTGCAGTTCCCCGCCGATTCGCCGGCGCTCGTTTTCTTCCACTTGCAGCATGTGCTGGGCCAGCCCGCGAATCTGCTCCTCGCGGGCAGCCAGGTCCTCGAGCAGGCGGGCCTTTTCGGCCGCCAGCAGAAACCGCTCCCCGGCCGCGGAGAGCAGTCGCAGCTCTCTGGGCAGCCATTCGTAGACCTTGGCAAAGGCGAACTGCAACACGCCCGCCAGGCCGCTGCCCGCGCGCAGCGGAATCGACCAGCAGCAGGGATACCGGCCACGCCATCCCGCCTCCAGTAACAGGCGCTCTCCGGGGGTCCCCTTCTTGATAAAGCGGGCTTTGGCGAGCCGGCTGGCTGGAATGGCCGGCCCGGCGCCGTTGAGCAGGAACAGGCGTCCCGCCTCGGCCCTGCAAAAACGGGTCAGAACTTCGAGCGACCGCCCCAGCAGCTCGCCCGGGCTGCGGGATTCCAGCTCCGCCTGCGCCAGCTCGAAGAAAGCCTGGGTTTCCTCTTCCCGTACCTGGTAGAAAGCGTTGTTCAGAGTGAGGACCACGCAGAAACCCAGTTGCTCGCGGGCCCACTGCAAGTTGGCATGCTGGCTGGGCGCCAGCCTGCGGAGCTTCCTGCGAAGCAGGCGGTCATATTCCTGCAAGGCCCGGAGGATGGCGGCGGGAGGCGCCTCCAGCTTGGCCAGACGGCGCCCGTTGTACTCGACCTGCTCGAAGAAAGCGGCCAGAGGTTTGCGCCGGGCCAGCAGCCCGGCGGCCGCGCCCGGGGTGATCGCTTCCAGCGCCTTGCGCTGCCGGCGGTCGAAGCCCAGCTCCCGAAGCCGGGCCACAAAACCGCGCTCCAGAGTTCCGGCCCGCACTCCCAGCAGCTTGGCCAGGCCTTGAAGGTGGGCCTTGAACTGGCCGCTCAGGATATCGGCCGCCTCGGCCAGCGCGGGGGCTGTGTGCAGGGAAGGCACCGCCCACTCTATCGTGTGTTTCGGTCTAGGTCTTTAGCCCTAGCGAGGCCTCGGCTCAGACCGGCCGGAGGATTCAACGCAGAGGCCGCGGAGAAAGCGCAGAGAGAAGTCATTCAATTCATCTCTCGGTCCTCTGCGCCTGTGCGGTAAAGACTCTGGCCGGTTTGAGGTCGAAGGCCTCACTAGGTCTCAGACCGCCTGAAAAGGTTCTAATAAAGCAGGCGACAGACGAGGGGGCACTGGATTTGGCGGCTGGGTGACGCTCTGTGCGGCGTGCAGTTCCGGGAATTTCCTCTTTGGACCTGTT
>Ga0315277_10006686_pt1 | contig 15025 bp, 12 predicted proteins | sample YL17G05_15_MG_FD_203695 | JGI IMG/M metagenome (GOLD analysis project Ga0315277, IMG submission 203695) | Sediment microbial communities from Yellowstone Lake, YNP, Wyoming, USA - YL17G05_15 | ecosystem: Environmental > Aquatic > Freshwater > Lake > Sediment | place: USA: Wyoming | collected...
ATATTCAACCAAAACTAACCGTGACCAAAGTTGTGGTCAATGACAATGGCGGCGACAAAGTTGTTGCTGACTTCCCATTATTTGTTGGTCAAACTTCAGTCACCTCAGGAGTCCAGAATGGATTTAATGTCGGTGATTATACTGTTAGCGAAACTCCGCAAACTGGGTATGCGGCTTCTGTCTGGGGCACTGATTGTGCAACTGACGGTTCAATCACTTTATTGGTAGGTGACGTGAAAGAATGTACAATCACCAATAATGATATACAGCCGAAACTTCATGTAATTAAACACGTAATCAACGACAATGGCGGAACAGCAGTAGCTGATGACTTTGATATTACTGTCACCGGCATAAGCCCAAGTCCTGCTACATTTGATGGCGTTGAATCACCGGGCACATTAGTTATGTTAAATGCCGGTTCTTACGGTGTTGATGAGGCAGCGGTTACCGGTTATGCAAAAACTCTTGGAACAGATTGTTCAGGATCAGTTGCTGTTGGCGATGAAAAAACCTGTACAATTACCAATGATGATATACCGGCGAGTTTGACCATTGTTAAAGATGCTCAGCCGAATGATTGTAAGGACTTTAACTTTATAACCTTTGGTAATGGCTTGAGTAATTTCGCGCTCGATAATGATGAAGGTGTTACGGACTGCACAGATAATACTACTTTGCCGTCATCAAGAACATTCCCCAATTTAAGTGTTGGCACTTACACCGTAACCGAAGGTAATATTAATTTTTGGAAATTGACTGGTATTACCTGCGTAAACACAGACACCCATGAATCATTCCCCGTAATAGTAGGTGGAGGCGGTATGACAGTTAATCTCGGCTTGGCTCAAAACGTGGAATGTACTTTCGCTAACCTTAAGGAAAATCCAAGTAGAACGCAGGGTTTCTGGAAGAATCATACTACTTTCACAACGAATATCTTTAGTAATCTATTGTATCCAATAGAGTTATCGCCTGGGTTCATTAAGGGGAGCATAACTATTGGTACTGGATTAAATGCTAAAATTATTGATTCACCAGCAAAACTTTTTGGTGCCTATTTGTCTAATGTTGCTAAAAAGAGTGATAATAAGAAAAGAAGTAACATAGAACAGGCAAGAATTCAGTTATTGCATCAGTTGCTGACAGCAAAATTGAATTGTGCTGCATTTGGTTGCACGGCAGAAGTACGAGGGTGGATAACTAGCGCAGACGAAGCTTATGCCGGAACCGACACTAATGCTATGAACAATTGGGCTGGACAACTTGATGCGTTTAATAATAGTGGCGATACAATAATTGTTTCTCCGCCATTACCGGCACCAGGCAGCGCAACACCACAAACATCTAAAACAACCGCAGGTACTGCCGGGATTTCTTTCTGGGACGCTCCATAAAAACCGCAAGGGATAGTTAGGAATTCTTAAATAAATCGTTATACATAACGTAAGGATTAATTATTAATTTATAATTTTATGCAAAGAAAAATTCTTAGCGGAATTGTATTAGTTTCCTTAATTGCTGTTTTTGTCGCGCTTCCGGTTTTGGCGGCAGGCAAAAGCGCTCCAGCCGGCAAATCAAAAACCGCTCATCTTTATCTTTATGAGAAGAATCCAAGCGATTGGAGTATTGTCAAAAAAGGCGCTTGGGGAAAGATGAAATATAATCTTTCCGGACCAACTTTTGATTTCGTGTTTAATGGCAAAAAATTGGAGCCAAATACAGGTTATAGTTTAATTTATTATCCAGACCCGTGGCCAGGAAATAACCTGATTGTTCTGGGTTCGGCCACGTCTACAAAGAGTGGGAATGTCCATATTCAGGGTTCTGTGGATACTGGCAACTTGCCAACAACCGCTGACCAAAACTATCACGGGGGCATAGACCCTGGTGCTAAAATCTGGTTGATTAAATCCAGCGACATTACCACCAGCGGTACGCCGCATGTGACTGGCTGGAATCCAACAGAATATCTTTTCGAACATAATCTGATTACCTTCACGAAAGTCACGAAATAATAAAGTATCTAATTAAATATCTTATGACTATTTGGATTCGAAAACCAAATACGTAGTTTAAAACTTCTTCGATAGAGACTGTCTTTTGGCAGTTTCAATTCGAGGAAGTTTTTATTAAGGAGGGAAAAGGTCGGGAAAATAAAACTTAATAAAATAATAATTAAAAAGGTAAAAACCCCGAAGTACGCTTACCTCAATCTGTCCCGCAATTGCGGGAGCACTCTTGAGGGGCGCGACTACGGGGCAAGTATTATGAAAAAATTATTAATTTTAGGCGTGGTTGTACTATCATTCGCTTTTGCAACTTCTGTTTTTGCCGCTAGTCCAACGGATTTGGTTGGCTGGTGGAAGCTTGATCAAAACGCTGGTGATTCTTCTGGAAATAGCTTGAACGGAACTTTTGTGGGTATACCAGATTGGCAATTACATACCGATTTTGGGCATGCTAATAATTTTAACGGAAGCTCCTATGTAGAGGTTCCGGATAATGCTTTACTTGAACCAGTAGATACTATAACAGTAGAAGCATGGGTCAAAAAATTGGGTTCTCCCGGTGGAGCTAAATATATAGTTTCCAAATATCTTCCAAATAGGTACGGAAGTTATTCTTCCTATGGTCTATATACGGGTGGCGGAGGATTAAGATTCTATGTTGGTAAAACATCTGGTTGGACAGCATCTCCGGAAGCACTTGCAAGCGTGGTTTGGAATGGCGAATGGCATCACGTAGCAGGAACTTTTGATGGAACTAATGTAAAACTATATGTGGATGGTATTCAGGTAGTGGGTAGCGGTTCAACAATTGAGGATATTTACTACTATGGAACAGGAAATCTATATATAGGTTCTTACACTAATTCTTCGTATTTGGCATTTAATGGATTAATTGATGAGGTAAAAATTTGGAACAAAGCTCTTACAGCGGGAGAATCACTTGACTATGATATGGATGGTGATTTAAACGAGGACGATAATTGTCCTTGGGTTGCCAATCCCGGACAAGAAGATTTGGATGAGAACGGAATTGGGAATGTTTGCGATGCAAGGTACGGAGTTATAGTATCACCTGCCGCAAATGAACACATCCTTGGAAACTTGAATTTATTGGCATATCTTGTAGATAACGACCAGGATCCTGTTAGCTGGGCCGTTAGAAGAGACAGCTGTGCTGCAGCTACCAACACAGTTATAAGTAATGTAGGAGAAGGCCAAAGTGTTCCATATAGTTGGACTTATAATCCCGTAATTGACTTGCACACTTTTTCAGCCACGGTCAATACTTGTAATTGGCAACCGGGAATATACTATCACTGTTTTATCTTCAACCCTTCAGAAGATGGCGGAGAAGCAGATATTAGACTGACTAGACAATTTTTTATTGATGCCTGTGATAGTGATGGCGATGGGTCTTCGGATTATCTTGACTGTAATGATAATGACGCAACAATCCATCCTAACGCACCGGATGCCGCGTGCAATGGAATTGATAATGATTGTGACCTAGCAATTGATGAGGGTTATGTCGCCACTCAAACACAATGCGGAATCGGAGCTTGTGCTTCAACAGGAATGCTTCAGTGCATAAGCGGAGTCGAAGTAGACTCGTGTACAGCAGGAATAGCAGGAACAGAAACCTGCGATAATGCAGACAATGACTGCGATGGTTCTACCGATGAAGATTTGTCACGACCCGCAGAAAACCAACTTGGACCATGTCTGGACAATACAGAGTTTTGCTCGGCTGGTTCATGGGTAGCAAATTCTGGAAATTATATTCCGACCGCAGAAATCTGTACCAATGGCTTGGATGAGGATTGCGACGGAACTGTTAATGATGGTTGCTATCAATGGTCCGGATTCTTCCAACCCGTAGACATGAATGGGGTGTTAAACCAGGTTAAAGCTGGAAGTGCGATACCTGTGAAATTTAGTTTAGGCGGCAACATGAGTCTAAACATTTTTGCGCCAGGTTACCCTAACTCACAACAAATAGAGTGTAATTCAACGGCTCTAATCGATACTATTGAAACAACTGTTACTGCCGGTGGAAGTAGTCTAACCTATGACCCTATTGCCAACCAATACATCTATGTTTGGAAAACACAAAAATCATGGGCTAATACGTGCCGTCAACTAACGGTGAAGTTAATTGACGATACAATACACACCGCGAATTTCAAATTCAAATAAGAGTAGTCCTAGAAGCTGGTAATTTCTGAAAATTCTTATTCGACACAACCCCCACCTTTATTATAAAGATGGGGGTTGACACCATCCAAGAGAGGAGTAAGATTAATATTGGATAATAATTAAGTTCACCTCCGCTTTTTAGAATACGTATTTAAAAGGTGGGGGCAAGCATCTATGAAAAAAATACTTTTATCTATTTCTCTTATAATTTTATTAATCTCTGCTTTTTCTTTGAATTTTGTTTTTGCCAAGAACAATAAAGACACGGATATTCCGGAACAAGACGGAATTTATGATGTACCTGGCCATCCGGAATTGAAAGTCAGAGTTTTTGTGCATAAAATAGGCGGGAAACCAGCTCCAACACCTGTGTGGGGTTGTGGTTTGCCTGACCCGGATTCTGAAGCGGTCGTTGATAAGGAGGCTTGGAAATTACCCAGCGAATGGACATATAATTTAAATCCCAGCAGCGCGCCAAGTTCAATTGGGTCTGGAAATGTTGCAACTATTACGGACAATGCTTTTGGGGTCTGGACAGATGTTATAAATAAAAAGGTGAAAATTTTTCGCGGCGCCGACACCTTCATTACCCGAAAAGGATTGGACGGAAAAAATATCATTACCTGGGGTAGCGCATCGGGCTCGGCCTTGGGAGTAACCTATATTTGGTATTATCCATCAACGGGTTTAGTTGCAGAGCTTGACACGATTCTGAACACCAAATTCTTCTGGATGTGGTCTGGTGGTTTGTCTACCTGCGCTTGGAGCAATTCTTACGATGCCCAGGGCATTTTAACCCACGAATTAGGACATTGGTTCGGTTTGGACGATGAATATACTTCTGAATATGAAAATAATACAATGTATGGCTATGGTTATAAAAGAGACGCCAAAGCCGACACCTTGACTACGGGAGATATAGATGGCGTAAAGGCGATTTATTAATAGATTTGAATCAAAGCAAAAAAGCCCTTGACCCCTTAGTAGATTTTTGACTGATTGTGTTCTATAATTTCATTATGTTTTATATCTATGTTTTACAAAGCATAAAGAAAGGTAATTTATATACTGGTTATACTGCTGATTTAAGAAAAAGATTAAAAGAACACAATCAAGGATTGAATCAATCAACAAAACCATACAGACCATGGAATTTAATATATTATGAGGCGTATAAAAAAAGAGATATTGCTCAGAAAAGAGAACGACAGTTAAAGAGTGGTAAAGCCCATATGGAATTAAAGAAACGTTTAAAAACAGATTAGAAAAAGGGGTTGACCCTTCACCAAATTTGCCATTATTAACACGATTGATGATAAATTATTGTTAGATAGAGTATAAATTTGCGGCGCTTGCCCGAATAGGGCAGGGCTATTCGCCCTCGCGCCGCACTGTAAAATGCCAGCAAATTTGGTAGAAGGGTTGACAAACATTTAATTATCTGATAGTATGTGGTAGGTTTAAAAATTAATTAAAAAGTAAATATATGGCAAAGAAAATAAAGAATACTTTTAAAAAACTTCGCAAATATCGAGGGTTAATTTTGGTAACCCTTATTTTAATATCTGGAGCAGTTGCATATAGTATTTTAGCAGCTGACTGGCCAACTTGTGGCTGGTCTTGTAGTGCTAATGATGTAAATGTTACTAGAATATGGTTAGGGGATTGCTTAACTGGCGCAGAACTCACTTCTTGTACTCCCGGGAATATTGTGAGCACTTGTATTTGGGGAGAATTTTATAACGGCGCCAACAAAGGGAGCTATACAATAATGTTGCTTGCCGAAAAACATATTAATGATGATATAAATTTTTCAATGATTGATAAGTGCGCATTAGATAGCATAGCCGGAAAAACCACCACCCCAGCTGCACTAGAACCAATAAGCTGGAATTGTGGTGATAAAATTGAATTGAAAAATATAACAGTTGCCTGGCAACCAAATGACCACGAAAATTGTACTACTGTTTCTCGGGTATGTAATAATTTTCCATCCGGTCAATGTTATCAGCCACCAACATCTATTGTTGTAAATGCACCGCTGGTGGCTAATTTTACCATTAATAACAACACTCAATGTTTAAAGGTTAATAGTTTTCAATTTAACGGGAGTACCACCACAGGCGGTGTTGCTCCTTATTCTTATTCTTGGAATTTTGGTGATACCAATACAGCTACTGGCCAAAATGCAACCCATACGTATTCTGCTTTCGGAACATATTCAGTAACCCTAACCGTTACCGATAGTGATGTTCCAGCAGTTATTGATACCCAAGTTTATAATGTTACCGTTAAAGCAAATACCGATCAGGGTTGTGCTCTATGCCAGACAAATGAGGATTGTAGTGACCATTTTGCTTGCAGTGGTCAGGAAACTTGCGTAGATGGCAGTTGTATTCAAGGACAAGCAGTGGATTGTTCTCAATACAATATTGGAGAGATTGGAGATTGTGATAATGATGACAATCCATTTACTTGGGATTGGCGACTAGTATTTGTTTCAGCATGCCAAGAACCATCGGGAACTTGCACAACAGGCAATGAAACAATAAATCATACTTGTAATATTCAAACTTGTCAGGCAGGGTGTTCTGCTGATGGTGATTGTCCTGTTACTGATTGCGATAATTCGGATGGTTGCCAGGGAAATGATTATTACGACTATACAGATGTAAGCAATTCTTGTGTTACGGGATGTACTTGTACTCAAAATTCGTGTGGCACACCGACAATATATCCCAACGATGCTCGCTGCACAGAATGTCAAACAGACATTGATTGTAGTAATTCGAATCTAGATTATTGTGATGGCACTACAATAAAGCACAACGAAGGGGTTTGTATTAATTATGAATGTACTACAGATACCACCGTTGTAACAGAATGTAATGATGGTCTTTATTGCAATGGCCAAGAAACTTGCAATAATGTCGAGTGTGTAGACGGAACAACAGTTGATTGTTTACAATATAATTTAGGAGAAATTAATACTTGTACTTGGGATCCGGATAATAATCCGTTAACTCGCGATTTGAGAGGTGTATTTACTTCAGAATGTAATGAAGACACAGATTTCTGTACAACAGATGAAGAACTAATTAATCATCAATGTGATACTCGATGTGGCGGCTGTACCAGCGATGAATTTTGTAATGATGACAATTCAAACACAACCGATACATGCAATACGGAAACTTGCGTTTGTGCCAATACAGAAATTCCGCCATCTTGTACTCCAACTACAGAAATTTGCGGCAATCAAATCGATGAAGATTGCAATGGGTCTGATCTTGCTTGCGCTGTAAATGGTGGTTGGTCAGTATGGGGTGAATGTTCAGCAACATGCGGTGGTGGAACACAATCAAGAACCTGTACAAATCCTCCTCCCTCTGGTGGTGGAGATCCATGCGTAGGTGATTTAACCCAGGCCTGTAATTCACAATCATGCGGAGGTGGTAGCGTTGCTAGTTCTACCGGAGGCGGAGGCGGCAGCGGCGGGCACTTAGTTGTTTGCGGTGACAGAATTAGAGAATTAAGTGAACAATGTGATGATGGCAATATTGTAGATGGCGATGGCTGTTCTTCAATTTGCCAGTCGGAACAAGTAGCCGGAGCAACAATTGAAATTGTTCCCCAGGAACAAGGAGAAGTATTGGGCGAATCAACAACCCTTCCGGAAACAGGCAAAAATCCATTACCAATAATGCTTTTAGCTCTTATTATTGGAGCAGGAGCAATAACAGAAATCAAAAAATTATCTATTAATTAATCCATTTGATAAGATGACTTTTTCAAGGTCTAAAAAGCCGGCTATTATTAAGCGCTACAAGCGGTTGATAATAGCCGGTTTAGTTATAATTTTTATTGCGGCAATAATCGTTGTCGTTTACCCTTTTTTTCCTTTAATCGGCTATCAATTTTCCGTATTCAATGAAAGACCAAAAAATGATAACACGCCAATACCAACGGAAAATACTTTGATTATTCCTAAGATTGGAGTGGATATCCCGATTGTAGAAGGAAAAGATGAATCGGTTTTAGATAAGGGCGCTTGGAGAATGCCCGAAACCTCAACTCCGGACAAAGGCAGCAATACGGTAATCACCGGCCATCGTTGGTTGTTCCGTCCACCGAGCGAAAAAACATTTTATCTTTTGGACAAACTTGTTATTGGCGACACTTTTAAAATATTTTGGGAAGGGGTAGAATATAATTATCAAGTAGTTTCTTCAATAATAGTTTTGCCGACTGATTTGTATGTTTTAGAACCGACATCCAATTCCGTTGTTAATCTTATAACCTGCACTCCGCTTTTTTCCACGAAACAAAGATTAATAGTTCAAGGAGAACTTTATGAAACACTTAATAAATAAAGCCCACAAACATTTTTTCCCCAGTCCAAAAAACGGCTTCAAGCCGCATATTTTTAAATCAAAAAACCTTTTTATATTGTTGATAATCCTGCTGGTTTTAAAATTCTTGATTTTTTCTTATTCTTTTTATTTTTCAAAAACCTCGGATTTTGCGATTGTAACCAGTTCTGAATTAATTGAACTGGCGAACCAAGAAAGGGAAAAAATCGGGATAAGCCCGTTATCTATCAATCAAAAACTGGTTGAAGCTGCCCAGCAAAAAGCCCAGGATATGATAGACAAGGGCTATTTTGCCCACACCAGCCCCGACGGCCTCGTTCCCTGGTATTGGCTTGAAAAAACCGATTATAAATATTCTGCTGCCGGCGAGAACTTGGCAAGAAACTTTACTGACAGCGAATACCTTCATCAGGGATGGATGAATTCTCTTTCTCATCGCCTGAATATTTTAAATAAGAATTTCAGGGAAATCGGCATAGCCGTTGTTGAAGGAGAGATAAACGGAAAAAAAACTACAATAGCAGTGGAATTTTTTGGAAAGCCGCTTTCCCCCAAAAGTATAGTTAAGGTAAGTCAGGAAGCAACGCCAGTTAAAGAATCCGAAACCAAGATTGTTGTGCCGATTGTTGCTGTTAATATTTCTTCCGGTTCCGAGGACGTTGCTTCTGTTTCTGTCCCGAGTCAGGAATTAGCGTCAAACATAAAAGGCGAAGGAATCAGTAATATAAACAGTTCTGAAGCAGAAAAGCAAAAATTTTTCATTAAGGAATCGGATTATTTAGTAAGGAGTATTTATTTTATAATTTCGGGTGTTTTATTGGCGGTTTTGATGTTGACGATATTTGTAAATTTCAGAGTTCAGCATCCTAAATTGCTTTTTATAGCTATAATATTTATTCTTATCATATTCGGCATTACTTGTTTCAATGGCCAGGAATTATTGAATAAGGGAATACAAATAATTTAAGTTTATTTTTTGAGTTCGTGATTGTGCCAAAAGCGTTTGAAAAACATCAGTTTTGCGATTTCGCTTAAAATCAGATAGGAAAATATTAATCCAAGAACAATCATCAAGGAATAAAGAGGCGGCATTACAAAACTGAAAAATTCCTGGCCAATTAAAGTGAACGGCAGGCCGATAGTTATAAAGATAGCCATAAAAGAAACCAAAACCAAGCCCCAGCTTGGTTTTCTGGCTTTTGCGAAAAAATGGGCGCTTCGCACCGAGAATATAAGCATAATTTCAGTGAGAATGCTTTCTATAAACCAAAGAGTTCTTAAAAGAGAAGGGTCGACTTTGTGAAAAATGCCAAAGAAAATAAAATCAAAAACAGTGCTGACCAGAGCCAAAGAGGTTATCAAGGGAACAAAATTTTTCAACTGATACATCTTCGGCTTTTTTAATTCTTCAGGGTCAACTCTGTCGGAAGCAATGGCGATAAGAGGAAAATCAGAAAGAAGATTTACCAATAAAATCTGGATTGGGAGCATTGGCAAATAGGGGATAAACAAAGAAATTGCCGCTATTGAATAAAAATTACCAAAATTGCTTGAGACAGTGCATTTGATATATTTGTTGATGTTGGAAAATATATTTCTGCCGCTTTCAATTCCGTCAACAATCACTTTCAGGTCTTTTTTAAGAAGAATAACATCGGAAACCTCTTTGGAAATATCAGCGGCGCTGTCTACGACAATTGAAAAATTCGCCACCTTAAGAGCGGGGGTGTCGTTTATGCCTTCACCCAAGAACCCAACCTCGTATTTTTCCTGAAGCTTTTTGACTATTTTGTATTTGGTCATCGGCGAAACGCGGGCAAAAACAGAAAATTCTTCACAGGCCTTTTCAAACTCAAGTTCCGGCAGAAATTCAAGGGTTTCGCCCAAAATAACCTGTTCCGGGTCACTAATCAAATCAAGTTTTTGGGCAACATGGCCAGCGACTTCGGGCGCGTCGCCGCTAATAACCTTTATTCTTACCCCTAATATTTTAGCCAGTCGGATTGCTTCTTTGCTTGTTTTTTTCAGCGGATCGCTATAAGTGATATATCCCAAAAATGACAAATTATTTTCATCATCCTCGGTATATTCTATTTTATTCAGTTCTTTAAATCCCAAGGCCAAGACCCTTTTTCCCTGCTTGCCCTGTTCTTTAATTTCTTCTTCTATTTTTTTGATGTTTTCGGCGTTTGGCGCAGACGATAATTTCAGGATTATTTCAGGCGCTCCTTTTGCGATTAAGAATTTTTTCCCGGCTTTATCTTCAATCAATACGCTATTCATCATTCTTATTGAGTCAAATGTTATTTCCGAAAGAAGTTTGAAATTTTGCAAATGCCTTTGAATGTCTGCTGGTGATTTTTTAAGAACCGCAAAATCAAAAGGGCTCAAAGAGGTCTCTATTTGTTCTTTTGCATAGGAAGAAGAAAGAAGGCTATAAAGCAAACATTTTTCTTTATCAAGCGAAAAGATTTCTTCCAATTCCATTTTGCCTTCGGTTAAAGTTCCGGTTTTGTCGGTGCAGAGTATTTCAATATCTCCCAAGTCCTCTATGGCAGATAATCTTTTGATTATGACTTGTTTTTTGGCTAAATTCAGCGCGCCTTTGGATAAACAAATCGTTACGACCACAGGTAATGCTTCGGGAATAATGCTGACTATCAGTGTTATTGAAAAAATAAGAAAATTAAAGAGATTTGTGGTGCCGCGGACCAACAAATTCAGGGCAAAAACAATAATAATGGTTGAAACGATTATTTTTAAAACCATTTTTGAGAATCTCATCAGGTCTTTTTCGTAAACGCTTTCCTTTTTGATGGTTGAAACCAGTTTTGTAATTTCGCCCAGAACCGTGTTTTTGGCAGTGCTGATTACAATGCCTTTTACTTTTCCGGAAACAACAGAAGTGCCGGTAAAAATGATATTTTCCGCTTTGAATATTTCTTTTGTTTCTTCTTTCAGCGGATTTTTATTTTTTGAAACAGCGGCTGATTCGCCGGTTAACACGGACTCGTCAACCAGCAAATTTTCAGTATCCGTGATTCTTAAATCAGCTGGCGCGATATTTCCTATTTCCAAAAATATTATATCGCCGGGAACCAAATAGCTTTTATCAATTAGTTTTTCCTGGCCGTCTCTTAAAATTCTTGTTTTTGAAGGAATATATTTTTTAAGCAGAGCAACGGCTTTTTGAGCTTTGGCTTCCTGGAAAAAACCCAGAGAAATATTAACAACAACAAACAATAAAATTATCAAACTGTTTGTTTTTTCGCCGATGAAAAATGCGATTAGTCCGGCAATCAGCAATAAATAAAAAAACGGCGATTTTAATTGCCGCAAAAATATATGGAAAAGTCCTGTTTCTTTGGCTTTTATTTCATTGGGGCCGTATGTTTTCAAGCGGTTTTCGGCCTCGCTTTCGGACAATCCATTTTCCGAAGTTTTTAAGTCATTAAAAACTTCGTCAATTGTTTTTGTTGTATATTGCGAAAAATTCATTATTGATTGCTTGTTGTTTTACTTTTTTTAAGCAGAATAGCGCTTAAAATGAAAGAAAAAGTGAAAAACAGCGCGCCGTAGAAACAGGGAGTTAAAAAGGGATTTGTTCCTGGCGCTGAACATCCCAGTTCGCAGGATTTTTTATTAATCCAGCTTATAAGTTCCCAGGCAAAATTTCCCCAGGCGAACAACGTTCCCAAGAGCAAAACTATGAATTGCGTTTTAATTATTTTTTTCATATGTTTTTATTATAATCCTTCAATATATTCAGGACAAGCAAAAAATCGCCTTTTGGGCGATTTTTTGAAAAAACTCCGCATTGTGGACGATGTTAGAACCTATTCAGTGAATAGTCTTAAAGAAAACTTATTACTTCAGAAGTCTATATCGTGAACCCGCTATTAATCCTATCCCCATTATCCAAATAGGAACAGCCCACATCTTATTTTCAAATTCTCCTTTCTCTGTTATAAAAAATATCACTGTTATTGCTACAATTGCCATTCCAATCCAAAACATTGTTTTATTCGGTTTTTTATTTTCCTGTCTCATCCTGCTCCTTCCCAAATAAATCACAACTCCCACAATAAGAGCCAATAAGACAATAGACATCGCTATGTAAGGCATATTTTTATTTATTTAATTATCTTTTTCTATTCTACCAAAAAACCGCCTATCTATATATTCCTAAATCTTTTTCCCGATATAGAAAACATATCCATAATACTGTTTATATTTTGAATACAGTTCTGCCTCATGCTTCATATTTGCAATAAAAGCTTCCACGGTTTTATTTCCGGCATATTTTTCCAAAAGCGCTTTTCCTGCTGCTTCTCGCGGAATAAAATAATTATCCGTCCAGCATTTTTCAGGCAATGCAAATGCGGCAATAAGGCTATACCCAGCTTTTTGCATTATTGAAATGTTATGCCCTATTGTGCTTATTTCGGGAACATTATCAATCCACCACTTTTCAATTTCAGCTGGGCGTTTATCGGTAAACCATGACTCGTATGTCAGGGCGATATAGCCGTCTGTTTTAAGGAAGTCCTTCCAGTAGTTCAGGCCTTTTTCAAAACCAATACTGGCAATAGCTCCTTCAGACCATATAAGATCGAATTCTTCTTTTTGGAAAGAAAGATTTTCCATTGAGCCAACAACGCCCTTCACCCTTTCTTGGAGATTTAATTTTTTGGCATTATCGTTAAAAATATTTATAAAACCAGGGAAAAAATCTATACCAGTAATATTCCCAGCGATATTTTGCGCAAGAACCATCGTTTGCCCGCCAGTTCCACAGCCTAGATCTACTATCCGTAAATTTTTGTTAAGATTATTCAGAAAGCTTAATGCCTTTATAGTCATTTCAGGGCTACCAGGCCCCTGTCGTTCCAGTCCCAAATGTAACTCACAAATTAAGTTTAAGTCAAAATCGTGTATTGATTTATTTTCATTCATATTTTTCATTCTACCAAAAATATATAAAAAGTTCTACTTCCTATCCCCGGTAACTCAAAAACCCTCATAAATAGAGGGTTCTTGGAATTGCTCCGCAGGTAGGATTCGAACCTACGACCAACTCGTTACACATAACCCTAAAATTACTTTTAGGAGTGGACTATATCTTTGCCGTGTTCCGATAATTCAGAATTTAGGCACTCCGGTATCTAGTCTCTACGGCGCTCTCCGACCAAAGTCAGAGTTCCCACGGTATTGCCCCACGGCTGCGGGGTTTCACCGTTATCCCGGAATTTACATCCCTAAATTTCTTTAGGAAGCTGCGTAATGCCGGCCTCGATTTCTCGATGACAATTGGCACAAACCAGAATACACTTATCAAGTTCTTGTTTTATTCTCTCCCAAGAACGAGTGTATCCTTTATCGCCAATGCCAAAAGATTTTTCGCCATTGATATGATGAAGGTCTAATGCGCCAGGATATTTATTATATCCACAAATTTGACACTTTCCACCTTTATATTCAATGGCCATTAATTTAATCTTGCGTCGCCTTTTGGCAACTGCTTTGATTAAATATTTTCTTCGGTCGGCATAAGTTCTTTTCTCTGACATATGTATTAATTATACCATACAAAGAACTTGTTTTTTCACAGCGAGCTGCTCTACCGCTGAGCTACTGCGGAATAATTTGTTTTAAGTGCTGTCGGGGCTACTGCGGAATGTATTTTTAGTATATTATAAAAATTTTCAAAAAGCAAGAAACTTTTTACTGATTAAAACAAAAAATCCGAATTTAAAGAATCGGATTTTTTGTTAAATTTCTTAAGAAATTTAAAACTGACTAAGAAAGATGTTTTGAAACGAGTTTAGTCATTTCAAACATATTTACGGTTCCCTTTCCGCCAAAAACAGCTTTCAAGTTTGCATCGGCATTGATATTGCGCCTGTTCTTTTTGTCTTGAAGATCATTCTTTTTGATGTATGCCCAGAGTTTCTTGACAACTTCCGATCTTGGCAGTGGACCCTTTCCAACTACCAATGCAAGTTGTTCGCTCACTTTTAGTGGCTTCATAAACGCAGCATTCGGTTTTCTTTTTGCCATAAATTTATTTTGCTTATGTTTATTAAAAGACCTTTAGTATAAGTATAGCATAAAATTTAAAAGAAACAAATACAAGGGGATAATGTTGTTATCTATGGGTTTTTTACGCGTTGGATTTTATCTCTATCACGTCGCCGTCTTGAATAATGTATTCTTTACCTTCGGTTCTTATCAGTCCTTTTTCCCGGGCTTTGGCATAGCCGTTGCAATCAAGCAGGTCTTTCCAATTTATAACGTCGGCTTTTATAAAGCATCTCTCAAAATCAGTATGGATTACTCCTCCTGCTTCCGGCGCGGTTTGTCCTTTTCTTAAAGTCCAGGCGCGGGTTTCGTCAGGCCCGGTTGTCAAAAACGTTATCAATCCCAATATTTCGTAGGATTTTT
>Ga0315277_10006687_pt1 | contig 15022 bp, 15 predicted proteins | sample YL17G05_15_MG_FD_203695 | JGI IMG/M metagenome (GOLD analysis project Ga0315277, IMG submission 203695) | Sediment microbial communities from Yellowstone Lake, YNP, Wyoming, USA - YL17G05_15 | ecosystem: Environmental > Aquatic > Freshwater > Lake > Sediment | place: USA: Wyoming | collected...
AACGGAATGCTTGATATCGCATTGGGTACGTAGTGACGAATTGTGAACCCTTCCCGACCGAACTGGCGTCATATACGGCACATGAAGCGGAAACATTGTTGGCCGAGAGACATGAACGTAGAATTCACGACACCCTTTGATCAAAAACCAGGAACTATTGCATTGCTCCTGAGGCAGGCCTATGCTGACCTGGTGAAGAGCGATCCCTTGCTGTGGGAGCCCGAGCAGGCGAATTGGGAGCAATACGATTGTGAGGTCTTCGGACGTCCGACATCTGTTGGGGCCTGCATATTTCTTACCCGACTAGATGGTCGCATCGTAGGGTTTGGCTCATGGGATCCGCGACAGAGGCCTTACTTCGGCATCGTCGGCCACAACTGCGTATTGCCCGAGTTCAGGGGAAGGGGTTTTGGGAAGCAGCAGATTCAGGAAATCCTTCGACGGTTCCGGGAAATGGCGATTGAGACGGCTAAAGCCTCTACCAACGACCACCCCTTCTTCATTCCCGCTCAACGGATGTATACGGCATGCGGATTCCGGGAAGTCCGCCGTATTCCTTGGGATCGCGATCCAAGACAGAGGATGATCGAATACGAGAAGGAAATCGGCCAACAAGTGGGTCCACGCGATGGCGTACCCGCCGCGGGTGACCCGAACGTTAGGCGGCACTAGCATGTCTGCCTTACTTCGTGCGCTTCAGGCGGACATCACGACGCTCGCAGTTGACGCAATTGTCAATGCTGCGAACTCCTCGCTCCTTGGAGGCGGCGGCGTAGACGGAGCAATTCATCGGGCCGCCGGGCCGGACCTCGTAAAAGAGTGTCGCCTGCTGGGAGGGTGCCAAACTGGCGATGCCAAACTCACAAGGGGCTACCACCTTCCCGCGAAGATCGTTATCCACACCGTTGGTCCAGTCTGGCGGGGCGGTACGCATGGGGAGCCAGAGCTCCTGGCTTCTTGCTACGGTCGTTCGCTTGAGCTCGCCGCGGCCAACGCCATACGCACAATCGCTTTCCCGAGCATCAGTACCGGAATCTATGGGTATCCTATCGAACTCGCGGCGGACGTTGCTGTATCTACTGTCCGCACTTTGGTACAGGAGCTGCAATGTATTCATGAGGTCATTTTTTGCTGCTTCTCGCGGAGTGATTTGCTTGTGTACGTAAGGCTTCTTGGTGAAAAAGCGGCCTAACCCTTTGATTGTCTGCTGAGGTTCTTAGCCATGGCGGCCGTCTTTGTTATTGCTATTGGGTTATAATACGACCAATTAAATGATGCGGGAGAGAAGAATGAAAAAGAAAATGAATAGACGGGAATTCATGGTAAAAGGAACATCCGCCGCTTTGGGAGCAGGGCTCGCTGCGAAAACGGGACTCGGCTTCAGGTCTAGCACGGAATTGCCAAGCCGGGTCATTGAGGTCACCCATCCCGGCTCGGTCGTTGATGGCCGGCGGGTCGACAAAACCGCGGTGAGAACGATGCTCCGGAAGGGAATGAAAGCCCTGACCGGGAACGACCAGCCCTGGAGACAATTCTTGAGCCTGAATGACAGGATCGGCCTCAAGATCAACACCCTGGGCCGGCCTCTCCTTTTCACCCACCATGAACTCATCCAGGCCATGGTTGAGGAACTTAAAGACTATGGGATAAAGGAAAACAATATCATCGTCTGGGACCGCTGGGAGCATCACATGATCGCCTGCAAGTTCACGTTGAACGTTTCAGACCAAGGAGTCCGCTGCTATGGAACGGAGAGTCGGGATCCCTCTGTTAGAAGGCTGGATCCCGATGTCGTCTACAGGTCGGATTTTGATACTCCGGATGAGCGGGAGGAAGGAATCGATTCCCTGTATTCGAGCATTTTCACCCGGGATTGCGACAAGGTCATCAACCTGGCCATCATCAAGGATCACAGCAATTCGGGTGTGACCATGTGCCTGAAAAACCTTGCTTATGGCCTATGTAATAATAACAACCGGTTTCACAAGCCTCAGTATATTGGGCCTTTTATTGCGGATTTTTGTTCTCAACCCCTTGTCCGTAAAAAGGTCGTCCTTCACCTTATCGACGGGCTGGAGGGCTGCTACGAGGGCGGGCCGGTCCCGGACAGCTCTCGCTTTTTCTTTACTCCCAAAACCCTCTGGCTGGGCACCGATCCCGTTGCCCTGGATGCGGTGGGATTCCAGGTTATCGAGTCGAAGCGCCTTGAAAAAGGCCTCCCTTCCTTAAGAGAATCAGCGGGATATTATTCGGGAAGGAGGCCTGTGGACCATATCGACCTAGCGGGCAAAAAAGGTGTCGGAACGAGCGACCCCGACCGAATTAAAGTCGAAAAAATCAGCCTTTAGGGACAACGCACCTATCTCAGCTCGGGGCCGGTTCAGAAAGGAGAAAATCACGTGAAACTGAAAAATCTTAAGGTGACCGTCACCTGTGTCGAAGGCCCTTGCAGTCGGGCGAAAGCGGGCACGGTTTTTTATGTCAAGAATGCCCGCCTCGAGATCCCGGACGGCCAGGGCGTCTGCCTTTTCGCTCTGGGAAGCATTTTTGCGCCCCTCATTGCGGCGAGCGTCCCGACAGATCCCGAAAACAATATCTTGGAAATCACTCGCGAATTCCAATGCCCCGACCCGCTGGCCAAGGTCATTTACCGGATCGAGGATATGGGATAGGCAATCTGCGGAAAAGGAATGGCCAATATCTACTACTCGGACGATCTGGCGGCGGAACGGCTCAAACGATGCTATGACATCGCTCCTCCGAGAGTCCGGCAGTATCTCCAGGCCGAAGTCAACTTCGTCCTTGACAGGGTCCCTCCCGGTGATGTCGTCCTCGACCTGGGCTGCGGATACGGGCGGGTCATACCTCAACTGGCCAAAAAAGCGGCCTTTGTTGTCGGGATCGATACGTCCCTTTCCAGCTTAAAATTCGGTCTCTCTTTTCTCCACGGAGTCCGGAACTCTCTTCTCTTGAAAATGGACGCCGGAGGGATGAGTTTTTTTGACGGGTCTTTTGACGCGGTTGTCTGCATCCAGAACGGGATTTCCGCTTTCCAGGTCGATCCCTTCCAGCTCGTCTCCGAAAGCATCCGTGTCGCCAGGGAAAACGGCATCGTCCTTTTTTCGACCTACTCGGAGAAATTTTGGCGACACCGCCTGGAATGGTTTCGGCTTCAGGCTGCAGAGGGACTCCTGGGCGATATCGACGAAGAAAAAACAGGGGATGGGATGATCGTCTGCAAGGACGGCTTCAGGGCAACCACGTTTTCCCCGGAGCAATTCCTCGCCTTGACCTCCAAATTTTATGTCGATGTCAATATCGTCGAAGTCGATGAGTCCAGCCTTTTCTGCCTCATCAGGAAGAAGCGTACCTTTGAAAGAAAATGACGAAGTTTGCATGATCCGCCGAGGATATGATAATTTTCCGGGAGAGAGATTTTTCGGAACAAGGCTCATGACGATAGAAAAGGAGCCGGAGACTTGAGATGAACCTGCTCCATAACTTAAAAAGTGTCTTTCATGTCCTCATCATTTTCCAGTGCCTTTTCTTCCTGTTTTATCTTCTTTCCCAGAAGCACAGGAAACGGCTGGCCAATATCATCCTGGCCGCGTTTTTGTTTGTTCTTGCTATCATAGAGCTGGGCGGAGTCTTTGTCCATTTCCTGGACCTCAAGCGGTATCTGCTCACCCATATCCCCCATATCCTGTACATCGACTTTCCCTTTCCTTTTTTGGCTGCTCCTCTTCTTTATTTTTATGTCCTGTCCCTGACCCTAAGGGACTTCAGACTCAAAAAAGTTCATCTTTTCCACTTCGTTCCTTTTGCTTTTTTTGTGGTTTTGATCCTCCTCAAGTACCACCTCCACAGCGCAGAGACACTGCGGCAGATGCTTCAAGATGGGTCTTTGTTCGGCAATCTAGAGGGATTGGTCTATAGCCTCCTCGCTTACCTGCAATTCTTGACCTATGCCGTGGCTTCCTTTGTGGTTCTGCGATTGTTCCGAAGAAATCTTCGAGATGTCTATTCCACCGTTGAGCAGATCAACCTTTCCTGGCTCAATTTTGTTCTCACCGGGCTTATCGTCGTCAGATCTTTGGAGGTGATTGAGTATGGGCTCTGGTTCGCCACTGGCGATATGAGGGTTGTCGTCCTCTATTATTTGGCCCAGATCGTCTTTATCGTTTTCCTGGCCGTGATGTTCTTCAAGGGATTAAAGCAGCCCGAGGTGTTCGCCGGAGCCGAGGAGGTCAATCACCAGCGTAAGTATGAAAAGGCCTTGCTCTCCAAAGAGCAGAAAGAGGAATATGCCAAAAAGCTCGAGTGTTTCATGGAGAGAGAGAAGCCCTATCTTGATCCGCTCCTGTCGCTTGGGGGGCTGGCCAGGAAAGTTGCCATTCCGGGCCACCATCTCTCCCAGGTTCTCAACACCCATTTCGGCCAGAACTTTTTCGATTTTGTCAATTCGTATCGCATCAAGGAGAGCCGGAGGCTGCTCGTCGATCCGGATAACGGAAAGCGAACAGTCCTCCAGGTCGTTTACGGGACCGGGTTCAATTCCAAATCCGTGTTCAACACGGCCTTCAAGAAGCATACCGGCATGACTCCTTCCCAATTCCGGAAGCAGCAGAGCTAATACGAACACAATAAAAAAAGTTACAATCTATGAACGGCCCTGAATGCCGTCCTCAAGCCCCCGTAGCGGAGGGGGGACCCGAGTCCTATGAAGGCTATCTCGGCGACGCGCCCGAGACTCTGTTCATATTTCTTGCCACCCCCTACCCCCTCCGATAATCTGAGGGGGGCTCTGAAATCGTCCGCGTCGCCGACAGAGGTGCGACGGGGGGAACCGACGGGACTGGTTCCCCGGGGGCCCAAACTATTTAATGCGTTTGTATTAGACCCCAGCATCCGGGATCAGGAAGCCGCAATCATTCCCCGGTTCGGCCCTATGGGGCAGGTCGATTCGCGCCTTTTTTTACTCTAACTTACGTGTGTCGATGGATCAATTTTGCGTTCAGCGGCTGAAACAAGGAGGTCCGATGAGAAAAGCGCTGACTTTAGGCATGGTGGCTCTTTGCCTCCTGCTCTTGCCTTCTTGGCTCCAAGCGGAGATTTATGTCAAGGGCATTCTTCATATCGAGGGCGGGTACCGCTACGGCCATAATGTGCCGGATTCCGAGGTGGTCAACGAGTGGTGGTTCGGCCGAGACAAGGTGTCTTTCACCAGCTCGGGATGGCGTTTTGACTACAGCGGATACGGCGACTGGCGCTTGATTTTAGACCAAGAAAAACAGCGGATTCTGGTTGTCAATATGACCAGTAAGTCTTTTGTGGAGATTCCTCTTCCCATGGTCCTTACCGCCCATGTCGAGCCACCCCTGCCTGAACGTCTGAAAGATTTTGAGATCGATGGGAAAGTGTCGGAAGCCGGCAGGGAGGAGAGCGTTCTCGGCAAAAAATGCGCTGTCTATGATGTTGCGGAATGGATGATCCGGAGAGATGACCGATTTTATGACAGGAGAAGACGGATCATCAGCACGCAGGACGTTGCCTTTGACTGGAAGATGGCCGACAAGATCCATCAATGGGTTGCCTCCTTCTTCAATCCGCGCTCGACCTATCTTACGGAACTCGGGAAAATCCGGGGATTTGTCCTTGCCTCGGAGGAGGAGGTGTTTGAAGGGGGAAGCCGGGTCGGTTTCTCCTTCAAGGTGACGGAGATCAGTGAAAAAACACCCCCCGCTGATATCTACGGCCCGCCCATAGATTTTTTGAAAAGAGGAAAGCTCGGTTTTCTCGAGCTTTTTGCTATCAGGGGGACGGTCTACGGCAATCCGCTTTATTAAATCGGAGCCGGCTCAAAGATCGGTCAGGAGGAAAGATGCTTGGAAAAAATTATTATGCAACGCGAAGAGAATTCCTGAGACGAAGCTTGGTTGGGGCTGCCGGGCTTTCTTTTTCGCCTATTCAATCCAGCAGCCGGAGTATGGCACATAAGACTCCGCATGATGGGAAAAGCAGGGGAGTCGTTTTCCGCACTCTGGGACGGACGGACATCCGCGTTCCCGTTATCAGCCTGGGTGCTCTGTCCAGCATCGATCTTGTTCAAAGAGCGCTGGATGCTGGAGTGATGTATTTTGATACAGCTTATCGTTACGGCGCGGGCATGAGCGAGATGCTGCTGGGACAAGCTCTAAAGGGAAGGCCCCGGGAATCGTACATCGCTGCCACTAAAATACTGGGGCTGCGCGACAACCTGACGGGATTGCCTCCGACGGACGTCGGCGCTGATGAATTCAGGGAGGACTTTCGCAGAAAATTGGAAGTGAGCTTAAGGCGTCTCGGCGTAGATTATCTTGATATTCTCTTCCTGCATGGGGTCGAAAGACCGGATCTGCTGAGTCTCGCCCTCATCAAAGACGTCTTGCAGGAGATTAAAGAAGAAGGGAAAACGCGCTTCTTAGGAGCCACGTTTCACCATAAGGAACTCGAGCTGATTCCCGCCGTGGTCAAGGAAGGGATCTATGATGTGATTCTCACCTCCCACAATTTTCGCCAGCCGCACCGCGAGGAGGTCCGGAAGGCCGTCGCTTCGGCGGCTCAGGCCGGCCTCGGCATCATCGCCATGAAGACCGTCGCCGGCGCTTTTTGGGATCGCGACCGGAAGTATCCTGTCAATGTCCAGGCGGCCTTGAAATGGGTTCTCCAGAGTGAAAATATCCACACCATCATCCCTGGAGTCGAGAACTTCGACCAGCTGGCGCAGGATGTCGGCGTGATGGAAGACCTGCGTCTGACGGCGCAGGAGGAAGAGGATCTCCGGTTCGGGGAGAAGATGAAGCTCGCCGGTCTTTACTGCGCTCAGTGCGGCGCGTGCAGGGAACAGTGTCCCTTCGGCCTTGAGATTCCTACCGTGATGAGGAGCTTTATGTATGCTTATGGCTATCATCAACCTGCAAAAGCAAAAGCCACACTGTTGGAGCGCGAGCCGGACGAGATCGTCTGCCGGTCTTGTCGTCGGTGCGCTGTTTCCTGTACGATGGGGTTTGATGTATCCGGCCGGATGAGAGATGTCATTCGCCTCCTGGATGTGCCCGATGACTTTCTGGCGTAATCTCGTATTTCTCTTCCTCGCTTTTTTCATTTTGCCGGGAATCATCCCTGCCCTGGAGAAAAACGATATTGCTCCGGGAGCTTCTCCGGGACGGTCCGTGCTGAGCCTCCGCGCGCAACCCGGTCAACGCAACCTGATGGTGCTGTCGCGGACGAACGGGCCTGTAATCCTTGACGGACTGAGCAACGAGCCGGCCTGGCAGAATATCGAGTCCCTTTCTTTTGTCCAGATCGAACCCCTGGCCGGAGCTGAGCCTTCAGAACGTACCGAAGTCTTGTTAGCCTATGACGAGGACTATCTCTACATGGCCGGCCGGCTTTATGATCGAGAACCGGAAAATATCTATTCCAACTCCAAACAGCGCGATTCGGGCAATCCCAGCTGCGAGTGGTTCGGCATCGTTATCGATTCTTTCAACGACAAGGAGAATGCCCTGGCCTTTTTCACGACACCCGCAGGCCTGCGCTGGGATGCGGCCGTGTTTGGCGATGCCCAGGGAGAGGAGCCTATCAATATAAGTTGGAACAGTTTCTGGGACGTCGCCACAGCCCGAAACGGCGAAGGCTGGTTTGCCGAATTTCGCATCCCCTTTTCGAGCCTTCGTTTCCAAAATAAAGACGGTCGCGTCGTTGTGGGAATCATCGTCTGGAGGCAAATCGCCCGGAAGAATGAATGGGACATTTTTCCGGCCATACCTCCGGATTGGGGCTTCTGGAGCAAGTTCAAGCCGTCCCAGGCCCAGGAATTTTTGCTGGAAGGCGTCGTCAATCAGAGGCCCGTGTATATGACCCCCTATGCTCTGGGAGGATTGGGCCGGACTGCAGAACTCAATGATGCCAAGACGGGCTATCGGCAGCGCGAAAATATAGAACGGCAGGCGGGCCTGGATCTTAAATACAGACCCTCCAGCAACCTAACGCTTGACCTGACCTTAAACCCCGATTTCGCCCAGGTTGAAGCCGACGACGAGCAGGTTAACCTGACCCGCTTTTCCCTCTTTTTCCCCGAGAAACGGCTGTTCTTCCAGGAACGCTCCAGCATTTTTGATTTTGAGTTCGAAACGACCGACCGCAACCGGCTTTTCTACAGCCGGCGGATCGGCATTCAAGAGACCCGGTTGGTGGGGATTTTAGGGGGCGCTCGGGTTGTGGGAAGGGTGGGGCCCTGGGATCTGGGCTTTCTTGATATGCAGACCTCGTCCAGCGAGAATTTATCTTCAGAAAATATGGCCGTGTTGCGGCTGCGCCGGCAACTCTTCAACCCCAACTCTTATATCGGGGGAATGATGACAAGCCGAATTGGCACCGGCGGGGGTTATAACTATGCGTATGGTTTGGATGGGGTCATTCGCGTTTTTGGCGATAATTACCTGACTATGAAAATGGCCCAGACGTTCACGTCAGGAAAAGAGAACAATCCGTTATCGTTCGCTTCGTCCCGCTATTATCTGAATTGGCTGCGGCGTTCGTACAAAGGCTTGGGCTATGGCCTGAGTTTTTCCGGCTGCGGAGCCGATTACGAGCCGGGAATGGGTTTTCAGTTGAGGGAAAACTACACCCGTTGGGTGGCCAATCTTTGGTACGGATGGTATCCAGGAGCAAAATCTCCGGTTTTCAGCCATATTCTTCAGCTGCCGACATATCTTTTTATCCGGAATGGAGATCATGTCGTCGAAACCTTAAGCATAGGACCGATCTGGCAATTCAGCACCAAAACCGGTTACGCTTGGGCCATCAATCCCAGCTTTAGCTACGAGAATGTCCCCCGGACATTTTTCCTTTCGGACCGGGCTGAAGTCCCCGCGGGGGAGTACCGATTTCTTGGTCTTAAGCTGGAATTCTCCACCCCGTCCAGAAGACCCCTGGCTGCGACGATGAATCTCGATGCCGGTTCGTTTTACGACGGGCGCCGCTTTTCCATCGGGCTGGATCAAAAATGGTCTGTTCTTTCCGACCTTGAGCTCACGGGGTACTATGAATTCGACCATGTGACCTTTCCCAGCCGCGGCCAGGCATTTGACGCTCATATTGCCAGGCTCCGGGCCCTTTATATGCTGAGCACGGAGTTTTCCGCCAGCGCCTTCATTCAGTATAATAGCGCGTCCCAGGCTCTTATCGGCAATATCCGCTTTCGCTATAATCCGCGGGAGGGAATCGACCTTTATCTTGTCTATAATGAGGCCCTGAACACAAGCCGAAGCCGTCAGCTCCCCGCTCTCCCCCTTTCGGCCGGCCGGGCTGTGATGATCAAATATTCCTATACGTTCAGTCTCTGATACGGTATTCCCAGCCTTGACATCCCGGCCGGGCCGATCTAGAATCCCGCTCGAGATGAGGGGGGGTCAGGCTGATGGCCTCGCTACACTCGATGCAATGGTGGAGGATTTTATGCCGATCCTTATAAGACATCATGATAATAACGTCAACTTGCCGGGATAGGTTGAAATTACTGCATTTAGGCTTGAAAGGATGCCTGATTCTCCAGCGTCTTATACGGAACTTATTACCATTTGAAAGAATTGACTAATGAATATTCAAATCATTCAGGTTCCTTATGACTCAGGTCATAAGAGTATTCGAATGGGGCGTGGACCTGAGCACCTCCTTCGACATAGAGTTGATCAAATACTTCGAGATTGTGGTCATCAAGTCAGTTCATATCGCATTGAGTCAAATGCGTCTTTTACGACTGAGATTGGAACCGCATTTGAATTGAATCGGCTGTTAGCCGAGCGGATCAGTTCAGCTATCAGCAGCAAAATGTTTCCCATTGTGCTGGCTGGAAATTGTAATAGTTGTCTTGGTACCATAGCAGGAATTGGTCAAAGCCGATTGGGGATCGTGTGGTTCGATGCTCATGGAGATTTCAATACCCCGGAAACCAGCGTCAGTGGGTGTCTTGATGGGATGGGGCTGGCCATGGCGGCAGGTCGCTGTTGGCGGTCACTTCTGAGAACAATCCCAGGTTTAAGTCCTATCCCTGAAGCGAATATCCTTCATATAGGTTCGCGTGATTTGGATCCAGAGGAGGCGCGGCTGCTCCGACAATCAGAGATTAAGGTTATAACGCCACTTCAAAAGGGGAGGGGCGTTCGCAAAGCTATGGACATAGCATTCAACAAATTAAGGAACAAGGTGACAAAAATTTACCTCCATGTGGATATGGACGTTCTTGATACCGGTGAAGCGTTGCCAAATCATTTAGCAGTGCCGGGGGGTCTTTCGGTGGACGTTGTTGAGGAGGCTGTCGGAATGATCAAGGAGAGATTCGAGGTCTGTGCAAGTGCAATAACGTCTTTTGATCCGGATTATGATAAAGACGACAAAGTGTTGGGTGCCGGTATTAGAATAATTAAAGCGTTTGCAGCGTAGACCTAAGTAGGCCAAATGCCTGCCTGACAAGCTTATGCACTCCGATTACCTACCGCTCTGTTTTCAAGGTTGGTTTGCCAGCACAAGTGTCGTATGATGTGAGGCGTCTTGCTGGCCCGACGACGGGGGATGCGCGCGATAAGTGTTCTTTAAGATTAAGGAGAAGCGGATGGATTTAAAGGTTAGACGTGCTCGATTAAGCGATCTTGAAAAACTCATTATGTTTGCCTTGGAAGAGGCTAAGGAAGCTGAAGGACTCAAAAAGGTGCCGGCGACTTTAAGAATAGGTATTGAGACTGCTCTTCATGACGAAAACATAGCTTTATACTGGGTTCTGGTTGATGAAAGCGATGAGCCGGTAGGGAATGTGTCCGCTCTTCGAGAATGGAGTAACTGGAATGCCGGTTTCTATTGGTGGATTCAGAGCATGTATATTTCACCCGAATATCGCGGAAAAGGTTATTTGTCACGGCTCCTTGATGCCGTTAAAGTCGAGGCTCAAACGCAAGGAGGGTTGGACCTCAGGTTGTATGTGCATGAAGATAATAACCGGGCTGTAAAAGCATATCGCAAATCAGGCTTTTTAGAATCAAAGTACAAAATTATGACTCAGAAACTTTGAACACTAACAAGCGCATCAACGCGGATTGGTTTTTTCGCTGTGCTCTATCCCTGCCAGTGAGGCTGGTCGTTAGACAACAACTGTAAATGGACAATCGGTGAAAAAATGAAAAATAGTGAAGCAAGGAATCTCGTCGGGTGCTGCGGGTTATATTGTGGATTATGTAATAAGTATCAGTCAAAAGCACCAAGCAGATGTATTGGTTGTAGATTGGGAGAACAACACTCATGGTGCAGTATTTGGAATTGCTGTGCACAGAAGCATAGATTTGAGACTTGTACCGAATGCAGTGAAATATTTAGTTGCACAATCTTCCAGAGAAGAAAAGTTGTAGAGTGGATTCCGGCTGCTGATAATTTACGTCAAATTAAAGAAGTCGGTTTAGAAAGTTGGTTAAGAGAACAAAAAGAAAGACAGGCATTGTTAGAGGAATTACTTCAGAATTATAATGAAGGTCGATCAATGAGCCTTTATTGTAAAGTCTGTACAAGAACGTCGATTGACTTGATTAACAAAGCCATAAAAGAAGCAAAAGAAAAACTTGCAGGTGAAAAAGTAGATAGGTCTGATATGAAATCAAAAGCAAGGGTTTTAAAGGCAGTAATCAAAGATTTAGCCTTAAAGGTCAATATTAACTTGGATAAAAAAGAATAGTCCTGTTGTCTGACTAATCGTCGCAACGGACGGAGAAAATGCCGCCGCTGGACTCAACCGTTGGGCGGGCAGGAAGATAGTTAGGTGTCATTCGTAAAGCGACAATATTCGTGCCAAAAGGAACCAATATGGAAAACCTGCTTAAATCGACCAAAACGCTCTTCTTTGTACCCATATTTTTCTTACTCTCTACGTACAAACGTGGTTGGACAGAAGACTTTCATCACCCTAGCCTGGAATTCCTTCTAACACGAAAAGAAATGCTGACGTACTTCGCCACGGACTTCACGGGCGGTGGGAACCGACGTATAATGGGACCCGTGAACGTGAACGGGCCCGGTGCTACGGAAACCCTCCGGCCCCGTGCAAAGACCGTTCGGAAGGAGTCGTTATGAAAAACTCTCAGGTATCCGGATCCCGAGGACGGACCGGTTTTGCGACCGTTATTCTCGTCCTGGCCCTGGCTTCTCTTCTTCAGGCCGCGGCATTGCCCAAGGCCAAGCCCGCCGATGTCGGATTGTCCGCCGAACGCCTAGCGCGGCTCGGACGGGTCATGCAGGAGTATGTTGATAACGATAAGGTTAAAGGCGTCGTCGTGCTCCTTATGCGCAACGGAAAGGTCGCTTACAACGAATCCTTCGGTAAGCTCGACCCGGAGAAGGGCACGCCCATGCCCCTTGACGCTATCTTCCGTATCGCTTCTCAGACGAAGGCGATTACGACCACGGCCGTCATGACACTCTTCGAAGAGGGCCGGTTCCTCCTCGACGACCCGATCTCGAGATACATTCCTGAGTTCACCGACGTCCGGGTCGCCGTCCCTTCCACGGAGAAGGGGGCGAAGGGGTACGCGACGGTTCCCTTGAAGAGGCCCATCACCATCCGCGACCTGCTTACCCACACAGCCGGGATCTCTTACGGCGACGGGCCGGCTAAGGAGGAGTATCTCAAGGCGGGCGTCTACGGCTGGAACCTGTCCGCCAAGGATATCACCATCGGCGACTATATCAAGAAGCTTGTTGCCCTCTCGTTCGACGCCCAGCCGGGCGAGAAATGGGTCTACGGCTACAACACCGACGTCCTCGGCTATCTGGTTGAGTGCGTATCCGGGATGAGCCTAGACGATTACATCCGGAAGACGATCACCCAGCCCCTCGGCATGACCGACACCCACTTCTTCCTGCCGGAGACGAAGGTCGGGCGCTTCACGCCGGTCTACGGAGTCGGCGACGACGGAAGGCTAAAGCTCGTCGAAGCCGCGGCGGACAACCCCTACTTCAAGGGGCCCCGGAAGTGCTTCGCCGGAGGAGCGGGCCTCCTCGCGACCGCGGACAACTACGCCCGTTTCCTCCAGATGCTGCTCAACGGGGGGGAATTGGGCGGCGTCCGGATCCTCAGTCCGAAGACGGTCGAGCTGATGACCGCCGACCATGTCGGGAACCTCTTCAGCGGCGGTTCGGAAGGCTTCGGCCTGGGATTCGGGGTGACGACAAGGCTCGGGCATGACGGGATGCCTGGTACGCCGGGGGCTTTTGACTGGGGCGGCGCCTACTACACGACCTACTGGGTCGACCCGGTCGAGAAGCTCGTTGCCGTCTTCATGACCCAGCTCCTCCCGGCCGGGGCGATCGACCTCCACGACAAGTTCAAGGTCATGGTATATCAGTCGATCGTCGATTCCTACGAGCGGTGATGCCTGGGGCCTTCATCGCCGCCCTCTAAGTCCTGAGAAGGCGGCCGTGAAATAGCGAGCGCTACCTGGGCTCTTGAACTGAGCCGGCACCGTTCTTGCGCTTAGCCCTCACCTTCTCGGCGATGACGTAGAAGGCCGGGACGACGACCAGGCTCAGGGCCGTGGATAAGACGAGGCCGCCGATGACCGCGATGGCCATGGGCCTCCGGATCTCCGAACCCGACCCGAGTCCAAGCGCGGGCGGAATGGCCGCCATGAGAGTGGCGACAGCCGTCATGAGGATGGGCCTCAGCCGGATGGGCCCGGCTTTCTCCATGGATTCCCTGGGGCTCAGCCCCTTGACCTTAAAGGCGTTCGCATAGTCCACAAGGATGATCGAGTTTTTCTTGACGATGCCCATCAGGAGCAATAGCCCGATCATGCTGAAGATGTTCAAGCTCTGCTTGGTGACCAGAAGGGCGAAGGCTGCGCCGGCGATGGACAAGGGCAGGATGGTGATGATCGTGATCGGGTCCTTGAAGGAATTGAACTGGGAGGCCAGGATCATGTAGGCGATGGCGATGCCCAGGAACATGGCGAATACGAGGCTGCTCATCGATTCCCGGAACGCGACGCTGGCCCCGCCCAGGACGACCCGGTAACCGACCGGGATGTCCCTGCCCAGGGTCTCGACATATTTGATCGCTTCGTTCTGGGCGTGGCCCGGCGCCACGTTGGCGTAGATCGTGATGGCCCTTTCCCTCTCGCGGCGGGTGATGGCCTGGAGGGCGGGCTGCTCTTCCGTTGTCACGAGCGAGGACAGGGGGACGAGCTCACCCTGACGTGTCCTCACCTGGAGCCTGGAGATGTCCTCGGGTCTGGACCGCTGGGAGGCCATGAGTTTGAGCCGCACGTCGATCCGGCGGCCGCCGGTGCTGTATTTGCCGACCCGGATCCCGCCGACCAGGGCGTTCAGAGTCGTCGCGACCTCTTCGATGGAAACGCCGACGTCCGCCGCCATGGCCCTATCCGGCTTGACCCGGAGCTCGGGCATGCCCAGCTGGTAATCCGTATCCATGTCGACGACCAGGCCGCTTGCCTGAAGCCGGCTCATGATCTTCTGGCTTTCGGAGACGAGCTGGTCCCAGTTGGAGCCGCGGACCGAGAACTCGATAGGGAAGCCGCGCTGGGCGGTGAAACCCTGCTGGGAGAGGTCCTGGATGACGGATCGCAGCCCCGGGATGGCATTCAGGTCCCGGCGCAGAAGGGCCGAAAGCTGGGCCTGGCTGAGCTTCCGCTCCTTGGGTGGGACGATGGTTACGAAAAAGTTGCCGGCGTTGACCCCGCCTCCCATCCCCCCTATGAAGGCGTAGAGCTGGGTGACCTCCGGGCGGTCGGCGAGAATGGCCTCGGCCTTCTGCATCAGCTTGTCCGTCTCCGAGAGGTCGGAGCCGACGGCCGTCTGCGTGCGGATCGAGAGGCGGCTCAGGTCCTGGGACGGGACGAATTCGGCGGGCATGATCGAAAAGACGAAGAGGGCCGCGGCGAAGAGCAGGACCGCCAGGACGAGGATCAGGCCGGGCTTGCGG
>Ga0315277_10006689_pt1 | contig 15019 bp, 10 predicted proteins | sample YL17G05_15_MG_FD_203695 | JGI IMG/M metagenome (GOLD analysis project Ga0315277, IMG submission 203695) | Sediment microbial communities from Yellowstone Lake, YNP, Wyoming, USA - YL17G05_15 | ecosystem: Environmental > Aquatic > Freshwater > Lake > Sediment | place: USA: Wyoming | collected...
GGCGGGAGGGAGGCCAACCTGAGAGATCTACAGTCCCTTGCCCTCCTTGCAGGTGCCAATGGTCTGATTGTAGGAAATTATCTTACAACCCCTGGCCGAAATGCAGAAGATGATCTGACCATGATCAGGGATGTCGGGTTTAACATTAAATAAGATGGGGAGTCTTTGTTATATTTTGAAAGCCATTTGTCATCTGTAGAGCCTACCTAAGTCATACAAAATATAAAACCCCAAGTAATCTCCACCGTTAATCTTAAGGAATTCACCTTCATAAAGCAAAAAATATATAAATTTCAACAGTTTATCAAAAGACCAGTAAATTCTCCTTGACAATTCAATGGTTCGGGAATAATATATAAGTTAAAGTTTATAAACTTATCTAATTTTACTTATCGGAGTAAACTTATGTTACCTACCTGGATTGAGAAGAGATATAAATACTTATGGGAGGGCTTCAAAGAATCCTCTTTCCGCTTTGAGGATGCCGCCAAGATTCTTAAAGATAAAATGAGAGACGATGAGCGCCAAGTCAATGTCTTTCTTTCCGAGTTGAGGAAAGGAGGTTGGCTCGAAGTTGAATTTAACCGTGAGGATGCGCGGAAAAGAATTTACAAACTCAAAAGTATCGAGGAGATCGTTTCTGAGACACTTGCAATAGGCAAAGGTCAGTTGACCAGAGGGGATCTTGAAAGCCTTCTTAAAGGAGCTGCAGACCTTATTAGGACAAGAGTGGATTATGCTTTTATACTCGTCCTTCTCTTTTATAAGCGGATAAGTGATAAGTGGGGATTGGAGTTTGAAAGGGCTTATAAGGAGGCCCTTGCGGATGGTTTGAAAGAGGAAGAGGCAAAGGAAGAGGCTAAAAATTCTATATATCATGACTTTGATATTTCAGAAGAACTCCTCTGGGAAAATATTAGAAAGGACCCTGCAAGATTACCTGAGAACTTTTCTAAGGCTATGAAGATCTTGGCAGAAAGAAATCAAGAGTTAAAGGATGTCTTTGAAAATGTGGATTTCGTTCAATTTACTACCAACAGAGAAAATGCAGAAATCTTAAGGCAACTCGTTGAACTCTTCAGCGCAAGATCTCTTAATCATGTATCACCGGATCTTCTTGGTGACGCCTATGAATGGATTTTGAAGTATTTTGCTCCTCAAAAAGCCAAGGAGGGTGAAGTCTATACAGCCCGCGAGGTAATCAAGCTTATCGTTGAAATGCTCGATCCAAAGGTTGGCGAAGGCGTTTATGACCCTGCGTGTGGCTCTGGCGGCATGCTCATCAGTTCCTATCAGCATGTTGAAGATGCTCTGGGTAGAAGCGAAGCGGACAAAGTCTTCCTCTTCGGACAGGAGGCCAATCATAAGACCCTTGCCTTAGCCAAAATGAACCTCTACATCCACGATATCAGGAATGCCCAGTTAATTCTTGGAGACACTTTGCTTTATCCAAAATATAAAGAAGGAGATGGAATAAAGAGATTTGATATTGTGATCGCCAATCCTCCATGGAATCAAGATGGTTATGATGAGGAGATATTAAAAAGGGGTGAATTCTGGAGGGAGCGATTTAGATATGGATTTACTCCAAAGCAATCAGCAGACTGGACATGGATTGAGCATATGTTAGCCTCGGCTAACGACAAAACAGGTAGGGTTGGGGTTGTCATAGATAATGGGTGTCTTTTTAGAGGGGGAAGAGAGAAGGCGATCAGAACAGCCATTATTAATGCTGACCTTATCGAATCTGTGATTCTTCTGCCTGAAAAGCTTTTTTACAATACTGGTGCACCGGGAGCGGTGATGGTCCTGAACAAAAACAAACCAACTGCGAGAGAAGGGAAAATATTTTTCATCAATGCAAGCAAAGAATACCGGCAACATCCCGAGGTCAGGAAACTCAACCAGTTAGGAGATGAGCACATAAAGAAGATAGTTAAAGCCTATAAGAAGTTCATAAATGAGGAGGGTTTTTCGAAGATTGTAGAGATCGAGAAAATAAAGGAGAACGATTACAACCTCAATGTGACCCTTTATGTATTTCCGGAAGAAGAAACTGAGGAGATAGATGTAACAAAAGAGTGGGAGGAACTTCGTAAACTCGAAGGAGAGCTCGTAGAGGTCGAAAAGAGGATCGAGGAATACCTTCTTGAGTTGCAGGGAGAAAAATGATGTTTAAGCCAAATTTTCGGTACACGGATAAGATGGTAAACAATCTAACACAGATTGCCGTCGCGAGAGAGGTAATTCTGAATTCACCCTTGATCCCCAAATGGGAGGTGACTCTTCGTCGTGAAGCAATTATCCGAAGCGCCCATTCTTCTACGGCTATTGAAGGTAATCCGCTTTCTCTTGAACAAGTCAGTGACCTGGCAGCAGGCCGAGAAATAACGGTTAGAAGAAAAGACAGGCAGGAAGTTTTGAATTACCTTGAAGCATTAGAGAGAATTTCAGAGTTTGCCCAAAGATCTCCATTTAAGTCCGAAGATTTACTGGAAGTTCATAAGACAGTCACGAAAGAAACACTGGAGAATCCTGAGGATGAAGGTATCTTTAGAAATCGTCAGGTATTTGTGGGAAATAGAATCTCTGGGGAAGTAATATTCATGCCACCCCCAACGGAACAGGTTCACCAACTGATGAACGAATTTCTCGAATGGTTCAACTCTACTGCGGTCAGTGAAATTGATCCGGTAATTGAAGCCGGCTTAACGCACTATGAACTTGTAAGGATTCATCCTTTCATAGATGGAAATGGTAGGGCGGCAAGAGTAATTGCAACTCTGGTTCTTTATAAACGGGGTTTTGATACAAAGAGATTCTTTGCCCTTGATGATTATTACGATCAAGATAGGCGTGGTTACTATGCGGCATTAAAAAGTGTTGATCAGAGTACCTTGGACCTTACCGGATGGCTTGAATATTTTACCGACGGTGTAGCAGTGAGCATAAAGGCAGTGAAAGATAAGGTAATTGGTCTGAGCAAGGATATTAAGTTGCTTAAAGAAAAAGGGCAGATTGCCCTCACCGAAAGACAGATGAAAATTGTGGAAAAAATTATAGAAAAAGGAGCAATTACAAACAGGGAAATGAGGGAAATGTTTGGACTTTCAGACGAAGGAATACGGAAAGAAATATCTAAACTTGTTAAATTGAGAGTCGTTAAAAGGAAAAGTAAAGGACGGTCAATAAGTTATGTTTTGGTCTAAGGGTTGGTGATTAGGTTGGCGATTAGGTTGGCGATTATTTGGTTATCGGGATAAATGGAGAAAAATAGTTATTGCATTTTGGGGTAAAAAGGTTCCCTACGAGGTAACAATAACGTCACAAAATATAAAAAAAGATAAAAATTTATATGAAAATTTAGGTCCGGAAGTGCACACTAAAAATAATTAACAAAGGGAGAAAGATGAAATCAGAAGAATTTGAACACTTGGTTGAAGGGGCTACAGAGAGTCAACGAATGGAGTTTAAGGGACCATGTAGTTGGGACGTGGTGAAGTTTGCTAAAGATATACTGGCATTATCCAACCTCAGAGATGGGGGATATATAATTGTTGGAATAGCTCAATCACAAAATAGAATTAGTCGGGAAGGCATTACGGAAGGACAGAAAAAAACATTTAATTCCGATGTAATGAGGGACCAAATGAGCGAGTTTGCAGATCCACTTGTAGATTTTCAGGTGGAGTTTGCTTGTGACAATCAAGCACATGAATATGTCGTGCTCGTCATAAAAGAATTCAGAGATTTACCCGTCGTTTGTAAGAAAGATTCGAAGGAGACATCAAAAGGAACGATTTATTATCGAAGCTCTCATAGAAGACCGGAAAGCGCACAAATATCAAACTCCTACGACATGAGACAAATATTAGAGTTAGCCGCTCTCAAAATGATGCGGAGGTGGAAGGAATTAAAGTTAATGGTACCAAAATCAGACGAAGAAGAATTTGATAAAGAATTGAAAGGAGTTGAAAAAGAATCAGTAGCTGAGAAAATTTCAGTCCGCGGCTATTGGAGAATTCTTTTTCGACCTTTAACTTACAATATAAGAGTAAGAAAGTTAATAGAATGCCAAGAGATAGTTAGAAAAAACAGTATTGATTTTAGAGGATGGGACTATCCACACTTTCCTAAAGATGAAAACGTGCTTCCCGGAAGCAATTTCTATCAAGGAACAGTAGATTGGGGAGCGTCCATTGAGCTTTGGAGAATGTATCAAAGCGGTCAGTTTATTCATTATCGCGCATTACGCGAGGACTGGACGCAAGAAGATTATTTGACTCCAAAAGGATATAAACTCCCAGCGATGCAATTCATTGGAGTTTTAGAGACCCTTTCCCTGATGACAGAAATTTTTGAATTTCTTTCGCGACTTGCCCAAGCAGGTCTATATGAAGAAGGTGTTAATGTTTATATCACTTTACAGAAAACTCGGAATAGGCAGTTGTATCAAAGAGCATTTGTTTCTGATGGGCAAATACATTTTTTGGGTTTATCAGGGACGTATAAGACAATTTCCGATGAAATAGAGGTTGCCAATTATTGCATGAAGAAAGATGTGATAGAAAAGCCTGCGGAGATATCCAGAGGAGCGATTTTGAATATCTTTGAGAAATTTGGTTGGAATCCCTCCGAGGAAGTAATAAAAGGACACCAAAAGAAATTATTAGAAGGGCGGATATGAGTCCAGAAATTAAGGATACAAAGACAGGAGAGATTCCAAAAGAGTGGGAAGTGTTGAGTTTAGAGGAAGTCACGGTTGATCTTATAGGTGGCGGAACACCTTCAACCTCGCAACCTGAATATTGGGACGGTGATATACCTTGGATGACGAGTGCAAATTTGATAGACAGGATTGTTATACGGGGAATGAGAAATATAACAGAAAAAGGTCTGAAAAATAGTGCGACAAATGTAGTCCCAAAAGGCTCTTTGCTTATATCAACTCGTGTTGGAATTGGAAAAGTGGGCATAGCAGAAATCGACGTTGCGATTAGTCAGGATTTAACAGGTTTGGTACCAGACAAGGATAAGGCAGACGTTGAATATTTATATTGGGCAATTTTAAACAAATCATCTCAATTAAGTGGTTTATCACAGGGCAGCACAGTAAAAGGGCTAACGCGTGAGTATGTTAGGAATTTAAAGCTTCCCCTCCCTCCTCTTGCCGAACAGAAAAAAATTGCCGAGATTCTTTCGACTTTGGATCAGGCCATTGAGAGGGTTAACGAAGCCATAGAAAAGACACAAAGACTTAAAAAGGGCTTGATGCAGGAGTTATTAACCAAAGGCATAGGCCATAAGGAATTCAAGGATACAGAAATAGGGAAGGTTCCTAAAGAATGGGAGGTTGTCAGGTTATCAAATGTATTTAAGTTGGCAAGTGGAAAATCGAGGCCAAAGGAAATTTCTGATAAACAAACAGATAAGATGCCGATTCCAGTTTACGGTGGGAACGGCGTCCTCGGATATACAAATAAATTCATGGTAGATAATGAAACAGTTGTTATAGGAAGGGTAGGTGAATATTGCGGTTCAATTCATAAAACGCTGAAATCTTCGTGGATTACTGATAATGCTCTTTATGCGGCAGTAATAGAGAAGCGTCAAATAAGCTTAGACTTTTTCACCTACTATCTTGTCTTTATAAACTTGAATAAATTTAAAAAGGAATCTGGTCAACCATTGATGACGCAGACGATAGTTTATTCAATAAGTTGTCCGCTCCCCCCTTTGCCGGAACAGCAAAAAATTGCTGAAATCCTAAGTGCGGTGGATGAAAGGCTGGAATTGTTGAGGAAGAGAAAAGAAAGACTCGAAAGAGTAAAGAAGGGTTTGATGAATGATTTATTAACCGGAAGAAAGAGAGTGACATTGAACTAAGATGAATAGTTTAAAAGAAGTGTTAAAAGAGTTAGCTATAAATGTAGAGAAAGTAATTGACGAAGGACTTTGTAATGGTAAGATTCAATCTGACGCAGAGGTATATTTTCGATGGAAGGTAGATAAATTTAAATACACAGATAAGGGTATTACTGAATCAAGTGCTCGCGGGGAATCTATATCCAGACCCACGTGGCTTAGAACAAGTTCTGAACTTCATGAATCCCTCAGGAAATCTAGCGCATACGCCTCAGCCTTAGAACAAGTAATTGCTGTTTTCCCTAAAAGCGATAAAATTACGCGGGGCATAGAAAGTTTCTTAAGCAAATTGATCCATAATCGTCTAAACGAATCACAATTTGATGAAGCTGGTACGGATAATCTTATAAACACTTTAATTAAAGAATTGAATGAAGAACCCGTTAGGTATGGTGCGGAAATTGAACTTAAGGGTATTGTCTTACAACCTGAAAGGATTGACATTGTCAGTGGAGCAACAATAAGGCAACCAAAAATTGAGGATATTGAAAAAGAAACTCCCCGAAGCATTCTTGGGGGTCATTTTCTTCCTCAACCATCAGCAATTTTAAACATCGAATTCTTGGGAAGGCATGCCAATGAAATACAAAAGAAAGTTGAACAAGCGATTGCAATATTAAGGTTATTCAGAGTTGGGGGCGTAAGTTATGAGTCTTATCGTCTATATTCAGATTCTATAATAGACCTCATGGCGAGTGGAACAGTAGCCTTTACAAACACGTTCACAGCCCTCGAAACATATTTAGTTAATATTGGAGATGAGGCAAGGTTAAAAAAGTTTTGGCAAAAGATGGCTGATTCCTTGCCTAAAAGTTTTTTTGATAAGGGCATAGCTAAAACTGATTATACCACTATTGCCTACAATCGTTACTGCGATGCTCTTTTACATAATGGCATTTTGGAAAGAAGAATTTCGAATGCTGTAATGGGGTTAGAAGCTCTATTCTTTAAACCAGATGGAGAAATGCAAGAACTGGCTTATCGCCTTCGTATTCGAATTAGTAAATTGCTTGGTTTATTTGGATACGACGCGCATGAAGCAAAGCAAAAGATAGATGATGCCTATGGAATAAGAAGCACTTTCTTGCATGGGGGTCATCTTGATTACAAGAAAACAAAGAAATTGGAGTTAAAATATAAGGATTCTAAAACTCTTTTATTATCGATACTCGATTATCTTAGAATTTCTATTATTGTTAACATCCTTATTCCTAAAGAAAAAGATGAATTCATAGATTTAATCGATGATTCACTCATTGATAGAAAAAAAGAAGAACAATTAATGTCTCTTCTTTCTTGGACGAAGGAATTTGTGGGGTAGGATGAGTTGGTTACCTTTACAGAGAAAAAATTAATTGAAGATTATTTTATTAAAAAACTGGAAGAGAAAGGTTGGAGATTTGTTTCTGCTGATGACCTTGAGAGGGATACCTATGAGGAGCCTCTACTTATTCCAAATCTGGTAAGAGCTTTAGAGAAAATAAATAGGAAATTAGAAATTGGAAATGAGGAAGTTAACAAAGTCATTAATGAGCTAAAACTTACCGGTACAGGGGTTGAAGGAGCTAAAAGAATCTTAACTTTTTATAAGTTTGGGGTTCCTGTGAAGTTTGAGAAAGAGAAGGTTGTTAAGTATGTCCAGCTTTTTGACTTTGAAGATATTGATAATAACGAATTTATCATCACAAGACAGGTCTATTATCAGGGAAAGGATAGAATAAGAACGGATATTATTCTTTATGTGAACGGTATTCCCATTGTTGATATCGAGTGTAAGAACCCAACTAATATTTCCGAAAGCTGGTTCAATGCCTACAAACAAATAAAGGACTATGAAAGAACTGTCCCAGAACTTTATAAGTATATTCAAATTGGGATCGCAGCCGAAAGTCAGGCAAGGTATTTCCCCATCGTTCCCCTGCAGGAAGAGGTAAAGACCCACGAATGGAGAGAAGAAGGGTTGGATTCCATTGATTCGATGATTGTAATACTTTCACGAGATACCCTCCTCGATATCGTCAAAAACTTTCTCTTTTTCAGGGTGGAATTTGGAAACGCCACAAAGGTCATCACCCGATACATGCAGTATAGAGCCTCCAATAGAATAGTGGAGAGGGTTATCAGAAGTTTAAAAGGTGAGGAGGATAAGGATAAAGGCTTGATATGGCACTGGCAGGGGAGTGGAAAGACTCTGACCATGATCTTTGCTGCAAATAAACTTTACTACATGAGGGAGCTTGAAAATCCAACGATATTCTTTATTGTTGATAGAATTGAATTGGAGGATCAGCTTTATAGCGAATTCTACGCATTAGATATTGTGGAACCGGAAATTATCGGCTCTGTTTGGGAACTTAAGGACATTTTGAAGTTCGATGATTACAGGAGTAAGAGAGGGATATTTATCATTCTTATTCATAAGTTCAGACCTGAGGAGCTTAAGGAGGTCTATGGAGAACTTGAGAAAATTTCGAGGCGGAAAGAAACAATCATGAATAGAAAAAATATTGTGGCCTTCGTTGATGAAGGGCACAGGACTCAATATGGTCTCCTTGCTACCCAAATGAAGGCGATACTCAAAAATGCCTTCTTCTTTGCCCTTACAGGCACGCCCATATCGAAGAGAGGAAGAGATACATATCTTGAGTTCAGCTATCCTCCGGAAGAGCCTTATCTTGATAGATATTTCATAACGGACTCCATCAAAGATGGCTTTACAGTAAAGATCGTTTATCAACCAAGACTTGAGAAGGATGTCCACTTAAAAAAGGATCAATTAGAGGCCTTTTTGGAAACTGAGCTTGAGGAATTGCCTGAAGAGATAAGGGAGGGTGTCGAAGATAAGGTAAAGAAGAGACTGAATGCCATCAAAGTTGTTCTCGAGAATCCATTCAGGATTAAGACGATTGCTGAGGATATAGCAAAGCATTTCAAAGAAAATATTGATGGAAAGTTTAAGGCAATGGTTGTGGCGGGGAGCCGAAATGCGTGTGAGGTCTATAAAAGAGAACTCGATAAGCATCTTCCCAAAGAATATAGTGAAATTGTGATGACCTACACCGAACATGATAAGCCTGAAATCGTGCGATATGTTGCCGAAGCAAGAGCTCGGTATGGCGGGAAGGATGTAAGCGATATTAGAAAGGATGTTATTGAAAAGTTCAAAGAAGAAGAATTTCCCAAAATATTGATCGTAACGGATATGCTTCTGACAGGATTTGATGCTCCTATCCTTCAAGTGATGTATCTGGATAAACTCCTTAAGGAACACAGGCTCCTTCAGGCCGTGGCAAGAACGAACAGGCCATTTAAGGATTTGAAAGAAGCAGGGCTTGTTATCGATTATGTCGGGATATTGAAAGAATTTAAAAAAGCCTTTGAGATGTACAGCGAAGAGGACGTCAAAGGGGCCCTCTTCAGTTATGAAAGTGTCAGGGAAGATTTTGTAGCGCTCATTAAGGATATTCTTGAGTTGCTGAAAGAAGTACCGAGAGACTATGAGAGAGAAACCTTACTCCAGGCGGTAGAAGTTCTAACCTCGGACGAGAAGAAAGAAAAAGAATTTGTCGAAAATTACAAAAGCTTGAGGAAGATGTTTGAGCTTCTCGGTCCGGATGAGATCAAGCTTGACTATTTTGAGGATTACAAATGGCTCTCCGCCATTTACACCTATTATATGAAAATAGTGTCTCAAAAGCCTGCATATGAGGGATATGTCCAAAGGTATTATGATAAAACTATAAGATTCATCCATAGATCTACTGAAATAGAAAAGTTAGAGAGGGAACTACCGACAGTCGCTTTTGATAAGGAATATCTTGAAGAGTTGGAAGAGAAAGTCAAGGGCAGAAAAGAGAAGGCGGCAAACATTCTTTTTACTTTGAACAGATTGGTTCTGGTTGAAAGACATAGAAACCCTATCTATGAATCCCTAATAGAGAAGGTCGAGAGACTCCTTGAGATGTGGAGGGAGAAAACAAGGGACTATGAAAAGATATACACAGAGGGAGTTAAGGCGGTAAATGAGATTAACAGCCTTTTTTCAAGACAAAAGTCTCTGGGTTTCTCAAATCTCGAATACTCGATGTTACTTGAACTTGAGAAGAAACTGAGTCGAAGTGATGTTCTTGTAGATGTGGTAAAAGATCTTTCGAAGAGACTTGAAAAATATATGTTTTTCGGCTGGTTTAACCAAGTGACTATCAAGAAAGAAGTGGAAAGGGAGATAAGAAGGTTCGTCCGGGGGATGAAAGGGAAACATAATCTCTCGCTGGATGAAATGAACGATTTACATGAGAGGCTCCTGGAAAGCGTGAAAAATTATGGAACTGCCTAATATAACTTATTCAGTCTCTCATAGGAATGTGAGATATCCAAGATTCGAATTTAGAACAGGGGAACTTCTTTTGGTTCTTCCTTTTGGCTATAAACCTGGTCCCATCCTGAATAAACACAAGAAATGGATACTTAAAAAGATATCTTTCGTTGAGGACTGTTTAAAGCATGCCTCAGACAAAAGAGTGGTTGAAAGGACAGAGAAAGAGTTTAGAGACCTTACCTTCTCTTTGGCAAGGAAGGCAATAAAAGAATTGGGGGGTAGGCTGAATCATATCTATTTCAGAATGATGAGGACAAAATGGGCAAGCTTGAGTTCGAAGAGAAATCTGACAATTAATAGATTGATGAGACATTTACCGGACCATCTGTTAAGTTATGTGATTTTTCATGAGGTCGTTCACTTAAAAGAGAAAAGAAATAATAACAAATTCTGGAAGAGAATTTCTAAGAAATTTGATGACTACCAGGAATTGGAGAAAGATCTCTTCGTTTATTGGTTTCAGTTGGCGAAGCGAAGAGTCTAAACCATGAGATTCTTCAGTCGCTTTGGCTCCTTCAGAATGACAAAAAGGGCAGGGCCTTAACTTCTTTGGCGGGTGTAGATGGTCTTGTAACGATCATGGGAAGTCGGCTGTTTAAGAAAGGAAGTTGAAAGGTGATTGATTTTGTATTTGAAGCATTTCGGAGGGTGAATCGGGAGCATCTCCACACCATCTGGCAAAAGGCTCAAAATGGGGGCATGGAGGGGTTAGACCAGGAAGAACAGCGGCTAGCGAAGATCATGCTTGATCACTCCGATCAATATTTTAATCAGTTTGAGTTTGCCGATGTTTTAGCTGATCGTCAATTCGATCCGGAAAATGAAGTCAATCCGTTTCTGCATGTCAGTGTCCATGCTATTGCGGAAAAACAGGTGCAGGACCGTGATCCTATCGAGGCATTTCAATTTTATAATGCCATGCTGAGGAACAAATGCAGCCGCCATGAAGCCATTCACCTTCTTATGACAATATTATTGAAGTTTTTATTCCCTATCGTGAAACGGAAGAAAGGTCACTTTGATCTCGATATTTACCGCAACCTTCTTAAAAAATACAAATCCCGGAAGCCCGAGAAGATCTTTGAGCTTTTGGAGGGAGAACCAGATCCCATGATAAATGAGGAGGCAGAGTCAAGGAGTGAAGAGATTTTTAAAGAGATGCGTACCGCTCTGAATGACCAGAAATTCGGATCGATCGACGAGGCCCAAACATTCTTAGATGATTTGTTAGCGAAGAAAAATACGGAACCTGAAACTGAGTTTCTTGGCCTATCGTCGGAGCAGATGTATCGCATGCTTTATAGCCCTTTTAGTGAGACATCAGATATCTTAGCCCTCAACAGAAGTCTTTCTAAAGAAGACCTTCTTGATACCCCTGTGGTGAAGGAAGCAGTGTACTTTTTGAAGCGGCTCAACGAACTCCAACCCCTCAGGGCCACGGCCAAAGGGAATCTGCCACAGGCATTTGCCCGTGAAATGTATGATAAATTTCCTGAACATCCCCACTTTCATTACCCTATCCGATCTGAGGAAGAAGACTCGAAACTATCGGCGCTGCGTCACATTCTGGATATGTCCAGTTGGATCAAGAAACGAGATCAGAAGTTTTCCCTGACTCAAAAGGGACAGATTGTGGTTGAAAACGGATTTGGCATAGATGATTTTTTTTATCTCTTCGAGACGTATACAGAAAAATTCAACTGGGCTTCCAGAGATTTGTATCCTGACCTGGATATCATCCAGGAATCATTTTTGTTTTCCTGCTATCTCCTTCATCGGAAGGCAAGAACCTATATTCCTGTCAATAAGTTAGGCGAATACTTTATTCGGGCATTCCTAACCGTGTTGGATAGAGTTGAAAGCCATTCATCTATCGACTGGCAAGAGCTTGTGCAGAATGCTTTTTCCATTCGGTTTATTGAACGTTTCTGCGAATATTTTGGGTTGGTTACGATTCAGAGGGAGAAAGGGAAATCTCTCGATTTCAAGTACGCTATACAAATAACCTCTCTCTTTGAAAAAATGTTTGATTGGAAATTAGGTTTGGCTGAAAGAAATTAAATCTCGAGATTGAAGAACGCCGATTATCAGGTTCTTTGGCGGGTGTAGATGGTTTTGTAAATCTGGCTGAAGGAAGGATCTTTAAGGCAGGTGGTGCATTCTTCAGAGGAGGTATCGACAGGTTCAAGGAGGACTTCAAATCCAAGTTCTTTATACTGCTCTGCCATTTCTGATAGGCGGGGTTCATCAATAGTGAACCGTTTTTCCCAACCTTGTTTTCTTAATTCTTCTTCTCTGCTCATAAATACCGTAAGACCGTAAATCGTAAAGCGTAAGGGGTTAGAACTAATTTTGATTGTTTCCTTACGCCTGGCGCCTAACACTTAACGCTTGCTTAAAATCGGGTCAGACATTAATCAATAGAGTCTCAACTAATTGTAAAATGTAAATTACAAATTTCAAAAATTTTAACTCATACAAAATTACCGCTCTACTTCAAAAGTGATTTTCACACTCCGGGAATAGAGTGGTATGTTTGTATCATCCTGCGGAAAGAAAAAAATTATTTATGACCGTATAAGCGTATCCATCCATCCGAGTGAGAGATGGCTTTTGGCTCACAGGCTCCGACACAGGGTGCCGGTTGTTTCCCATAGCCAGGCTTGCAAGGAGCGCAACTATACCTGACCTTCTTGCGCTCCTCATGTTTTACAAAGGCCACCGGTTCTTCACGGAAGATGTCAATCTCATCCGGTCCTACTTCAAGGATTTTTGCCGGACAAACCTCTGGGCATTTACCACATCCATTGCATTTGTCTGTATCGATGGTGACATACCAGTCGCCAGAGCCGTCCTTAAAACCATAATTGGCAATCATGTCTTCCCCATGTTGGAGGATTGAGGTTAGAGGTTGGAGGTTAATCAAGGTTTTGCCTCAGACCTCATGCCTTGAACCTCGAACCTTTTTAGGCTTTTCTTGCGGTCTTTGCCTTTCCCATCTTCAACAAAGCTTGTCCGGACAATGCTGCTCCGATACCACCGGCGAGCTGAGTATCAAAGGGATATTTGCGATCGATATACTCTTTCCTGTACCAGACACGTTCAGCTGTCTTAATCCCTAATTCCTTCTCCAGCCTTTTCACCACGCCTTCATTTTTGGCGATGCCCCCGGTGATGGCAAACTTTTCCTTTACGCCCAGACGGTTGAGTAGTTCCATGATTCGATGGGCCATCGCAGAGCAGTAAGCAGCCATGATGTCGTTTTCAGGCATTCCTGACTCCAGCAGGCCGACGACCTCGCTCTTGGCGAATACGACACAGGTACTGCTGATCATCGGGGGCTCCTTCTGGATTTGGAAGGAGCGGGGACCGATTTCCCATACCGGCACCCGGATCAGGTCGGCAAAGACTTCCATTCCGCGGCCTGTTCCAGCAGCGCACTTGTCATTCATCACAAAATTGAGAACCTTCCCTTTATCATCGACATTGATGGCTTTACAGTCCTGACCACCCATGTCCATGACCGTCCTGACTTCTGGTCCGTACATGAAGTTGGCCCCTCGAGCATGACAGGAGATCTCGGTGATAGACTGTTGAGCCATGGGTACGTTCACTCGTCCATACCCCGTGCCGATACAGTAATCGATATTCTCGATTTTCATATCGGACTTTTCTAAGGCATAGCCCATACCTTTTCTAGCACTGTTTGGACTGTCTGAACCGGTCCGCATGTTACCATAAGCGTAAAATTCACCATCTACCATAATGACGGCTTGCGTGCTAACGGATCCAACGTCCACTCCAGCCGTGATTACCTTCCCTTTTTTCCAATCTATATCCGGGTTGACCCAATTGGTTTCAGGCCATCTCCAAAATTCTTGAGTTTTCACCTCAGCCATTTTCTATTCCTTCCTAATTCAGGCTATTGAGTTATCTTTGATAATTAGCCTTTCCCTTCTGAAGCGGTCTCCCTTTCCACTACCTTTGCCTTGTCTTCCTACGTATAAACTACAGCAATGGCTGCTTCTGCAGCTCCCAGAGCTCCCATATAATCTGGGTCTTCTGGTACGAGGACATCCATTTCGATATTCTTTTTAAGAGAATCGACAAAACCTGCGTTTTTCGCCATGCCTCCGACCATAACCACATCCTTTTCCAGTCCGACGATACGAGCGACAGAGGCAATCCTCCCTGCAATGGCGTTCATTACTGCACGGGCGATATCTGGCTTTGGGGTCTTTTGATGAATGAGGGAGACCACTTCGGATTCTCCGAAAACCGCACATTGCGCATTGATCGAAAGGGTCTGGGTGGATTGAAGAGTGATCTTCGACATCTCATCCATAGAGACTTCGAGCGCCCTGGACATGGCTTCGACAAAGGCGCCTGTACCGGCTGCACACTTATCGTTAATAGCGAAGTCTAAAACCTTCCCATCAGCGCTGATTTTGATTGAACGGCCTTCTTCTGCACCCACATCGATAACCGTTCTTGCGGTGGGGATCAGTTTGATCACCCCTCGAGCATCGGCAGCGGCATCGTGAATGGCACCATTTGCAAAGGCCACTCTTTTAGCTGCACTCCCTGTGGCGACCACTCGCTCCACATCTTTCCGGGTAATGCCAACCTTTTTGAGGACTTCATCGTAGAGTTGTTCGGCACTCTCTGCTTTTTTTATTCCTGAAGGACCCAACACTTTTCCAAGTATTTGGTCAT
>Ga0315277_10006690_pt1 | contig 15019 bp, 14 predicted proteins | sample YL17G05_15_MG_FD_203695 | JGI IMG/M metagenome (GOLD analysis project Ga0315277, IMG submission 203695) | Sediment microbial communities from Yellowstone Lake, YNP, Wyoming, USA - YL17G05_15 | ecosystem: Environmental > Aquatic > Freshwater > Lake > Sediment | place: USA: Wyoming | collected...
GAAAGGCACCCAAATGCTGTAATAGAACGTTGCCATAACTTTTTCTACCCCCCTGTGAATCTTTTACTTCTAGCGACACCGGTATTATCTCAAAAACCGCTTTTCGATTCAAGAAAAATCAGGTGCCGCGATTGTAAGTCCTTTCAAATAGGCCACTTACGACACAGCAGGTCGAAAGAAAAAATGGGCGGAAATCACGGTCGAAGACGTGTTCCCAGAGGCTCTTCGGGGCTTTTTACCGGGCCGTAGCCGCCTAAACGCTCTCTCGGGGGAGGGCCCTCCAAACGAGCCCTGCGGAATTGTTTGGATGCGTTTTTCGCTTCTGGGCTGCCAGCAGGCTTGGGGACGCCTTCTGGCAAATCGGCCCGGTAGCGGGAATGAATGGCGTCTGTCGATCTGCCTGCTTGCAGCCCTTTACGCGTTAAACGCCTTCGCTTTCTGTTGCCACGAGGTGTAGTCGCGCACGCCCTGAGTCTGCTGCAAAATGCAATCGCACACGGCGGCCTGGCCGTCGTAATATTTCATTTGACGGGCCCCTCGGCAGCTAGTATACTCCACGGCGTTCGGTGTTCGTTATCGCGTTGTCATGGCGTCGCGTAGGCGCTACGCAGCGGGGGAAACAACAGAATCCCGATGGAACCAAGGAGCAACTGTACCGGCGTTTCAATACGCGACAGCCTGATAGGAGAACACGATGGTTGGATCGACACAGCACGTATGGGCGTTTCTGAGCATGCCCGGCCACATCGAGTGGCTGGTCATTCTCGTGATCGCACTGCTGGTCTTCGGCAAGCGCCTGCCGGAACTCGCCCGCAGCGTGGGCAAGAGCCTCACTGAATTCAAGAAGGGTATCAATGAGGCGAAGGAATCGACCGACGAGGTGGCCGAGGACGTCAAGAAGATCAAGAGCGACGTTGTCAACGACGCCAAGCATGCCTCGGGCATGAACGATACGAACTGACCGTTTCACCGGCCGAGTCATTCCTTTCGTCCACTGCGATGGCTAGAACCCGAAAGAGACGCAACCCCATGGATTGCACGATGAGTCTGGGCGACCACCTGGAGGAACTCCGCGCCCGGCTGATCCTGGCCATCCTCGGCCTGCTCGTCGGCATGATCGTCAGCCTCATCTTCGGCACACACATCCTCAAGTTCATTGAAATACCGTACGAGATGGCGGTACGCGGCAGAATCAAGGCAAGCGACGTGCCGCAGGTTCAAAAGGAAATGCTCTCTTTTGTGGGCACGTTCTTCGACACCCTGACACAGCAACTGGCGGCCGACCCGAACAGTGCCGCCGCGGTCAAGCTCGATCCGAAACAGATCGAGGTCCTGCGAAGGGTGTCGGAGCAGGCAGTCCAAAAGTGGGTCGAGGAAACGCACGGCGGGACGGCAGGCAAGCCGCTGCCGTTCGATTGGCAACTCAGATCGATGGCGCCGGCGGAGGCCTTCCTGGCTTACATGAAAGTCTCGCTGATCTCGGGGCTGATCCTTACGGCGCCCTGGGTCTCCTATCAGATTTGGGCGTTCGTCGCCGCCGGCCTGTATCCGCTCGAGCGACGATATGTCTATCGCGCCATACCCTTCTCCGCCGCCCTGTTCATCATTGGCGCGCTATTCTTCCTGTTCGTTATCGCCTACTACACTCTTGCGTTCTTCCTCAGCTTCGGCGATGCCGTCAGCATCGCGAGCACCTGGACCGTGCAAAAGTACATCTCGTTCGTCACAATCCTGATGCTGGTGTTCGGCATCGCCTTTCAGACGCCGATTGCCGTATTCATCCTCGTTCGTACGGGCCTGGTTTCGATTGCCACCCTTCGCCGCCAGCGTAAGTACGTGATTCTCGGCCTGGCGTTCCTGTCTGCGGTCGCCACACCCTCGCCCGACCCGTTTTCCATGTGCGCGCTGCTGATTCCCCTGTACGCCCTTTACGAACTCGGCATCGTCCTCGCTATCTTCGCCGAGAAAAAGGCCAAAGCCAAACCGCGGGAAGCCGCCGCCGACACGGCAACTACGAGCGATACCACCTCCGATTGAAACGCAAGATATTGCGTCTGTACACCATGCCGGTAAAGCCCATGACAGAATAAACAACGCGTGAGGCGTCCGTGTCACCTCTGCGAAAACAAAGGTCCGTCAAGCTACTGGTGGTTCCTGGATCCCCGCTTTCGCGGGAATGACGTCGGGTCGTCTCCGCTCTTATTTGTCGGAGACCCTTTCGGGCACCCTACGAACGAGGCGGTCAGGACCTTGTGGCCGTGGAGCGTCCACGAATGGCGGCGAGCAGGTCTTCGGAGGGGGCGGTCTTGAGGATGTATGCCTCGGCGCCGGCCGCGTGCATTCGCTCGATCGTTTCGGGCTCCTCGAACATGGACAGGGCGACGACGCGGCCCCGGTCGGACACCGACAGGTAAATCCACCGGGCAAACGCCGCATTGCACAGGAGAATCTGCCCCCTCGGGCGTGCTGACGAAATCGCCCGTCAGGTCGTCCCGGAACAGGTGATGATAGCGCCGCTCGCGGTCACGCAATTCCTCGTTGGCGGCCATCAATGTGCCGCTGATCCGGGCTTGAAGAGGGGCTGCGACAGCGATACCATGTGCCGCATGCTGACGCTGATCAATACGAATCGAATGACGCCGGTCATCGGGCCGATTGGATTGGAGTACGTGGCAGAAGCGGCGGCAGGCGCGGCAATCGAGGTGAGCGTGCTGGACTTGGCGCTCTGCGATGACCCGGCGGCCGCCCTTCGCGAGCATTTCTCCACTCGGGCACCGGCCCTTATCGGCTTATCATTTCGCAACGTGGATGACTGCTTCTGGCCGAGCGCGGAGTGGTTCGTGCCGGACCTGGCGGACCTCGTTCGGCAGATACGGGGCCTCAGCGATGCACCCGTTGTGATCGGTGGGGTCGGGTTCTCCGTGCTCCCCGAACGCATCGTCGAGTACACCGGCGCCGAGTTCGGCGTTCGCGGCGACGGCGAGCAGGCGACCATTTCCCTGTGTCGGCAGTTGCGGGGCCGCCGGGATTTCGGGCGAGTCGAAGGACTGATCTGGCGTCAGGACGGGCAGATTCACAGCAACGCCCCTGCGTGGCCCGCGGAGCTTTGCCTGCCTGCACGCCGGGAGATGGTCGACAACGCCGCCTACTTCACGCTGGGCGGCCAGTGCGGATTCGAGACCAAGCGAGGCTGCAATCGTCCCTGCCTGTATTGTGCCGATCCGCTGGCCAAAGGCCCCCTGCCCCGGTCGCGAAAACCAGCCGAGATCGCCGACGAGATCGAGTCGCTGCTGGCGCAGGGCATCGACGTGTTGCACACGTGCGACGCCGAGTTCAATATTCCGCGCCGCCACGCGATGGCGGTCTGCGAGGAGCTGATCCGCCGCTCGCTCGGCGAAAAAGTACGTTGGTACGCGTATCTGGCCGTGACGCCGTTCGATGCGGAGCTGGCGAGCACGATGCGAAAAGCCGGCTGCGTCGGCATCAACTTCACGGGCGATTCCGCCAGCAGCGCCATGCTCAAGACCTACCGCCAGCCGCACCGCAGCGAAGACCTGGCGATCGCCGTGCGCCTGTGTCGGGAGAACAGCATGAAAGTCATGATCGATCTGCTGCTCGGCGGGCCCGGCGAGACCCCGCAAACCGCCGCAGAGACGATCAACTTCATCAAACAGACCGCCCCCGACTGTGCCGGCGCCTCGCTCGGCATTCGGGTCTACCTCGGCACCGGCATGGCGGAAACCCTGGCGCGAATGGGACCGTTGAACGACAATCCCGGCCTGCACCGAAAGTACACGGGGGACATCGATCTCTTCCAGCCGACGTTTTACATCTCACCGGCCCTCGGCCCCGAGCCCGCGCAGCTCATCAAGGACCTGATCGCCGGGGACAAGCGATTCTTCGAGCCGATGGCCGAACAGCCCGACGCTGAGGCGACCGACCACAACTACAACGACAATCGCGAGCTCGTCGAGGCCATCCGCCGGGGCGCCCGAGGCGCCTACTGGGATATCCTCCGTCAGCTCCGCAATACGTAGCCGACAGAAATCGAGGACGCCTTCCTATGGATGTGATGCTGGCAACGGTCGAGTGGCAGGAGCGAATCGCGACGGCGCGTTTCGTGGCCGCGCTCATGATCCTCATCATCGGCGAATGCAGCCTGTATTGCGATCTGGCCGGCCGGGTACTGGGGACATACGTCCGCACGGTGCCACGGATCATCATACGAATCCTCGTGGTCGTTGCCGCCTGTGCACTCCTGGCCATCCCGTTCCTGCTCGCCCTGTTCCGCGCGGGCGGCTTGGAGTCGTTCTGGCTTGCCTTATCGGCTCTGCTGAGCCTGGCGATCTCCCTACAGTACCTGTTTCCCTATCGCTTCGGTATTCGCCGGATCGATCACACCGCCGGAGTCACGGGACAGGAGCCGCTGGCGCCCGGCGTGGTCCTCCGTCAGGTGGCTGTCAAAGCCCGCCTGCCGCCGGAGTGTCCCGGCTCACTTCGCTGCCTCGTCCTATCGGACCTGCATTGCTCCTGGCGGTTCAACCTCCGTAAGCTGCGAGCCTGCCTGGCCGCACTGAATCAAAAATGCTACCACATGGCCTTCGTCCTCGGCGATCTGGGCGAGAATGATTCCCTGCTGCCGGAGGTGGTACGAACCATTGCCGGCCTGCGACCGACTCACGGCATCTTCTTCGTCCGCGGCAACCACGACTTCGAATGGCGCCGCCCCGCCTTGATTGCGGACCTGGCAAGGGAAAACTCGATCACGATTCTCTCGAATGTCTCTCACCGCGTGCCCGGGCTCGGAATTGAGATTGTCGGCCTTGAGCTGCCCTGGCATGGCAGCGCTGCGCCCTCGCGGCCGGAGGCGGCATTCTCCATCGGCCTGACCCACACGCCGGACAATATCATGACCTTCAGCAGACTGGATGTCCCCCTGGCTCTCGCGGGCCACACGCACGGCGGTAAACTCAGGCTCCCGTGGATCGGCAGCTTTCCCATACCGTCGAAATACAGCCGGTTCCTCGACGAGGGCTGGTTCCAGCTCCGTAACACGCGGCTCTACATCACTCGCGGTCTCGGCCACTTCCCCGGCCTGCTCGGCAAATACGGCGCCCTCCTCGACCTGACCATCACCGATCCCACACACAGCCAACAGAAAATGCAGGCGTAGAATTCGCCTGAATACCACGGGGCGACACCGCTCCCACCTCTCCCCTACCCGGCTCCCGATGTTCACGTTCTGCGTCTTCCTAAAGCCAATCTACAGCGTTCGGCCCTCGCGGTAGACGGGGCGGATGTACTTGTTGGCGTCGGCGATGTTGGTGACCTTCATGCTCTTCCAGTCGAAGTCGAGTTTCTTGCCGGCGCGGAGGGCGACGTTGCCCATGAGGACGAATTCGGTGAGCGGCCCGGCGTAGTCGAAGTGCGTGCTGGGGCGACCCTTGCCCTTGCAGGCGTCGAGCCAGTTGCGGTGGTGGCCCGCGACGCGCGGCAGGCTCTTCGCCGGCCTTTTGTAGGCCCGCTTCTTGTTTCAATTCGTACAAGGACAGCCATCGCAGACATCAGACGTCCACGCCGAAGAGGACTCGCATGAGCAGGCCGACGAGAAAGCTGAAGCCGGCGACGCTGAGACTCAGGCCGGCCATTTCGAGGAAGCGGCCATCGACAGTGCGGCGGCAATCCCGGTGATCGACCCGGTCATGGCGATCAGCCGGGCGTTCTGCAAGGCGAGCGTCAGCCCGGCCAGCGCCCCGGTCAGTTCCACCAGCGCATCATTGAGCCCCAGCACGATCGAGCCTGTGTAGCGGAGCCTTTCCTCTTCGAGCATCTGCAGCAAGGCTGTCTCATGCTCCTTTTCCTCTTTGATGATGGCATCGGCTTCGGGAATCACGTCCCGCAGTTGCTCATCGCTGCCCTGGATATCGCCTTCAGTCGCCTCCATGAGCTTGGCGCCGAACGTGAAGCCGAGTATGCGGCTGATCAGGTAGTACTTCCAGACGCTCCGCCGGTCCGGCGCCACGTCCTGCTGTGTGTACGCCCGCCACTGCTCGTAATGCCGCAGCTCGTCCTCGGCGATATGCTCGAGCACACGACGGTTCTCCGCCGACCGGACCGTCCCGGCTAACTTGCCATAAATATGATGCTCGGTGATTTCGCTCTTCTGGTAGGCCAGCAGCCTCTGCCGAATCTGTTCCGTGGTCTGCATTCTCCTGCCCCTTCACACAAGAACCGATACGGCATGGTATAGCAGAAATCCCCATCTGTCGAGCCCGGTTTCGTGCCGTATGCGTGGCGGAGGAGATCACTTCCTGCTATCATGTGCGTCGATGACGGATAGCACGTTGCAGAGTCAAGTATCTTTGTCGTTCAATCGCGGGACGCTCCTGCTAACGGGGCTGGATCGCGGGCAGTTGCCGACGGAGCCGGACGGGCCTGTGTGGATGTGGGATGCGCGCGTGGGGGCTTGGCGGTGCGATGCGATTCACTATGCGTCGGCTCGCACAATCTTGGGCCGGCGATTTGGGTCGCGGTTTCATGACGCCGTGCTTGTGCCGGACCATGTCGGCTGGGCGAAAACGGACTTGCCGGCGCCGCGCCCGGAGCAGCAGGAGGCCCTGGACGCCTGGCTGCGCGGGGGCCGGCGAGGACAAGTCATCATGCCGACCGGGACCGGGAAGACGGAAGTGGCTTTTGCAGTGATGGCCGAGACGAAAGTGGCAACGCTGATCGTCGCGCCCGTGCGAGACCTGATGTACCAGTGGCACCGCCGCATTCTGGCGACCTTCGGCTACGACGCCGGGATCGTCGGCGACAACCTCTTCAATATCAAGCCGGTCACCGTCACCACGTACGACAGCGCGTACATTCACATGGGCGAGATGGGGGCGGGCTTCGGCCTGCTGATCTTCGATGAGGAGCACCATCTGCCGGGCAAGTGCCGTCGCGAGGCGGCGATTCTCAGCACCGCACCGATGCGGCTGGGGCTGACGGCCACGCCCGAGCGGTCCGACGACCTGCACAAGGATCTGGACTGGCTCATCGGCCCGGTCCTCTATCGCATGCCCTTCCGGGAGGCCAAAGGCTCGACCCTCGCCGATTTCGACGTGGTGCGAATCCCGGTCGCGTTGAACGACCGCGAGCAAGCGACGTATGACGAGTGCAGCCGCATGCTCCGACACTTCATCGCGTCCCGCCGAAAAGAGCTGCCAGGCTACTCCTGGCAGGACCTGTGCAAGGAGTCGGGGAAAGACCCCCGCGCGCGGCATGCGCAGAGGGCGTATTATCTTAAGCAGTCCATCGAGGACCGCGCCGCCGAGAAGCTGCGGGTGCTGGAGGACATCTTCCGCCTCCACTACGGCCAGCAGACCCTCATCTTCGCCGGCTCGAACGCGATGGCAATCGAGGTCTCGAAACGATTCTTAGTGCCGACGATTCTCTCGCATACGCGCAAGCGTGAGCGGCTGGCGGTCCTGGACGCGTTCACCAAGGGGCAAATCACGGTCCTCGTGGCCAACCGCGTGCTCGACGAAGGCGTGGACGTGCCCGAGGCGAAAGTGGCCGTGGTGATCGGCGGGCAGGGCTCGACGCGCCAGGCCACGCAGCGGCTCGGCCGGGTGTTGCGAAGGTCCGGCCGCATCCGCGCCACGCTCTATGAAGTTGTCTGCGAGGATACGAAGGAGGTCGAACGCTCGCGAAAAAGGCGAAGAACCGATGCTTACGAGCGAACACGCCATTATCGAGTATAGAGCCGGCCGGGCTACTCCCGACCGCCTGACGCAAAACGCACATCGGCACTACGTGGACTATGCCGAACGGATGCTCGCCATCTATCAGGAGGGCGCCGGCCGCCAGCGGCGATGGCTGCACCGGGACATCGAAGCGGTGTTCGCCGATGAGCCCGACTGCCCCGTCCGCCGCATCCAGGCATTTTGTAAATTGCTGGATGACGCGAGCACATTTCAAAGCGATCCATCCGGCAAATCGGCGAAGCTGCGGCTCGACGTCTTTTCCCGGGCCGCGCGCCTTCATCCGCTGGTCTGCCAGCCGGACCGCCTGTTCGAGCACGAAGAGCAGGCGTCAAAGACCCAAATTGCCGAGGAGCTTGGCACGCCCTGGGACCAGATCGAGCAAGCCCTTTATGCGGACGTGATGGCGTTTCAAACGCTGGAGGGGTTCGCCGGCTATCCGAACGCCGCCGCCTTTCTGTCGCGATACAACGTGGCCCAACTCCAGGCGGCGTTATACCGAGCCGAGAGCATGACAGTGACGGCCGGCGAGGACCTTAAGACCATCGTCCGCTACGCCAAATTCGCCCGGCTGCTGCACGAGATCGCGCGGGCAGGCATCTCCACGTATCGGATCAGGTTCACCGGCCCAGCCTCGGTCGTGCGGGAGACTCGGCGATACGGCGTGAATTTCGCCAGGTTCCTGCCCGCCCTGCTCGCATGCAAAGGGTGGAAAATGGAAGCCACGCTGCAGACGCCGTGGAAAGCCCGTGCGAAACTGGTCGTTTCGGCCGACGATGGCTTCACCAGCCATCTGCCGCCGGCGCAGGAGTTCGACTCGGCCCTGGAGGAATCCTTTGCGAAGAAGTTCGGGCCCGCACGCGACGGCTGGCAGTTGATTCGCGAAGGCCGGATTCTCTGCGACCGCCAGAAGACCTTCATCCCCGATTTCACCTTCCGCCACGAGGACGGCACGGAGGTCCTCCTGGAGATTGTCGGCTTCTGGACCCCGGAATATCTGGCGGGCAAACGGGAGACGCTTCACCAATTCCGCCGGGAGAGAATCCTGCTGGCCGTGCCGCAGCGATCTCTCCGCGAAGGCGCCGCTATCGGCGAAAACATCGTGACCTACAAGACAGCGATCCAGATCCCGCCCCTGATGGAAGCCCTGGAGGCGGCCCGCAGCAAGCGTCCCGCTGTAGCGAGCCAATAGCCGAAAGGCAATCGCATGCTTACGCGAGCGTAAGCATGGCACCCAACGGCCGGGTGGCAGCGTCAAGCGCAGCTTGGCGATGGCCTTGCACGGATACAGCGAGAACCATCGCCAAGGCCTTCGGCCTTGACGCTGCCACCCATCACATCTCAGGCATCACCTGGGATAAACACCCCTGCGGGGAAAAATCAGTTTCCCTCATAGTGGTTTGGCGGTAGACTGTGCCGCGGTTGCGCCGAGGGACATTTGGGGCTGACCCGTGCGGCAGTATGCCGGGGCGGATGGCCCCGCAGGCGCATCCCTATGTCACTGGCAGCCCGGACGCCGAGAAGCTGGAAGGTCAGATAGCCGCCCCAAACGCGGGGTGTCACATGTGGACAAGGAGAATTGCAGATGGCCGAACCCGCTGAATCCATTCCAATGGGCCAACTCGCCGCCGCAAGACCCTGGTGGACCGAACTCACCACTTATCACTGGCTGGTAGTCATCATCGCCTCCTGCGGCTGGCTCTTCGACTGCATGGACCAACGCATCTTCATCCTGTCCCGCGAGCCGGCCCTGAAGGAAGTGCTGGGCACCGGCGCGACTGATGCCCTTGTAAAATCCTGGGGCGGCTGGGCCACCGCAGTGATGATGATCGCCTGGGCCACCGGCGGCATCATCTTTGGCATCATGAGTGACCGCTGGGGCCGCGTCAAAACAATGGTCGTGACGCTGCTGATCTATTCCGGGTTCACGGGCCTGTCGGGCATGGCACACAGTGGCTACGAGTTCCTGATTTACCGCTTTCTGGTCGGCCTGGGCGTCGGAGGGATGTTTGGGGCAGCCACCACGCTCGTCGCGGAGAGTGTCCCCAGCCGATTTCGCGCGATTGCCCTGGGTTCCCTTCAGGCACTCTCGGCCACCGGCAATATCGTCGGCTCGCTGCTGAGCACGAGGATTCAGCCGGGCCATGCAGACCTCTGGCACGGCATGTCCGGCTGGCGAATCATGTTCTTCGTCGGAGTTCTTCCGGCGCTTCTCGTCATTCCCATGGTCTTCATCCTGCGCGAGCCCGAGCGTTGGAAAGAGGCGAAGCGCAGGGCCGCCGAAGGCCTGGACCAGGACAAGCGCTTCGGCTCGATTCCCGACCTGTTGCGCCACCCCGTCTGGCGGCGCAACCTGTTCGTCGGGGTATGCCTGGGATTGGCCGGCATGGCGGGGTTGTGGGGCATCGGCTTCTTCTCGCCGGAGCTGATCTCCACCGCCCTCAAAGGAGAGCCGCAGAAGGTCATCGACGTCGTTCGCGGCTACGGCACGGCCTTGCAGGATGTCGGGTCCTTCGGCGGGATGATAACTTTTACCATTGTAGCAACGCTCCTGGGTCGCCGTCTGGCCTTCGGCGGCGCCTTCACTCTGTGCCTGATCGTCACCATCTTTGTCTTCAATAGCCTGAAATCCGGCACCGATGCCTACTGGATGTTGCCCATGTTGGGCTTTGCCCATCTGTCGGTGTTCGCCGGCTATTCCATCTACTTCCCGGAAATCTTCCCGACGCGGCTGCGGGGCACGGGCGTGGGCTTCTGTTACAACACCGTGCGCTACTTAGCCGCAGGCTTCCCGCCGATGCTGATGTTCTTGAATGCCCAACTGCTGCAGCATGGTGTCAACGAGCCGTTCCGCAAGGCGGCGACCGTGCTGTCGTTCATTTTCGCGCTGGGCCTGTTCGCCCTGATCTGGGCGCCCGAAACCAAAGGCAAGCCGCTGCCGGAGGATTGATTGCGTTGAGGACGCGGCACGCTTGGGTGGTACCATGGATTGGACGGTGTACTTTCTCGGGCTGACGTTCGTGCTGCACTTGATCTTTGCCGCGGGCGTATTCAGTGCGGCCAGGGGGCTGCGAGCTCGCGGCGAGAACGTGATGTTTGCCCCGCCAATTGTGTGGGCCCTTCTGACGCTGCTGTGGGGCATGTTCGCCCTGCTGCCCTACTGGCTGATCCATCACTCGAGCCTGCGCAAGGGCAAGAAGTCTATCGTCGGCGTCCCGCTGGGGCAAAATTCTTAAAGCTAAGCTTGACAGCGGCCGACGATTCCGGTACAAGCGTCATGAGAACTGCCTTCACGGGAAAACTCGGATGCAAATGATGACGGACATACAATTCAGGGCAGACGCCGGGCGGATCGGCATCGGTCTGATCATCATTATTGGGAGAAGAAAGCTGCCCTGAGAATGCTTAACAGGTTGACGTAAAAGCCTTCCAGAGCAGCAAACTCCGGAAGGCTTTTTTGTTGGAGGTGGAGTTTTGCAGAACTCCACTTGGAGCGAAAAACTATGAAGACGCAGGTACTGATTCGCAAGGCGACGCGGCGAGACTTGGATGCGATCGTCGCGCTGGCGCAGGAGTTGATGGACTTCCACAAGACCCTCGACCCGTTCTTCACGCCGTCGGCGGACTTCGACGCCCTGTTCGGGCGATTCGTCCTGCGGAATGTCCGCAGCAAGGCGGCGTGCGTGCTGGTGGCGACGGTCGACCAGCGGATCGTGGGTTATTGCCAGGGCATGGTGGACCGGCATCCGCCGTCGGTCGTGGAACCGGAGTACGGGCTGATCATCGACTTCTGCGTGACCGCGAAGTATCGCCGAACCGGCATGGGCGAGCAGATGTTCACGGCGATGCGCGAGTGGTTCCGCGACAAGGGCGTCCGGCGGATCGAGGTGCGGCACTCGACGTTCAACGAGACCGCCGCGAGGTTCTGGCCGAAGATGGGATTCACGCCCTACCTGCGAACGCTCTTCCTCGACCTGTAGTTGACACGGCTGTCGTGCAAACTTATGATGCGTCATTTACTCTTGGGAGCCTTTGAGGACGTTGGTAATGTCGGATGACCGGAAACACAATTATCGCGATACGCTGAATCTGCCCGAGACGAGCTTTTCGATGAAGGCCAACCTGGTGCAGCGCGAGCCGCAGATGCGCAAGCGCTGGGCCGAGCAGAAGCTGTACGCCCGGATTCGTGAGGCCCGCAAGGGCGCCCCGCTCTACACGCTGCACGATGGCCCGCCCTACGCCAACGGCGATATTCACATGGGCCACGTCATCAACAAGGTCCTCAAGGACTTCGTGGTCAAGTACCGGACGATGACCGGCTTCGATGCCCCATACATTCCCGGTTGGGACTGCCACGGGCTGCCCATCGAGTCCAAGGTCGTGACCGATCTTGGCGAGAAGGCCAAGTCGATGCCCAAGCAGGAGATCCGCCGGGATTGCATGAAGTACGCGAGCAAGTACGTGAAGATCCAGAGCCGGCAGTTCCAGGACCTCGGCGTGCTCGGCGACTTCGACGATCCGTACCTGACGTTCAAGCCGAGCTACGAGGCGGGAATTCTCGAAGTCTTCGCCGAGATGGTCGGCAAGGGGCTCGTCTACAAGCAGCTCAAGCCGATTCACTGGTGCATCGGGTGCGAAACGGCGCTGGCCGAGGCCGAGTTGGAATACAAGGATGTGGCCTCGCCGAGCATCTTCGTCAATTTCCCGGCGGTCGATGAAACGACCAAACGGCTGATCGAGATGGGCCTGGTCACGAGTGACCAGGCGAAACAGGTGCAGGTGTGCTTCATGATCTGGACGACGACGCCGTGGACGCTGGCGGCGAACCTGGCGGTCGCGGTGCATCCATACCTCGATTACACGGCCATCAGCTATGAGAAGCACGGCCGCAAGTTCGTGTCCGTCGTCGCTACCGATCGCGTCAACGCCGTCGTGCACGCTGGCGGTCTCAAGGAAGGCGAATATCATGTCGCCCAGGCGAAGGTGTGCGGCAGTGATCTGGAAGGCTTGCGATATAAGCATCCGTTCGTCGAGTGGAATCCGACCGACAAAGATGCCTATATGGTGATCCTGGCCGACTACGTCACGATCGAGGACGGCACGGGCCTGGTGCACACCGCCCCCGGGCACGGCCTGGAGGACTACATGTCTGGCCAGAAATATGATCTGGCGGTGTATTCGCCGGTGATGGATGACGGGCGGTATGATGACACCGTGCCCGACTGGCTTCGCGGCCGGTGCGTGCTCGACGTGGAAAAGGACGTGAACAACTGGCTCCGGGAGCATGGCTGGCTGTTCGCCCAGGGCGAGATTCAGCACAGCTATCCGCATTGCTGGCGCAGCCGCGACCCCGTGATCTTCCGCGCCACCGAGCAGTGGTTCGTCGGCGTCGACAAGCCCCTGCCCGACACGGGCAAGACCCTGCGTGAGATGGCGATGGAAAGCGTCGAGGCTGTCCAGTGGATTCCCGGCTGGGGCCAGAAGCGGATCGCGGGCATGCTCGAATCGCGTCCGGACTGGTGCATCAGCCGCCAGCGAAGCTGGGGCCTGCCGATCCCGGTCTTCGTCATGCCCGACGGCCGGCCGCTGCTGACCAAGGAATCCGTCCTGGCCGTCGCCCGGCACACGGAAAAGCACGGCTCCGATAGCTGGTTCACGCATTCGCCGCGGCAGATTCTCGGCGATGACTTCCCCCTGCCGCCGGGCTTCAAGCTCGACGAGCTGCAGAAGGAGGAGAACATCTTCGATGTGTGGTTCGAGTCCGGGTGCAGTTGGTACAGCGTCTGTCAGCGCCGCGAGCGCTGGCCTATCCCCGTGGACATGTACCTCGAAGGCTCGGACCAGCATCGCGGCTGGTTCCAGCTCTCGCTGTTGCCTGCGCTCGGAGCCATCGAGCAGGCGCCGTTCAAGAGCGTGCTCACCCACGGCTTCACCGTCGATGACAAAGGGATAAAGCAGTCGAAATCACTCGGCAACTACGTAAATGCCCAGGACGAGGTCGCCAAGTACGGGGCGGACATTCTGCGGCTGTGGGTCTCCAGCGTGAACTACCAGGAGGACGTTCGCTGCACGGACGAATTGATCGGCCGGACGCAGGACGCCTACCGCAAGATCCGCAATACGCTGCGATATCTGTTCGGCAACATCGACGACTTGGATCCGGTGAAAGACGCCGTGCCGTACGAGCGGATGCTCGAAATCGACCAGTGGGCGATGCAGCAGCTTCAGAAGCTCATCGCGGAGACAACCGAGGCGTATGAGAGCTTCACGTTCCACCGTGTCTTCTCGCTGGTCTACAGCTTCTGCTCCGTGGAGATGAGCAGCATCTACATGGATGTGCTGAAGGACCGGATGTACTGCGATGCGGCGGACAGCCCGTCACGCCGCAGCGGGCAGACGGCCATGTACCATGTCCTCAGCACCCTCGTACGGATGTTCGCACCGGTCCTCGTGCACACGATGGAAGAAGCTTGGGAGGCGATGAAAGTCAAGCCCGAGCCCTGCGACAGCGTGCACCTCGCCCACATGCCCAAGGTCGATCCATCCATCGGCTACGCCGGGCAGGAGGCGAAATGGCAGAAGCTGATGACCCTGCGCGACGAGGTCCTGCGGGTCCTTGAGGGTCTTCGCCGCGATAAGATCATCGCGAGCAATCAGGAGGCCTCCGTCACAATGCACTGCACGGCGGAAGATGCGGCTGCGCTGAAGACATTCGGCGTCCCACAATTCGCTGCCCTGTGCATCGTCAGCGAGGTCAAGCTCGAAGAAGGCGCCGCCCAGACCACCGTCACCGCCGGCAAGAGCCCGCACCCCAAGTGCCAGCGATGCTGGAACTACTGGCCGAGCGTCGGGACCGTCGCCGAGCACCCCGACATCTGCGACCGCTGCGCTGCCGTCGTCGGATGACGCTATGCGGCAGACCGTAGGCTGTAGGCCGGAGGCTGGAGGCTGGAGGTCAGCGGTGTAGGGTGTGCCGTGTACACCGTCCTCAAGAGCCGGAAATGATCCACGGCATGGGAGCGACGCGCACAGTCCGGCGCGTGAAATCTACCTGTATCGCTCACTCCTCTGGGACGCTGTCTGGAGGGAGTTCCGTGTGGAGCATTCCTTCTTGCTGCAAAAGCTCGACAAGGGCGTCAATACGCTTGTTCAAGCCCGTGTTGTAGACTTCCATCAGGCCCCATAGAGCACATACGGTGATCAAAAGAAGCCAGGGCCTCCAGCCTTCGTTGGGCGGAGTCACAGAGAACACCGCCACTACACTGAGGAGC
>Ga0315277_10006692_pt1 | contig 15013 bp, 10 predicted proteins | sample YL17G05_15_MG_FD_203695 | JGI IMG/M metagenome (GOLD analysis project Ga0315277, IMG submission 203695) | Sediment microbial communities from Yellowstone Lake, YNP, Wyoming, USA - YL17G05_15 | ecosystem: Environmental > Aquatic > Freshwater > Lake > Sediment | place: USA: Wyoming | collected...
CCATCGCTCGAGACACCGGGACTCGTCGCTCAAGACTCGCCGCTTCTCCAAAGGGAACTGTTCGTGCCCGCGAAGCTGCGCTGGGAGTTCACGGCGCACGGGTTGCGATTGCGGGCCAACGACACGTTCTTCAAGGGAGACCCGGGCAATCACGACCGGGTATTCGATGCCTTGCTGGGCATGAACGTTCTCCCGCGAGGCGTGCTTAACGTCTTGGCAGCGCCAACCGGAACGCCATTGCTGGATATCGGGGAGCTAGATACATTGCACCTGCCCGATGGAGAAGTGCTGCCCCCCGATGCGTGGCGCGCTAGCATCGAAGCATTAATCGCCGACGCAAAGGTACCGGGCATGATCGGCGTGATCGACGTGAACGGGTTCCTCGCACAGCATGGCAAGGTGAAAGAATGGCCCACCACGACCACCGAACCTTCCGAGGTCGCGTATGCCGAAATTCCCCCGGCGACGATTGCAGTGATGCACGGGAGCGAACCTATCATGATCATCGATGCGGACCACGTGACCCTCGCGATCCCGATCGATGACGTGCCATATCCAGCCCTCGCGTCGCCACGCGCTTGCATCATCGCGTGCAAAGCCCGATTGCGCAATCTTCCACGGGACATCGACGTGATCGCGTACGTGATCCACCGCGGCAAGAAGGGCAAGCCTCCCGCGCTGATGCAGCATGTCAAGACTGCCGTGGGAACATATTTCGATAGAGCGTTCGATGCTTACATGCGGCAGCACGTTCTCGCTGCGCCCGTGGACCAGGTCGCGTGGGACACCGCCATGGCAGCGGCGGGTCGAGCCGTGCATGCGATCGCCGCGATCACGGGAGATGCAAGCTTGCCCGGCCGGGCGCGGCGGGTTGCCCGCGACGCTGCCATCGACTGCAGCGCGAATCTTTCCCCCAAGATCACCTTGTCCGGCGCGGAAACAAGCGATGCTGGCGGAGCATTGATTGGTCTCGATGCGCTGGGGCCGCCGATCTATTATCCGCCGGTCGCGAAGCAAGGATTGCTCGCTCGGCTAAGGCAAAGAATGAAGCACGGATAGCTTCTTGTCTCGGTTATACTCACTTACGCTTGCACGGATCCGTTACCATTTTGCCGCGATTTCACGATGCCATTACCTTCCTTGAACAGCGTGAGGCCGATCTTCATCCCCTCTATGCCGGGCACCGCGACGTTGCCGAAGGTCGATGCCACGATGGTCGTCTTGCCAGTGCGGGACGGGCCGAGGTCGGCGGTGAGATCTATCGTGATGACGAGGGTCTTGCCATCCGATTTCATGTCGATATTCTTTGATGCCATGGGATCACCTACCGACCACGGTCAGTGTTTCCTTTTAAAGAAAAACTGGCCGTAGAATGCCGCAATGGGAGGCAACGGGGGAGCTACTTTTAGCAGGTATTTTTCTTGCCAATCCAATCCCACGAATTCCTTTATACCGCCCGAAAACGCGAACATGTTGGTGAATTTTTATAGAAAGTTCAAGTTGAGCGGTTCACGGGGATTGCTGGCATGGCACGACATTTGTGGCGCGAGGATATCGAGCAGCGCATCGCTATCCGGACAGCGAAAGACGCGACCCCGGACATGAACAACAAGATGTTGCGTGAGAAATTCGGGGTGAGCACGAACATCATCTCGGCAGCCCTGGAAAAGACCGTCGATGAATGGAAAGCCTTGGCGGTCACCACGCCGTATCGTGCACGAGTCCGGGAACCCATCGCGGTGGTACAAGAGGCCATTCAAGTACAGAGCAAAGTGGAAGCCCCCGCTACAGATGAAATAACGACCCCGGCCAATATCTCCCCACCTGAAAAGGGCGGCGAGTGGGAATACCGCGCGGTCATCGTGCGCGGCCGCCAGTCGTTCAACGACATCGTGTACGAACAGCAAGGGCGGAACCAGGGCGACTGGAAGCCCTTGGCTGCCAAGTCGTTCCAAGACGCGTTGAACGAGTTCGGGAGAGACCGGTGGGAGCTGGCGGGGATGGCGGTGCTCAGCCACGGGGCCGCGGGCTTCACGGGCATGTACGAGATCGCCTTCAAGCGGCCGCGATCGATTTGATAGCCCGATTTCTTGCATGAATTATGCGGGGAATTATCAAAGATCGGGACAGTCTGACGAGCGCGATGATATAGCACGAAAAGAAGAAGATGGGTAATATGGTGGTTCAAGAACCAGTGGAGCTGATCCCCTTGTCGATCGTGTGTTAAATACTAAAGCTATAAATCAGGTCTCATTTCGCGAGGATCATCATTTTAAATGCTGGTTCAAATGGGAAAGAAAACTATCTTTATCACTGATGATGAAATTAATACGGCGGTCAATAATGTCGTGGCTGATGCGAGAGAAAATATTATGCTCGTATCCCCGTGGTTCGAGTTAAAAACTCACTTGATGGATAAAATTCTGGACGTTCTTGCCGCGAAAATCAAAATCATCGTGCTCACGCGCCCAGAAACTGAAAATGAAAAGCATAGAGCGGCTCTTGCCGAACTGCGCAAGCGAGGTGCAATCATCCATATCGATCCCGTACTTCATACAAAGTTCGTCATTGCTGATGATGAATCGATGTTAATGTTTTCATCAAATCTGATCCAGACATCCCTTGGTAGAAATCATGAATGTGGTATATCCACGGAAGAGAAAGATATTATCGAGGCTGCGACCAATAACGTGATACAGATCACTGAACGCCGCAGTGGTTCAATAGAATCGGGCCAAATAACAAGAATGACAAGGGACGGGGGTAACACCAAGAGCTTTGACCGACGCAGCGCTGCGGTGGAATCGGGACATTGCATTTATTGCAACGCGCTGATTCCTTTTGATTCCACAAGCCGAAAGGTTCGCTGTCTTGATTGCTTCAAGATGGATGCTGGAAACGCAAGATATTGCCACGGGTGCGGAGCACCGAGAACCGTGTCGATAGACAAGCCATTATGCAAGGATTGTTGGGTTCGGCTTAAATAATCCTGTTTTGTCAGCAACAACCTTCGATGTCATAATCAAGTTTTAATCTACGTGGCGATTTAATCTATCTCTAGTTCAAGAATAAGAGAGGTACCACGAAAGGCCATTGAATTTCTCACCCGGCGTTTTAATCTATCTCTAGTTCAAGAATAAGCCTGGTAAAAACCGCTCGCGTGATCTTGCACCACGCCGTTTTAATCTATCTCTAGTTCAAGAATAAGCAAGGACCACATCGAATGGAGGGGGCCATACTACTACGTTTTAATCTATCTCTAGTTCAAGAATAAGGTGCGACATATATGAACGACTATGCCCCATATTTGTTTTAATCTATCTCTAGTTCAAGAATAAGCCCGGCTGTACAAAAAACTCGTTGCTGGCCTAACACGTTTTAATCTATCTCTAGTTCAAGAATAAGCGAAACCTTGGTTTCCGGCTTCTCTTCATTAGCTTTCGCGTTTTAATCTATCTCTAGTTCAAGAATAAGCAAGATTTTTTCGAATGCTTTTTTATCTCCTGCCTGTTTTAATCTATCTCTAGTTCAAGAATAAGCGTAGGAATCCTCCCGCGTGGCCTTGGTATCATCCCAGTTTTAATCTATCTCTAGTTCAAGAATAAGAATAAACTGTTTTTCTTTTTTTATCCATGCCCGGTATCGGTTTTAATCTATCTCTAGTTCAAGAATAAGTGAAGCTCATGTATTGGTACGCTGGGGTGGGAGCGGGTTTTAATCTATCTCTAGTTCAAGAATAAGCCAGACGAGGAGTGTGATAAATGTGAAAATAAACCCGTTTTAATCTATCTCTAGTTCAAGAATAAGCACCAGGTTTGTATCACGTTGTCCCGTTCTGCCTCTAGTTTTAATCTATCTCTAGTTCAAGAATAAGCCAGCGCTTGGATTTGAATCAGCGGCAGCACGCGCGTTTTAATCTATCTCTAGTTCAAGAATAAGCAAGTGGATAGGCCCGATCTTCGGGTGGGTAATCATCAGTTTTAATCTATCTCTAGTTCAAGAATAAGTTATCTTCGCTTTCACCGCTTCCATGAGCGCCTTGGTTTTCGCTGCTACATCCGCGTTTTAATCTATCTCTAGTTCAAGAATAAGCCCTGGTCGGCACGTTCGGCGTCGCGTCTGGCGTGCGTTTTAATCTATCTCTAGTTCAAGAATAAGGTATTCGGTTCCATTGTGATAAAAATGTTGATTCGTCGTGTTTTAATCTATCTCTAGTTCAAGAATAAGCGTAGGCCATGACTGTTTAAACCTCCTTCTTTTCAACGTTTTAATCTATCTCTAGTTCAAGAATAAGGCCTCCATGAGCGCCTTGGTTTTCGACTGTACTTCTGGGTTTTAATCTATCTCTAGTTCAAGAATAAGGAAGCGTGCGACGACAAATCAGGCCGTGAAACCACAACGTTTTAATCTATCTCTAGTTCAAGAATAAGAGCTAGATTCCATGATGTAGAATCCACCATCCTCGTCATGTTTTAATCTATCTCTAGTTCAAGAATAAGCCATTTTTTCGTGCATAGCAGCAGGAATTCTTATCCGTTTTAATCTATCTCTAGTTCAAGAATAAGCGCGATGAGCAACTCGCGGGACACGTTGCCCTTGGCGTTTTAATCTATCTCTAGTTCAAGAATAAGTCTATACTATTCGGTTTGGTAGTGAAATTGGGCTGTTTGTTTTAATCTATCTCTAGTTCAAGAATAAGCATTTGTTTGATCGTTGTAAAATGCTTGGTCGTGCCGTTTTAATCTATCTCTAGTTCAAGAATAAGAGTTGCTCGGCATCGTGCAGAAAATGTACAAGGAACACGTTTTAATCTATCTCTAGTTCAAGAATAAGTAGAGGCGCTTGAGGATCTCGCCATATCGCGCGAAATCCGGCACCTGTTTTAATCTATCTCTAGTTCAAGAATAAGTAATAGGTAGTTTACCAGTTGCCAATATCGCGTCTGACGTTTTAATCTATCTCTAGTTCAAGAATAAGCCGTCGTTCAAGAGCGCGTGATGGATGCCATCTCCGGTTTTAATCTATCTCTAGTTCAAGAATAAGGAGGGTGAAACTCATGTAAATTTCTTTCTCAACCATCGTTTTAATCTATCTCTAGTTCAAGAATAAGCCGGAGGTGAAATAACTCGCCATCTGGAGGATCTTTTGTTTTAATCTATCTCTAGTTCAAGAATAAGTGTCATGCAAACCACCTCGATGATCTGGATGTCTCCCCGTTTTAATCTATCTCTAGTTCAAGAATAAGCTGTGCACCCGTGACCTTCTTCTTCGCGAATCCATCGCGTTTTAATCTATCTCTAGTTCAAGAATAAGGAATCAGGTGGATTTGCTTTTTCGGCAAAATTATAATCGTTTTAATCTATCTCTAGTTCAAGAATAAGTCGATAGCCAGAAAAAACAATCCGAGGTGCATACCAGGTTTTAATCTATCTCTAGTTCAAGAATAAGGTGATCATGATCAAAACAAACTGGGCATCGCCCTGACTCGTTTTAATCTATCTCTAGTTCAAGAATAAGTTTCAATGACGACCATGAATATAATGACGATCCCGGTTTTAATCTATCTCTAGTTCAAGAATAAGTCTGGATTTGGAATTTGTGCTGACACTATATACACGTCGTTTTAATCTATCTCTAGTTCAAGAATAAGCGGTATCAAGGCTCGCTTTCCCAGCCTGGCCAACATGTTTTAATCTATCTCTAGTTCAAGAATAAGGCAAGGTCGCGGTCGGTCCAAAACACGCGTTCTTTAGGTTTTAATCTATCTCTAGTTCAAGAATAAGTCTTGGAGCTGTTCTGCGGGGCTGGAGGCGACACGCGTTTTAATCTATCTCAAGTTCAAGAATAAGTGGTGAGCAACAACATCGTGCTGGAGGATGAATACACGTTTTAATCTATCTCTAGTTCAAGAATAAGGGGAATAGCAGGCGAGGAATGCCAGTATTTCAGCTATGGGTTTTAATCTATCTCTAGTTCAAGAATAAGAGAGGATGCCGAGACTCCCTAGCGGCACGCCCTGCCCGAACGTTTTAATCTATCTCTAGTTCAAGAATAAGGTCAATTCGGCGGGTAGCCCATAACGCCGAATTGTCACGTTTTAATCTATCTCTAGTTCAAGAATAAGATGATATCAAAAGGTTTCAAACATCGATAGCAAAGCCGTTTTAATCTATCTCTAGTTCAAGAATAAGATGATAATTACGAGCTCGGATCATTTTTCTCCGTCACGATGTTTTAATCTATCTCTAGTTCAAGAATAAGTGATCATCATGTCGGGCAACCCAGCATATGACATCTACGTTTTAATCTATCTCTAGTTCAAGAATAAGGAATCCAATCACCATGCCCCTCGACTCGCAGCTTGCGTTTTAATCTATCTCTAGTTCAAGAATAAGGGCATAGCAGGCGAGGAATGCCAGTATTTCGCGTATGGGTTTTAATCTATCTCTAGTTCAAGAATAAGCGCGGATCTTACACGAAAGCTTTCCTTACGACGTGTTTTAATCTATCTCTAGTTCAAGAATAAGTCATTCTCTCCGTGCGTGCCATGTTCGAGGCAAACCTGTTTTAATCTATCTCTAGTTCAAGAATAAGAGAATAACGTTGTTGCGCGGGTATTAAAATATATTGCTCAACGTTTTAATCTATCTCTAGTTCAAGAATAAGCAGAGAGAATCAAGAGAAGGAGGGCAATTGAGATGTGGTTTTAATCTATCTCTAGTTCAAGAATAAGCCTTGTGTCACCACCTTCCTTGCGAGCGCCTTCTTCTCGTTTTAATCTATCTCTAGTTCAAGAATAAGCACATGATCATCGGTACCTCGTCAGTCGTGGCATATGCATCCTGTTTTAATCTATCTCTAGTTCAAGAATAAGCACGACAATAGACCGGGCGACGGTCATGGCGATCGTCGGTTTTAATCTATCTCTAGTTCAAGAATAAGATATACCGGGACAGTCATACTCGAAGTCAATTTCGTTTTAATCTATCTCTAGTTCAAGAATAAGTCATGCAGACCACCTCGATGATCTGGATGTCTCCCCGTTTTAATCTATCTCTAGTTCAAGAATAAGCAGACATTCGACCGGATGGCAGTGTCTGGTAGCCCAGGGTTTTAATCTATCTCTAGTTCAAGAATAAGGGCGACTTCTTCCTTGAGTTGCTCGATCTCGTGTTTGTTTTAATCTATCTCTAGTTCAAGAATAAGGTTGTTGTTGGCTCCGCGGTTCATTTGTCGCGTCATCGGTTTTAATCTATCTCTAGTTCAAGAATAAGGTAATGGATTCGGATTTTTATCCTGCTATTCCATTTTAGTTTTAATCTATCTCTAGTTCAAGAATAAGTCAAGAAAGGAGGCGGGAGCGAGATGACCAAATACGTTTTAATCTATCTCTAGTTCAAGAATAAGCAGATGGCTCGCATCTGGTGTTAGGCCCATACACGACGTTTTAATCTATCTCTAGTTCAAGAATAAGCGACGCGAACGCCGTGTCGGCGGGCTCGTGCAAGGATAGCACGTTGCGTTTTAATCTATCTCTAGTTCAAGAATAAGGGAGAACTACAGCCCGGCGGAATGCGCCAAGTTCTTGTTTTAATCTATCTCTAGTTCAAGAATAAGCTCGGGCATCGCATCCGAATGTTTCTACAACGACTCGTTTTAATCTATCTCTAGTTCAAGAATAAGCATGTATTGCCCAGATTGACTGTTTCGAGCATCTGGCGTTTTAATCTATCTCTAGTTCAAGAATAAGCAAGGTGCGCGCTGTCATCTGCAAGAACAAGAGTACCTATGCGTTTTAATCTATCTCTAGTTCAAGAATAAGAATCATGACCATCGTGACTGCATCAGCAATAGCAAGTTTTAATCTATCTCTAGTTCAAGAATAAGCAGCTTCTTTCACACCGGATTCACTGATTTTTTTTCTGTTTTAATCTATCTCTAGTTCAAGAATAAGAGGTTGCTAGATCCCAATACTAATGCTCCGGGACGCGATCCACGATCCCGTTTTTTCCCGTACGGGTCAAACGGGTTGCCTTTATAAATGTAAAGCCGAATTATCTCGCTATATTCCGCCTAGCTCGGTGCTGCGGAAACTCGCGAAAACTTTGTTCCTACCTTGTTTTTGGCTCGATGTTCATTTTCAAGACCAACAATAATCGTGATATTGACATCCGAAGCATTTTTCGCTCCTTTTCATCTCAGGTATGATTCCATCATTGATGGAACCCTGGATCTTATTGAGATAATCTTTTAATCGGGAACGTAATTCCTCCGTCACCAAGACCCTGCATTTATGCTTGGATCCCGTGTAAATCATGTAAGCGTGGTTATACGTGCAACAAAAATGTTCTTCGAGAAGCACGACATACGCCATTAATTGCATGACATCACGTTCTGGCGGTACCGGACCGGCGTATCGAGATTTTTTTATTTCAACAGGAACTTGAACACCATGCTCATCAATGATGTAATCACATTTTCCCTTCATCTTCCATTTGTCCGATATGATATACACGTCCTTTCGTTTCACTGCGTTTCGCCAATAATGTTCGTGCTCGTACTTGCCAATTTCGACGTGATCATTATATAAACGGATCTTAAGCTGGTTTTCGATATACCAACTCCTTGCGCAATGCACGAACGTCTTTATTTGCGATGGCTCGGCATAATCATGGGTAAACAGCATCATCATGTCTCATGTGTTTTTAAAATCGATGGGAATGTATTCGTCCTTCTCTCCAGTGATGTACTTGATCAAGTTATAACCCTCCAGCCGGATCTCCTCCTTGACCGATATTTTTCTTTGAAGGGGGGGATAATCGATAGTTCCATGCAAAAAGTCGAAGTATTCCCTTATCCAGATCCGCTTCCCTTGCTGGTTTAAGTAACACTTGATCTCGTCCTTGTCGAAATGCACAGGCAAGAGCGTTCGCTTGTGATCGAGGCGCAAGATCAAATTATCGACGATGATCGGGCGGAAAATCTCGGCGATGTCAATAGCAAGCGATGCACGGTTCTCGTGGGGTTCGTGTAAAAACCCGACTTGTGGGTCGAGCGCCACCTTAAAAATCTCGTTGCGCACTGTGTTGTATAATATAACGTTTCCCCATCCAAGAATCGCATTACCCTCGTCGAGCGGTGGTTGTTTCGACCTGCCATCGAACGGGAGATGGAATAGTAATTTGGAAAAACCTCCAAAAAAAGATTTCATGATATTGCCTTCTATGCCGCGAAGTGTCTCGACATCTTGCACCGAACTGATGTTTTCCATCAATTTCTTGATCTCATTCTTGATTTCGGTCACCATCTCTTTCTTATCATATTTTTCGATGATGCGACGGCGCTCGTTGGAGGCCTTCATGACGATGGCCTTGGCAACGTGGAGTTTCTTGTTCGGGTCGATAAACGTCGCGTATTGCTTCAACTTCACGATGCTTGAATGTGACGATTCGGGAATGAATACACCGACCGGAATGCCGTTATACGTGTTGAAATAACACGGAATCCCGATCTCGTTGCAAAACTGCAAGACAGGCGTGGTAACTTGCGCGTTCCCATAAAGTTCGATGGAATCCAGCATAGCTGTGGGAATGATCCTCGTGCATTTCTGGCCTTCATGCTCCGCATCAGGCGCGGTAAATTCGATGGCATCCCCGTGTTTCGCAAGAGAGAAATTGCCGGTCATGATGTAGAGTGTTTCCTTCACAGGGTAACCACCAGTCTATGTGATGATGTAGGGGTGATCCGGTTCCTTTCCCAGAATGATTTTGTCCTTCACGGCGACGCGGGGAACCGTATAAATGAACACGACATCTTCGGATGGTTCAATGGTATCCTCGATATCGCTTCGCATCGCATGTAGCTCGGCCTTGCCAAGATCCCCTTCAAACACGGATTTTTGCACCCGAATCAAGTATTTCTCGCAGATCTTTGCAATTGCAGCGAGCCGCTTCGGATCAGCGATATCGTACATCACCACGTACATATTCATTCACGAGTCCTTGAACGATTTGATCGAGTTGTGGCCGAATCCCATCGAGGTGCGCGAGCCAATTCCCGTGAACTGCGACGCATGGATGATCTCCCACGCGATTTGCCTCGCGTCGTCGTCGCCGGACAACTTGAAGGTGACGAACCCGACCTTCCCCTTCCTTGACACTATCCCGGGCTTGCCGGGGGAGCTGACCTGTAACCATTTCTCGGTCGTGTCGTCGCGCAAGACGCGGATGAACGGGTCGATATCGTCGATAGAGTAACCGGCCACGATGCCCGCGTCCTTTAATTTCCTGAGCTGGAAATCGATGTATGCTCGCGACGTGAACGGCACCATTCGCTTGGTAGCGGCTTCGTAAAAGAACGTTGGCGAATGCAATTGCACCGTGATCGTGTCGATCCCCGTTTCAGGATAGCCCGCGTAAGACAAGTCGTGATGTTCGATCTTCTCGATCCCGAGTTCCAGCCGGTTGAAGTGCAGTTTTGCGCCACTATTCATCAACGAGATCGTGGCATCGCGCACGCCCGGGTCGATTGTGTTGACGATCCAATAGCCCCGGGTTCCTTTCTTCACGACATACTTGCCTTTCTCCCCGGTCTTCTGGTAAGTGTCCATTTTCAACAAGGAAAATGACCACGGCTTCACGACGCTCGTGGCGTGCAATGCTTTCGAGAGGCGAGGATTGCTAACCTCGACCAGGGCGTACATCATGCCCAGGCACCCGGTCATGGTATATAGTTCCACCGTGGCGTCATTCAATGCGATGACGTCGATCTTGCAGTGGACGAGCACGTGCCCGGCCCATGCCCATTGGACCGGTTCGACTTGAGGAATTCCCGCCATGATCAACCTGCCTCCTCCCCGGTTGCCGTGTAAAAGCCGCAACCCGCGGGGATGTTGACCGTGCGGAGCAAGGTCGACCGGATCGAGACGTGAGGCCCTTCGAACGTGCAGTTACGCAAGTACATGCCGTGCTGCACGGGCATCTTCTCGTATTCTATCAATTCTATGGCACTGGGAATATCTTCGGCGCGCAAGATGATGCCGGCCTCCACGCGGCCCTTCTGCTTGGTGAAAGGCACGATCGCCGTGGTGATCTTGCACTTGGACATAAGCTTTCCGATGCGCGCGTAGGCCGGTATGATCACGTCGTCCTTCTCCGAGAGGATGTAGAACACGCCCTTGTTGCCGCGCCGGATCATCTTCCACCATCCCTCGTCGGGATAGTTGACCGTCCTGCCCCCTTGGGTCTGGGCCGGGTCCCACGTCAAGTCATAGCGATCCGGCATGCAGTTAAACCGTTCCAGCTTGAACGCGACGTCGCCCACAAAGGTTGCAGGCGTGACGTAAATACCTTGAACTGCAAGCTTTCCAAAGTGCTCGCGATGCATAGGCACGGCAAATTGCTTGTAATTGACTTCGACGAGGCCAAGAGCATACGGGAGAGCCGTGTTGCCAATGAATCCATACGCGTGATATTCTGCCCCGAATTCGGTCGATACGAATAGCAAGTTTTCCATAACATCGAGCACGCATTCCTTGATTATCATGTGTTGAATAACCTCCATCTTTTGGTGGAAAGAAAAGGTCGCGGCATCACGCCAACCGCGACAATACAGTCTTTAGCTTCTTCTCATCACGATAGATGTCGGATACCTGATCAATGATCTGCGCGGTCTCCTTCGCGTCGAGCAGCAAGACCTCGCCATTCATGGTCCCGACTTTCCGCCGCATGACATTCTCCGCGCATCGCTTGACGACATCCGGATCGAGGGGGAAATCGGGAACGGTGTCGTCTGCAACTTTCAACTCGTGGCAAATCTCGTCGTAGGTCTCTTGCGTCCATTCCAAGTTGGCGAACAGCTCGCAATTGGAGAACGCGATGCCGATGACCAAGTTGGACATCTTTCCGAGCCTTGAGCTCATCGCGCCGTATCGACGCGTGCGGGTGATGTTTGCCAGCACGTAGATGAACTCGTCCATGGTCACATCTGTGATAGTCTCGATGTCGAGGAAAAACTCGCCCGGTCGAACCACCTCGTCCGTGCCGAGCGCCTGTGATTGCTTCCCGCTCGCATCGATCATGGTGCCGGTATCGTAGATCGCGTTGAATGTGTGCTCGGTTGTCACGACGTCGTATGGAAGCATGGAGAATGATTCATCGGACACGACGTGGGATTTCAATGCACCCTCGTCACCGATCGCGCTCCCGTAAAGACAGCAATCCGCGCACTTCCCGCACATTTTCTTGGAATTGATCTCGCACGGGGAACCGTCCTCGTTCTTGTTCAATAGCCCGAACTTTCGGAGGATCTCCCGACCCGACCTGCGCTCGGGCGCAACTTGCTTTCGCTTCGAGATGTAGACCCGGGCAAATTGCGTGTCCAGGTCCCTTCGTGTTTTGCCCGCCAAGGTGATTTCATTGGAGATCTCCTTGTCGGTGCGGAAAATACATTCGGATTCGGTTTTGCGGATAATGAATACCGAAATGTACTTCCCACCCTTGACATCCGCCCGCTGCGGGGCGAAATGCTCCTTGTAACTCTCGATGGTCATGTTCATCACTTTTGCTTTGCGTTAGAATCTTTCGCGCTCGTATTTTTTTCCCGTTCTTTCTTCGCCGCGGCGAGCTTGCCGATATTTGCCGACACGTACCAGAGATATGCCGACCGAAGGTGATTTCGGTTCCGGTACGTTGCTCGCACGTTCCCACCGTAGTTCTCGTCACACAATTGCCGGAATAACTCGATGAACTTGGCGATGGCACCCGCCTTCTTTTCGCCTATCGAATCATACCCGGCAGCCTTGGCATCTTCGTCCAGGAACGACCTGATCTGGTTGGCCGCGTCGGCCAAGATGTCGTCGTTCGTGGAACCTTTCTTGGCTTGCTTGATGACTTTGAACAGCGCGTCGAGGGCTTTCGCCTTCTTGTAGTCGGAAAAACCCTTCGACATGTCGCCGGTGAGCATCAAGCCCGCCATCTGCTCTATCAACGTTTCATTTTTCTTTTCCATGTTCATCACGTCAAAGCATCGATCTTGATCTTGATATCATTCACCTCGTGCAAGAGCTGCACGACATCGCCAGCCATCGACCACGATCGTTCCTTGGACTGCTTGATTTTTTGGCGCTTCGGTTCCAGGTAGTGCAGCACCGCATCCATACCCCGCCGCGCATTATCGATGATACCCACGGCCACCTCGTCCGTGTCTTTTCCACCTGCGACCTTGAACGCGATTTCCTTGACCTTTGACAGCACGGCCAAGGCGAGCTCGGCCTTCTCGAATGAGAGCTCGTGGGTTTCCCCGAGCAGCCACGAAAATGAATCCGGGATCTCTTGCAGGAAAATATCACCCGTGGTCATCATTTCCTCGTAATCATTGCGCAATTTGGTAAGCGCCACGCGCATCCGTGTTTTTCTCGCCAGGTGGAGTATATTCGAGAGTACCGTGAAGTACTGCTCTGCCACGGGAATTCCATCCTTTATCCGCCAATCGAGCGGTATCGAGCAGCATACCTCGTCCGGTATCGACGGGATCGTGAACCCGTAGGCCTCGTGCACGGTCACGGCAATCTTGCCGAATCCTTCGATATCGGGTCCCTTCATCGACACCATGAACGAGTTCAATCCGGGATTTGCCTGCCGCAATTTTTCGAGTTCCTTCTGTATCGACACGATCATGGCCCGTGGATAGCCGTCGGGAATGTAGAAAACGGGATACCAGCTCGCAAACTTTCCCGAAACGGGACTGAGGATCGCATCCAGATACACGCGCCATTCGCAAGATTTGCACACCATGCGTCTTGGTTTCGATCGCATCCCTGCTTTCAGCAAGTTCGAAAACTTTTCGACCGGAACGCCTTCAGGTACCTTCTCGGCATACCATTTATAGGTTTTCTCGTCCCTGGTCTTTGACCCCGTCGTAGGCATACGCTTTCCACACGAACAACACTGGTTCGCGTTTTCCGGGCTGGAATCTTGTATCAAGTCGGATGACCGGCCACGCACGTCAAAAAGCTGCAAGTGATCGCGCACGAACGATTCCGGGTTTTCCATGAACGATTCTGTAGTTGGAAATTCATCCATCTTTTCCAGGACGAGGTCTTTTGCTAGCCCAGCTATGCCATCCATCGTCTTTCCGGAACTCACGATGGCATCGCCGACCAGATGAAAGAACGCGTATCGATAAAATTCCACCGACGACTTCCGTATTTTTCCAGCCATTTGCATGTTCGCGTCATACATGCCTCTCAATGCGGGTTCGATACCAATTTTCACGAGAAGTTCCTTCATCAGCACGACAGGATCGATCTTGTCATTCAATTTCATGATGGCGAAATACACGGTGTGCAAGAACTTCGCGATTTTCCACCTGTCGTTGTCCAGGAGGAGTTCACGGTTGCTTCCCCCTTGCCATTTGCTAATACCGGGTAGCGACATCACGTCCTTGTCGACATACTTTTCCATGCTGAGAATGCTCTTGTATCTCGATGAATCCTTGTATTTTTCTTCTTTTATCGCAAACGGCGGTAGATGCATGGCAAATTCCGCGATGACCAGGGCCATCTTCTCCTTCGCATTCGGCTGCTGGTACACGTAATCATGGATCTTGACCCCCATGCTCGTTTGCTCATAGATGAAACCCTCGACCGGGAGCCGTGCCATCATGAACCTGTCGATGCGGCCCACGAACGCAGCGGCGATCGCCGACTCGATCTCGGCCACCTTGCTTGCTTTGGGGATGTTTTCACCATCGGTCATGGAGTGGTATTGGCGCTTCTTGACATATAGAAAAGCGCCCGTCGAAAACACGCGGAGGGGAAAGATGCTGTATTTTTCCGAAAGCGTCGCTATGGCGGAGTTGGCGAGCACGTTCGTGAACCGGGATGCATTCTTAACCACGCGCAAGCTCAAGATCTTGACCGCCTCGCGCGCGATTCTAGACAAGAGCGTCTCGACGTGGTCGATGATCTTGGCATGATCGATGTCCTCGTCGTATGGTTTGCCGTCTTTGTCAC
>Ga0315277_10006694_pt1 | contig 15012 bp, 11 predicted proteins | sample YL17G05_15_MG_FD_203695 | JGI IMG/M metagenome (GOLD analysis project Ga0315277, IMG submission 203695) | Sediment microbial communities from Yellowstone Lake, YNP, Wyoming, USA - YL17G05_15 | ecosystem: Environmental > Aquatic > Freshwater > Lake > Sediment | place: USA: Wyoming | collected...
GAAGGGGGTGGGTGAGGAAGTCCGTGGACGACTGAGCGGGCACGGTTTCTCGACCGATGCGAGTTTGCTGATTTGCGGTAGCAAAGCAGCGGGGGTTCCAAGGGGGATGGCCCTCTTGGTCGCAGGACGGAGCCCGAGAAGGGGAGGCAGAGAGCGAAGCGAACGTTGGAAGGGGGGAAGAGCAGCTTTCCCCCTCCAAAGAGACGATGGGGAAAACGGGCGCGGTTTCGAGGCCACAAACCCAAGCCATCCATCCTAATATCCGGCTCCGACGCCGTCCCGGCGGGAATCGGCGCCGCCGTGGATGATCCTCTTATCCCTCAGTATCATGATGCCCTGGGCCCCTCCGAAATACTTGTCATAGGCTTCGCGCACTTCGATCTCCTGGCCCATCTTTTGAAGGGCGGAGATGACCTCCTGCCGAAACCTGGATTCGACCGCGATCGGCCCGGGCTTCCCATCCGTTGAGAAAGAGAAGAAGCGCGGCGCTTCGATGGCCTCATCGAGTCCCATTCCGAACTCGGTCACGTTGATGATGATCTGGGTGAGGGAGGAGAAGATGCGTATTCCCCCCGGTGACCCCAAAGCGAGGAAAGCCCTGCCGTTTCGGAACAGGATGAGCGGGCCCATGGAACTCACGGGGCGATGTCCCGGGCCGGGGGCATTGACCGACTCCGGGTCGACGGCGAAGTCATCCATGTGGTCGTTGAGGAGAAATCCCGTCCCTTCGGGCGAGATCCCGGTCCCGAAGAAGTCGTTGATCGATTGAGTCAGGGCGACGATCGTCCCGTCTTCGTCCAGGACGCAGAGATGTGTGGTATTAGCGGCGTCCTTTTCCTCGCGCTCATGTTCCTCACTCGGGTAGCGTTCGAGCGGGCCTCCGGCCTGGATGCGGGAGGCGAGCGCCGTCGCATGCTCCTTCGAGATGAGCCATTCGACGGGGATCGAGATAAAATCCGGGTCACCGAGGTAGCGCTCCCGGTCGGCAAAGATCAGGCGGAGCGCTTCGCTCAAGTGATGGACATAGGGAACGGAGTTCTGGCCCCACTTCCGGACCGGCCAGCGCTCGATGATATTCAGGAACTGGATAAGATGAAGGCCGCCCGACGCGGGAGGCGGCGCGGTGAATATGGCGGTATCTTTGTACTGTCCCCGAAGGGGTTCAAGCTCGACGGCGCTGTAAGACGCCAGGTCCTCGGCCGTCATGATCCCGCCCTTTGACCGGACGGCCGCGACGATCTTGGCCGCGATCTCACCCTGGTAGAATTCCTTTGCGCCGCGGGCGGCGATGAGGCGGAGCGTCCGGGCCAAGTCGGGATTCCGGAACCGGTCCCCCGGCTCGTAGGGGAGTCCCTGATTCAGGTAGGCGCTTCCCTCGGGGAGGTTTTTGACCAGCCGTTCGTACTCGTCCTTGTTGATGCTGCTGAAAGTGGGGCTGAGGTCGAACCCGCTCTCGGCGATGTCGATGGCGCCGGCCAGGGCTTGGGCCAGCGTGCGTGTCCCGTACTTCCGCAGGGCCAGATCCCAACCGGCCAAGGCGCCCGGCACGGCGACGGCCAGGCCGCTGGATGTGCGCCACTCCTTCTCCTCTTCTCCTTTGTCTTTGAACATGCGGGGCGAGGCGAGCTGCGGCGCCCTCTCCCGGAAATTGATCACGGTGGTCCTTTTTTCCCGGGCGAGATGAATGATCATGAACCCGCCGCCCCCGATCCCCGAGGCGAACGGTTCGGCCGCGTTCAGGGCCGCGGCCGTGGCGATGGCGCTGTCGACGGCGTTGCCTCCCCGCTGGAGCATCTCCAGACCGGCCTGGACGGCCAGGGGGTGGGCGGCCACGACCATAGCCCGGCGGCCGACGTAATTGTGGGGCGCGTGACGATCAGCGGAGTGAGGCAAGTTAGCCTCCTTGGGCCGTGGACTACATAGGGCCAGCATGAAGGCGGCGAAGAGTGCGCAGCCGGCCCGTACCGCCGCTTCATGGCTTGGGTGCTTGCTCAACCGTCCTGTCCTCCCCGAGGATCCTGGCGATCTCTTCCTCGGTCGGCAGCTCATCCAGGCTGTTCAGCCCGAAGTAGGCGAGGAATCGTTCGGTCGTCCTGTAGATCAGGGGATTTCCCGGGCTCTTTTTCCGTCCCGTTATCTTGATCAGCTTCTTTTCGAGCAGGGTTTTAATTGTGTAGGAAGAGTCGACGTTCCGCAGGGCCGAGATCTCGGACAGGGTGATCGGCTGATGATAGGCGACGATGGACAGCGTTTCCAGCGAGGCCGAAGACAGTTTGCTCTTGCGGTCGATCTTGAGGAAACGTCTGACCCAGGGATCGAATTCGGACCGGGTGGTGAAGACATAGCCCCCGCCGCTCTGGATGATGGTGATGCCGCGTTCGGCGGAAGCGGTCGTCTGGAGGAGATCCTGAAGGGCCTGTTCGACCTCGGCCGGAGGGTGGTCGCTCAGCGTCTCTTTGATCTTGTCGAGCGAAATCGGATCCAGGGAGACGAAAATCAGGGATTCGATGATATCTTTCAGACCGGGAGCCATAGTTACTGCCTCGCTTTGGATTCTCGGCGCAGCCAGACTTTGATCGTATGGAAAAGCCTCTCCTGGACGGCCATGACCAGGCGGGCCTTGATGAGCTCGAGCAGGCTGAAAAAGGAGACGACGGCCTCCTCCAGGGTTTCCTGCCGGTTGAAGTACTCCAGGAAATCGAGGACGCTCTCCTTTTCGAGCGCGGCGATGATCTCCTTCATTTTTTCTTCGACCGAAAAGTTTTTGCCGCGGACGACCCGGAAATTCTCGGCTTCCTTCCTCTTCATCAGGACGAAGAAGGTCTCGGCCAGGTCGAAGAGAGAGACCTCTACCAGGTCGGCCTCCTCGGGCTCGGGGAGAGGAGGAAGGACTTCGCGCGTCCAGAGCGACAGCTGCTCTTCCTCCCGCTCCTTGAGTATGGAGCAGGCGGCCTTGATCTTCTGGAACTCAACGAGCTGGTCCACCAGGAAACGGCGGGGGTCCTCACCCTCGGCGAGCGGCTGCTCGCGGGGCAGGAGCAATTGCGATTTGATGTGGATGAGCAGCGCCGCCATGAGCACGAACTCCGCTTCCCGGTCGAGGTTGATCTGCTCCTCGCGGCCGAGATAATCGAGGTATTCCTTGGTTATGACGGCGATCGGGATGTTGTGGATATCGATCTTTTTCTTCCGGATCAGAAACAGGAGGAGGTCGAGAGGACCCTCGAAGACTTCCAGCCGGACTTGATAGCTTACCGAGGTTTCCGTCTCCCTCAGCGGGACGTCATTCATTTCTGGTCACATGCCGATGGCGGACCTGACGGCGGCCATCGTTTTCCGGGCGGCCTTCCGGGCCCGGGCATTCCCTTGATCGATGACTCCCCAGACAAAGTCCGGGTCTGCTTCGAGATTCATCCTCTTCTCCCTGTAGGGAGTGAAGAGGTCGACCAGGCTTTCGATAACGACTTTTTTGCAGTCCAGACAGCCGATGCCCGCAGTCCGGCAGGCCTTGGCGAGCTCCTCCCGTTTCTCTTTTTCGACAAAGGCGTTGTGCAGGGTGAAGGCCGGGCAGTCGTTCGGTTCGCCGGGATCGGAGCGGCGCTGGCGCCGGGTATCGGTCACCATGGGCGCGATCTTGGCCTGGATGACTTCAGGACGGTCCTTGAGATAAATGGCGTTGCCGAATGACTTGCTCATCTTGCGGCCGTCCGTCCCGGCCAGCCGCGGGGTTTCCGTCAGCAGGATTTGGGGCTCGGGGAAAATGGGACCGAAGAGGCGGTTGAAGCGGCGGGTGATCTCCCGGGCGAGCTCGAGATGAGCGGCCTGGTCCTCACCTACGGGCACGATATCTGCCTTGTAGAGGATGATGTCGGCCGTCTGCAGGACCGGGTAGCCGAGATAGCCGTAGGTGTTGATGTCCCTGTCGGCCAGCTCTTTTTGCATGTCCTTGAAGGTCGGCACGCGTTCCACCCAGGGAAGGGGGGTGATCATCGAGAGCAGCAAATGGAGCTCGGCGTGTTCCTTGACATCGGACTGCACGAAGAGGACGCACTTCTCCGGGTCCAGGCCGACGCTGAGCAGGTCGATGGCCATCTCCAGGGTGTACTCCCTGATGATCTTCGAATTCTGGTACTCTGAGCTCAACGCATGCCAGGTGACGATGGAGTAGAAGCACTTGAATTTGTCCTGGAGGCGGACCCAATTGCGCATGGCTCCGGCGTAGTTGCCCAGATGGGCGGGCCCGGTAGGCCGGATGCCGCTGAAGACGATCTTCCTTTTTTGTTCGCTCATGGTCAATGAAAGACGAGCTTAAGGATGAGTTTCTGAATGGGCCAGATTATTTTGCCCAGTACCCCCAGATAGATCAAGCCGACGACGATGATGAACCCGTAGGGCCGCAGCCGGTCGTATCTCTGAGCGGCGCTTTCGGAAAGGAGCCCCATCAGGACTCCGCTCCCATCCAGCGGCGGGACGGGGAGGAGGTTAAAGACGGCGAGGTAGGTGTTCACCAGGACTCCGTAGAAGAGGATGATGACCAAGCCTTCCAGCGGACGGAAGCCCTGTGGCAGCCCGCCCCGGCCTGTGAGGATGTTTCCTAGGGATAAAGTTGCACCCGGGCTGGCCGATTTTATGAGGACAATGGCCAACAGGGAGAGAACGGCGGCCAGGATGTTCGCGGTCGGCCCGGCGGCCGAGATCCAGAGGCTGTCCCGTCGCGGGTTTTTCAAATTGAAGGGGTTGACCGGGACGGGCTTGGCCCAGCCGAACGGCGGGGCCCCGGCGACGACGAGAAGCAGCGGTAGAAGGACCGTTCCGATCGGGTCGATATGGGCTATCGGGTTGAGGGTGACCCGGCCCATACTCCGGGCCGTGAAATCGCCGAACCTCGAAGCCGCCCAGCCGTGCGAGGCCTCGTGGATGGTGATGGCGAAGAGGAGGACGAACAGGTTGATGACGAGCGTGATAATGTTCATTTCAAATCCGACGTATTTATAGCATATCGGGCGCCCAAAAAAAAGGATGTGTCCCGGCGGACTGGGGTGACTTCACCCTTTCCGGGTTGTTAAGGATAAGGTTTAAAGGAACGGCAGGTATTTCTTAACCTCGTATTCGCTGACCTGCTTTTCGAACTCGCCGGAGACGTTGATGTTGTATTCTTCGATCTCGGCCCGCTTGTTGGCGATGAGCATGTCGAAGAGGTGGTCGCTGAAGACTTCCCGGAGCAGGCGGCCCTTCTCCATGATCTTCAGAGCTTCCTCCAGGTTCCTGGGCAGCGTCCGGATCTCGAATTTTTTCTGTTTGGCGTTGGACATCTCGTAGATGTTCTCCTCCACGGGGTCGGGCAGAGGGTAGCCGCCCCGGATGCCGGCGAGGCCGGCCGTGAGCATGGCGGAGAAAGCCAGGTAGATGTTGCAGGCCGGGTCCGGAGACCGCAGCTCGAGCCGGGTGGCCATCTCTTTGCCTGGCTGATATTCGGGAACGCGGATATAGGCGGACCGGTTTTTTTGCCCCCAGGCGATGTAGACGGGCGCCTCGTAGCCCTCGATCAACCGTTTGTAGGAGTTCACCCACTGGCTGAGGACGGCCGAGATCTCGCGGGCGTGGAACATCAGCCCAGCCATGTAGTGATGGGCGATCTCGGAGAGGTGGTATGTACCCTTCTCGGAGAAAAAGATGTTCTTCCCGCCTTTCCATAAAGACTGATGGACGTGCATGCCGCTGCCGTTCTGGCCGTTGGACGGTTTGGGCATGAAGGTCGCGAAGAGACCATGCATCCGGGCGACCTTCTTCACCATGTAACGGAAGAGCATGCTGATGTCGGCCATGTCGATGGCACTATCGTACTTGAGGTCGATCTCGTGCTGGCCGTGAGCCACCTCGTGGTGGTCATACTCGGACCGGATCCCCATTTTCTTGAGCAGCAGCTGGATCTCCTTGCGGATCTCCCCGTGCCGGCCGCTGAAGAAGTATCCCCCTTCATCGCTGAAGCGGGTATCCTGATCGCTCAGGAAGAGGAAGAACTCGAGTTCCGGGCCAACCTTGAAATCGTCGAACCCGAACTCCTTCTTAGCCCGGGCCAACGTCTGCTTCAAGACGCCGCGCGCATCTCCGGCGAATGGATGGCCCTCGGGAGTGAGAATGTCGCCGAACATAACGCCCTCCCGCCAGCGCACTCCCTCGGCGAATCCCTTATACTCCCAGGGAAGGACCCGGAAGGAGCGGGCTTCCGGTTTGATCACCAGGTCGCTCTCCTCGATCCGGACGAAGCCCTGGATCGAGGAGCCGTCGAAGCCCTTTCCTTCGAGGAAGGCCTTCTCCAGCTCCTTCGTCGGAAAAGCGAAGTCCATCTGGCGGCCCAGGATATCCGGGAAGACGACACGGATGAATTCGATCCCGTTGGCGGGGTTAGAGACGTAGTCGAGGACTTCCCTCTGGGTCTTAAAACCAAACGGAGGGTGGATTCCGGCAGACGGATGAGGCATGCTTTTCTCCTTTATTATTATTGGTGATAAAGAGAGTCGGCGAAGATTGGGAATCTTGTTGACCGGGCCGGGGGGTCGGCCTAAGATGGGTGTCGGGAGCGGAAGTCGAAAACAGCGCATTTGACATCAAGGCGATATTATTGATAAAATAGTTTCAAATGTCAACAATAAGTTGTAAGAAAATTTCATTTGAATTATTAATATAGAGATAAAAGGACAGTGAGGAGGCGGCCATGATCGATGAGCTGGAGACAAAGATCGTCCGGGCGATGAACGGAAACGCCCGCAAGAGCTTTCGGGAGATCGCCAAGGAGGTGGGAAGCTCGGCCACAGCCGTCATCCACAAGGTCAAGCGGATGGAGGAGGAGAAGACGATCAAGGGGTATATCCCGGTCGTCGACCCGGCCCATTTCGGCATCGATCTCGTGGCCATCATCGCCCTGCGCATCTCCAAAGGCAAGCTTCTGGAAACCCAGCATAAGATATCCTCCGACCGCCGGGTAACCGCTGTCTACGACATCACGGGAGAATGGGACTCGCTGGTCATTGGATATTTCCGAAGCCGGGACGACCTCAACGATTTTGTTAAGGGCGTCCTTTCACTGCCCAATGTCGACCGGACGGTCACCCATCTCGTCCTGAATGTTGTGAAAGACGAAAAACGCCTGCTGGTTTGACGATCGCGCGATTCCTTGACAGCGGTGTTTATTTGGCCTAACGTAGACCTCAATCGAGGAGAAAGGAAATGGCCAAAGAGATCCACGAAACCATCGGCCGTCATTATATCGTTGAGGCCTCGGGCTGTGATCCCAAGGTTATCGGCAGTGTCGAGAAAGTCCAGCAAGTCCTGGTCAAGGCGGCGGAGATCGCCGGCGCCCAAGTCTGGTCGATCTCCTTCAGCCGTTTCCCGCCCCAAGGAGTCTCCGGTGTTGTGGTCATTTCCGAGTCCCACATCTCCACCCATACCTGGCCGGAATTCGGCTATGTAGCCCTCGATATATACACCTGCGGCAAGAACGTTGATCCGGAGAAGGCGGTGGTTTTTGCGGTCGAAGCGTTCGGCTCTTCGACGTCCCATATTACCGAGATCACCCGCGGCATCGATGAGGGCGATTCGATCTATTATCATAGCTTTATCACCTGGGAAGAAGACCTGAAAAAAAGTCGACAAGCAAAAGAGTAATCTCATTTTTTGAGGGGGCGTAAAGATATTTTACACCCTACTCTTCCGATTCTCATCCCCGTGGATACATAATCAGGGGAAAAAGAATCGCGCCGGGCCGGCTTTTGGCACAAATTCTGCTCTATTGGTTGGCGTGTTGGCCGCGACGGATATAGGGCGGATTAGAAAGGCGCCGGGGGCCGCCTTCGTCATGTCGGCTGGTTTTTGTTATAATGTCCATGTGAAGAGGCGCCCTATTCTCTTCCGCTTTGCCGTTCCGCTTCTCCTCGCTTTTCTTTCCGCCCCGGCCTTGGCCGAACAGACCATTCCGGAGTTTATCCTCCAGCTCCAGCAGGACATCTCCGCCCGCCGTATTGAGGCTTATCTAGAAGCCTATGCACCGGCACTGCGGGAGGGCCAGAGGAGTGAATTCAGACGCTATTTCGATGAGCTGAAGATGGAGTCGGTGCTCCTCAACTGGGCCAACAAGCGGAACGTCGATCCGGCCGACCCGATCGTCTTCCTCCAGGTCCTCTGCCAAAACTCCTATTCCGCCCTTATCGAGACCTGGCAGTTGAAACTGGAAAATACCGGCGGCCGCTGGCAGGTGAAAGAAAAATCAGCCCGGGGAAACGTCAGCCAGCTGTTCAAAATCCGTCTGCCGGCCGCGCGGATCGAGAAAGCGGAAAGCGTCGAGATCATCCACACCGATTTCAACCTGACCTTCCGCAACGCCTTCGTGTTCTATGACAATATACCCGGCCTGGAGACCGCTCTCCTGGTGGTGGGCGACGGCCGCTTGTTATTTTCCCCTTCGGACGCCGGGGAAAAGCACCAGCTCTCGCTTCTTTATAAGAAAAAGGTATTGGAGGACCGGGTCGATCATTCCTTTCTGCGTTTCTCCAACGCTTTTTTTAAGCAGAATATCAAAGTGACGGGAAGCATCGACGTTTCCGCCTCGGCGGCCGGCGAACATGCACGGATAAAAGCGGAAGCGATTTTCACGAAATATAATCGGCGCTATTTCACGATCCAGAGCCCGCTCAGCCGGGAGCCTCTCTCTTTCCTTCCGCAGGGAGAAGAGGCCGTAATCCAGTTCCGTGGCCGTAAGACCGGGGAGATGGCCTATGTCTATTCTCCGTTGGCCGAGGAGGAAATCACACTCTTTGATACAGGCCGGGAGCGGTTCGTCAACCTTTATTCTCCCGCTGTTGAGCAGGGAGGAAGACGCCTGGTCATCTCCTTCAGCCCGAAGTACGATATCCAGGACTATGACATTGAGCTGGATTTTCAGCCCCGGGACTTTTATATATCGGCCAGGGCCCAGGTCGGCCTGGTCAGCCAGGTCGAGGGCCTCGATGTCGTCAAACTCAAGTTTCACCCGGGACTCGAGATCCTGCGTGTCTATGACAGCGAACGGAGAGATCTCATTTTCACCAAGGACCCGGTCGGCCGGATCCTCTATGTCTATTTCCTCGAGCCCGTCTCCAGAAACGAGAGGACAACGATCGAGGTCGTTTACCGGGGGCGGTTGGAGCCGCCTCCCCAGCTGACGGATGTGGTCACGGGACAGCGGTACGAAGAGGTGAACGAACCCGTTCCCGTTCACTTTGAAACCATTCTCTTCAGCCAGGCGGCCCAATGGTATCCCTCCACTCTGGCCGAGGACTTTTTCACGGCCCGGCTCAAGATTATCGTCCCGCCGGCTTATTCCGTGATCTCCAACGGGGTCCTTGTCGAGAAAGGCGTTTTGAACGGTGTCCAGAGGGTGACCGAGATCGATAAGGTTGGCAGTTCCTGTTCGATCTACGAGACGAAGCGGCCGGTGAAATACCTTTCCTTCCTGGTCGGAAAATTGAGCCTGACCCAGGAATCCCCCGGTCCTCTGCCGCTCGCCGCCTATGCCGCATCCGATGTTCGTTCGGTCAGGAAGAACCTCCTGGCCGAGGCCGGCCGGATCCTGGAATTCTATGAATCCCGGTTCGGGTCATACCCTTTCGAGAACCTGAGCGTCGTCCAGAGGCTCTGGCGCACGACGGGCGGGCACAGCCCGGCCTCGTTCATCATTCTCAACGATCTTCCCCGCGTCCCCAATGCCGGAACTGGAGTCCGGGAAAGATTGATGGGCAATCCGAACAGCCCGGTGGACCTATCTTCTCAATGGAGGGAGTACTTCCTCGCCCATGAGATCGCCCACCAGTGGTGGGGGCAGGGCGTCACCTGGGCCCGCTACAGAGATCAATGGCTGAGTGAGGGACTTTCCCAATACTCTTCGGCCCTTTACCTTCAATCCAAGTACGGCGACGATGCCCAGGCCGACATTCTCAAGAAGTTTTCCCGATGGACGGAGAAAAAATCGCTCTGGGGTCCTATCACCATGGGCTCCCGCCTCAGCTTCACCGATTTCGATGCTTATCAGGCGATCGTCTACGACAAGACAGCCCTTGTCCTGAACATGCTCCGCGACCTGCTTGGGGAGGAGGTTTTCTTCTCCGGCCTGAAGGCGTTCTTCGAGGAGTATAAATATACCGCCGCCAGCACCGGCCAGTTCAGGAGGACGATGGAGAAAGCATCCGGCCGGGACTTGACCGCGTTTTTCCAGCCATGGTTCGACTCCCATGTGCTCCCCGATGTCCAAGTGCGTACCCATACCGAAAAACTGGAGTCCGGCGTTCTCCTGAAGATCACGGTGAGCCAACTCAACGCGGACTTCGTCTTTCCTCTCTGGATCGCCTGGGAAGACGAGCTCGGCACGCGCCGGCGCGAGAGGCTCATCGTCGACCGGAAAAACCAGGCCTTTGAGCTCTCCCTGCCGGGCCCGCCCCGCAAGCTCGATGTGAACCCCGATCGGGCAGTTCCGGGCAAGTTCCTGGTTTCGAAAGACTGAGCGCTCAAGAGAGACGGTCCACGTCGATCTTCAGCCTCTTGATCATTTCGTTGAGAGTAGTCGGCTTGAGACCCAGCGCCCGGGCCGCCTCTTTCTGGACGCCCCCGGCTCGGCGCAGGGCATTGAGTATGACCCGCCTCTGATAGTGTTGGGTCTGCTCCTTGAGACTCCCCTCCCTGGTCCGGCCGCCATCGATATCCTCGTCCGAAGCCCGGCGAGCGAGCAGGAACGGCGGCAGAGTGTTGCGGGTGATGAGTTTGGACTTGGACAGCACGACCGCCCGCTCGATCAGGTTTTCGAGCTCGCGGATATTGCCGGGCCAGTCGTAGTCGTCCAGGATGTCCAGGACGTCATCGGTGACCCCCTCGATCTCCTTCTTGTTCTCCCGGCGGTAGATGTCGAGGAAGTGTTGGACCAGGAGGGGGATATCGTCCTTCCTCTCCCGCAGCGGAGGGAGCTCGATCTTGATGACATTGAGCCGGTAGAAGAGGTCCGGACGAAAAGCCTTTCTTTCGATGAGCTCTTCCAGATCGATATTGGTGGCGGCGATGATCCGCGCGTCCACCCGGATCGTTTTCGTCCCACCGAGCCTCATGAATTCCTTGTCCTGCATGACTCGGAGCAGCTTGGCCTGGGTTTCCAGTCCGATAGTGGAGATTTCATCGAAGAAGATACTCCCCCGGTCGGCCGTTTCGAACAGGCCGTCTTTCTGGCTTACCGCCCCGGTGAAGGCGCCCTTGACATGGCCGAACATATGGCTTTCCAGGAGGTCGGGAGGAAGTGTCCCGCTGTTGACTACGACGAACGGGAAATGGCGGCGGTCGCTGTTCTGGTGGATCGCCCGGGCCACCAGCTCCTTGCCCGTTCCACTCTCGCCCTGGATCAGGATCGTCGAGCGCGTCGGGGCGATGGCCTTGATCAGCTCAAAGATCTTTTGCATGGGCTGACTGCGGCCGATGATGTTCTCGAACCCGAACTTGCGGTTGAGCTCATCCCGGAGGCGGATGTTCTCATCCTGGAGTTTCCGATGCTCCAGGGCCCGTTCGATGATCAGCAGGAGCTCGTCGTGTTTGAACGGCTTCTGGATATAATCGTAGGCTCCCATCTTCATGGCGGAGAGGGCCGACTCGACTGAGGCGTACGCCGTGATGATGATGATGACGGCCTGAGGGTCGACCCTCTTGATGCCTTTAAGGACCTGGATGCCGTCCAGGCCGGGCATCAACAGGTCGAGAAGAGTGACGTCGTAGAATCCGGTGGAGTGTTTCTCCAGCGCTTCCTCACCGGAGGAGGAAAGCTCGACCTCATAGCCTTCCGATGACAGGAGCTGGCTCAAAACCTCGTGGATGATCGGCTCGTCGTCGATGACATGAACGGTCCTTGTTTTTTCTTCCATGGTTAATTCCCGATGAGAGAGGGCTTCTGACCCAGTTTCCTCATATCGAGGTCCGTCGGCACCGAGATGGTGAAGCAGGTTCCTTTCCCCACTTCGCTCTCGACGCGGATATTTCCCTCGTGTTCATGGATGATGGCATAGGAGATGGACAGGCCCAAGCCGGTGCCCTTCCCGATGCCCTTGGTCGTAAAGAAAGGGTCGAAGATGTGGGGCAGATGCTGGGGCTGTATTCCTGTCCCGGTGTCGGCGATCTTGACGACCACCTCCGGCCCTTGCGGCTCCACGTCTATGCGGAGGGTGCCCCCCTTGGGCATGGCGTCGATCGCGTTGAGGATGATGTTGATGAAAACCTGCTGGAGTCGTTCCCCCTGTGCCCAGATGAGTTTGACCGGAGCCGGGTTCATCTCCAGCTTGATGTTCATGGCCTTGAGCTTGTACTCGATCAGCGAGATGATCTCCTTCAGGCTGTCCGGGATGGACACTTTGTGGAAGGCCAATTCCGAGGGATTGCGGGCGAAATTGAGCAGGTTCTTGATGATCCTGGAGACCCGCTCGGTCTGGGCCTCGATCTTCTTGAGGATCTGGGCGTAGTGAGAATCGGTGAGCTTTTTCTGGAGCATCTGGATGTAGCTGGAGATCCCCGTCAGCGGCGTGTTTATCTCATGGGCGACCCCGGCCGAAAGAAGGCCGATCGAGGCCAGCTTTTCCGAGGTCACCAGCTGCTGCTGGAGCCGGATTTTCTCGGTGACGTCCTCGAAGACGATGATCGTCCCGTACGGGACCATCTGGTTATCAAACAGAGGCGTCTTGGCGATGTCGAAGATCCTTTTGTCCCCGCCCGGCAGCCCCAGCGTAATCTCACCCAGGAGCCGGAAATCCTGCTGGGTGTCGCTGGGAAACAGAGCCAGGAAGTTCTGGGGACCCAGGATCTGCTGGAGCTTCTGACCAAGGACCTGCCCTTTGGCCAAGGAGAAGATGCTCTCCAGTACCCGGTTCCAGCCGATGACGGCTCCTTCCTGGTCGAGGACGGCAACGCCGACGGTTAGACTTTCGATGATATTCTCACTGTAATCCTTCAGTCTCTCGAGCTCGAGGGCACGAATACTCGCCTGGTGATAAAGAGAAGCGTTCTCGATGGCCAGGGAGACCGGAGAGGAGATCGTCGTCAGAAGGTCCCAGTCCTCGCTGTTGAGGAACGAGTTGTCGATCTTTTTGCCCATACCCAGGCATCCGATGAGGTTCTTTTCGACTTTGAGCGGAAGAAAATGGACGAACCCCCGCGATACGAGTTCGGCGCCGCCCTTGTAGAGCTCCCGCCTCTCGGCCAACGAATCGACGGCGATGTACTCCTTTTCTCTGAGCAAAGCGTAAAACCCCGGATCAAGGGTAATGGAGCGGGGGACCGATTGATCTTCCCCCTTGATGCTGGTGAAGATGAAAGTCCGGCTGTCGGCGTGCTCCGGGAGAAGAAGGACCAGACTCCTGAGGGAAAGGGCGTTGGCGATATGGTCCAGGAGCGATTGAGAGAGCCTCTGGAGGCTCCTCTCCCGGCTGAGTTCCTTGCTGATGATGAGGAGCGTCTGCCTGTATTGATAGGAACGCTTGTAAAAAAACCGGTCGAAGACGGAAGTGATCAGCCTTTTTAACGGGGTGAAGAGCGTCGCCCCCAGGATCATGGCGAGTATCCCGAGGATGAGGACGTAGAGTTTGTTCTCGGAAAAGAGCTGGGTTCGGGAGCTGAGGACGATATACATGCAGGCCAGGACGAAATACGAGAAGACCAAGGTGGCGGCCTTCTTCAACAGCACCTCAAAATCCATTAGCCGGTAACGCGACACCGAGTAGGCAAAGGTCAGAGGGACGAGGGCTTGGAGGAGGACGGTCAGCTCGGCATACGGGGAAGGGCTCCGGTCAAAATAGTAGGGGACGGCATAAAAAACGACAAAGGGAAGCATCCCGATCCCCAACCCCAAGAGTATCCAGCGCAGCTGTCGTTTGACCAGGAGGCTGGGCGGGTGCCGCATGCTGTGAGAGATGCTCAGCAGCGTAATCACCGAATACAAACCGAACAGGAGAATCCCCCCCCTTTCCACGGCCCCGTAGAGGGAGAGGACGAGGCCGTCCTCCCAGCCGGCCGCAAACGGCGAATGCAGGACCAAGGTGGTCACGAAGAGAAGCGAACCGGGCAAATAGAGGAGATAGATCGAGGACGGATTGCGCTTGAGGGCCTTTTTCCTCTGAGGAAAGATGAGGAAGAAATGGAGCAGAAGAGGGGAGAAGAACAGAAAGCCGGCCTGGTCGAGCCAGCTGAACAGACCGTCGAGAAGGTCCATCTGGCCGGTCGGAGAGAAGATGGTGAAGGAGTAGAAGACGAGGCAGAGGAGGTAGAAGGAGAGGTAGGGCATGGCGAACGTGCGGCGGGAATTGAAAAAAACGACGACTGCGATAACCAAGGTAGTGAGACCGATCAGGGCGAGATAGTAGTAGAGCAGGTTCGGCCTTTTCTGGGAGAGAAAAAAGGACGGCGATAGAATCTCGGCCGGACGCCCGATCTGGTACTTGACTTTTTGCCCGGCGGCCGCGGCGACCCATAGGCTCTTGACGATGTCGATTCGGGTGCCGATCGGCAGGTCGTTGATAGAGAAAAGGATATCCCCTTTCTTGATTCCGGCCAGATAGGCGGGGCTGTTGGCCGTCACCTGGTCAGCGACAAACCGGTCCGACTTTTCTTTCCAGACGACCCCGTCGGTGGGCTCCCGCCAGGTCAGCTTCCGGTAGATGTTCAATCCGCCGAAGACGAGAAGAAGTCCCGTCAGGCCGAGGGCGAGGATGACTTTTTTATTCATTTGCCTGGAATTCAAAAAAATGAATCATTATCAGAGACAGACCGACCCACGTATCTCAATCGAGGACATGTCTTTGGCCGGACCGGACCGCCCACTTTATGGCCGGCTGTCGCAACAATCTCTTCAGGGCAAGATCCTCTTTCAGGCCGAGCGGCTTGGTGTTCCTCCCGAGAATTGAACTCATGTAGTCGCTTTTCGGCTTTTTGACCTGGTATTCCTGAGGAGTGACGGGGGTTTCG
>Ga0315277_10006695_pt1 | contig 15008 bp, 10 predicted proteins | sample YL17G05_15_MG_FD_203695 | JGI IMG/M metagenome (GOLD analysis project Ga0315277, IMG submission 203695) | Sediment microbial communities from Yellowstone Lake, YNP, Wyoming, USA - YL17G05_15 | ecosystem: Environmental > Aquatic > Freshwater > Lake > Sediment | place: USA: Wyoming | collected...
GTCCACGCCTTGCCGGCCTGCGTAATGCAAAGCATTTTCGAAGCTCAATGTGTCCGATCCATCGCCGACCTCGCGCTGGGTCACATAGGCCCGATCGGAAGGAATGATGTACTCGACGGGGTCTTCGATCGTCATGATTCGCACCGACCGCTCGTGGTTGATTCGGTCAACCAGCGACGCGAGAGTGGTCGAGCGTCCGCTTCCCGCCGGGCCGGTGACCAATACCAGCCCGCGCAAGCATCGCGTGAAATCGAGGACGCCGGCCGGCAATCCCAACGACTCGATCGCGGGAATGGTGTCGGACAAAGCACGGATGGTCAGCGCGATCGTTCCCCGCTGCTTGTAAACGTTGAATCGAAACCGGCCCAGGTCGGCGACGCCGCGCGCAAAATCCAGGTCATAGCGCCAACGCTCGTCGTTCTCGAAGCGAGCGATTTCTTCCTTGGACAGGATCGGGTAGATCAGGTTGCGCACCTGTTCGGGTGTCGGTCGCTCGAATTCGCGCAAAGGCGCCATCTCGTTATTGACCCGAACCGCCGGCGGCAGTCCCGCCACCAGATGCAAATCCGATGCACCGGTTTCTTTCAGCCGCTTCAACAGGTCTCGCAGTTCCATGTGTTCCTTGCTCCCTTCCGGTTCCGGACAATCTTTGTTCCATTATCCCTTTTTCAACTCGGCCCACTTGCCCATGACGGCTTTGAGATCTTCCCACGCCAACCGTTTCTGATCGGGACTGCGCAGGAGAAACGCGGGATGAAAGGTCGGCATGAGTGGAATGTCTTGATACGTTCGCCATTGGCCGCGCACCTTCGAAATGGGCGTGGTGTCGCGCAAAAGTCCCTGGATCGAAATGCGCCCCAATGCGCAGATTATCTTCGGTCGAATGATCTCAATCTGTCGTTTCAGGAAAGGCTCACACGCCTTGATTTCGTCCGGTTCCGGATCGCGGTTGCCCGGCGGGCGACATTTGACGATGTTGGTGATGAACACCTGGTCGCGCTGCAAGCCCATCGCCTGAATCATCTTCGTCAGCAGCGCACCTGCGCGACCGACGAATGGTTTGCCCTGAACGTCTTCATGGTAACCCGGTCCTTCCCCGATAAACATCAGGTCGGCCTTGGGATTGCCCTCGCCGAAAACCGTCAGCGTGCGGCCCGCCGCCAGACCACACATCTGGCATCCCGACACAAGATCGCGCAGCGGTTTCAAATCCTTCGTCTCGCCGATGGCCCTCAGCGCGTCAGCCCGATCGCGGAGCGTAACGATCCTCGATTTTGCCGGTGGTGGTTGGGCCGATAGAGGCGGAAGCGAGCCGGCCGGCGGAGTGAAGAGAGATTTTGCCGGTGGTGGCGAGGTTGGGCGAGACGCTGCTTGTGCAAGTGGCGCTTGCGTCGCCGCGGCCGCCGACTTGCGTTGCGACGCGACCAAATGGGCAAAGGGATCGCTCAGCGCAGCCTTCAGGATCTCGCGGGTTTCGGCCGACAGGGCAGATGGGGCGGGTTTATTTTGTCTGGTGGTCTTTTTCGGCTTGGGCGTCGCAGGGCCGGGAAGCGTTTCCAACCTGCCTTCCGCAAAACAGAATCCACCCTGATGCAGGATTTCAAGGTAGCTTGCGGTCTGCCGGATCAACTCTTGCCAACTCGTTTGCTCTCCCGCCACCACCTATTCCTTTCTTTGCTTTTCATTCACCATTCATTATTCCGCGTTCGTCGTTCTTTAGAACGATCCCACGAGGCTCGAGCGGTCGGTCCCGGCAAACGCGCCATACAGATTGCGCCGGAGCGCTTGAGCGTCTTCCGCATATTCGATCGCCATCTCGCCGGCGACGAGTTTCTCTTGCACCAAATCCAACAACGATTGGTCGAACGATTGCATGTCGTCCACGCGGTTGCGGATGACCTGGATCATGTCGTCAATCCGGTCCTCGCGGATCAGTTTTCGGATCATCTCGTTGACGATCATCACTTCCACCGCAGGAACGCGGCAATGGCCGTCGGCGCCCGGGATCAGCCGCTGCGTCAGCACGGCTTTGAGCGCCAGTGTCAGGTCGCTTCGGATGGCCGGATGGGTTTCGACGGGGAAGAACTTCAGGATTCGGTTGACCGTCTGGACGGCGTTGATGGTGTGCGTTGTGCTGAGGATCAGGTGGCCGGTCATGGCCGCGCGAATGGACGTGTTGACCGTCTCTTGGTCGCGCATTTCGCCCAACAGGATCACGTCGGGGTCCTCGCGCAACGAATGGCGCAACGCCTGTTCAAACGTCCGCGCATCTATGCCGATTTCTCTCTGGTCAATGAGGCAATCGATGTCGCGATGGATGAACTCGATCGGATCCTCGATCGTGATGATGTGACATTTCTTCGTTTGATTGATGTGGTGCAGGATGGCGGCCATCGTCGTGGACTTGCCGCATCCCGTCGGGCCGGTCAACAGGACCATGCCGTACTTGTACTCGGCGATGCTTTTGATGATCGGCGGCAGATGGAGAGCCTCAAACGAGAGATGTTCGTAACCCAGGCGGCGCAAGGCAATGCTGAAACACCCGCGTTGCACAAAGGCGTTGGTTCGGAAGCGGTTATAGGCATCAATGCTGAAGCCGAAATCCACCGAACCGTCGCGTTTGAGATTCTCTTTCAAGGGACCAGGAACCAGTTTTTCGACCAGGGCCGCGGTCATTTCCTTGGTCATCTTGGGATACGAAGGATCGGGCTGGAGCGCGCCGTAGATGCGCAAGACCGGATGCGAACCTACTTTGATGTGGAGGTCCGAAGCGTTCTGCTTGACCATCTTTTGTAGAATGTCCTGGAGCATTTTCATGACGTCGTCGTTGCTGCTTTCGGGCATTTCTCTCACACTCCCTTCTTTCGCCGCAGAAGTTCTGCGGCGTGAAGCAAGATTTGGCGGGCGATGTCGGCTTTGGCCGTGCGTTTCAAACGACGCGCGCGACCTGTCGGTCCGACCACCCAACCCTCATTGTAGTCCGAGCCAAATACGTTCGCATTGCTGCGAACGGGATTGGCGAAGGCAAGATCAAACTTTTTTTCGCCCAACTTGCGTCGCGCCGAGGCGATGGCACCGTCGGTGTCAGCCGTGAAGCCAACGCTGACTTGATCGGGCCGCTTGCGTTCGCCAAAAGCGCGAGCAATGTCGGCTGTCTCGCGCAAGGGAAGTGCTTTTCCCCATCGTTCTTTCTTGACTTTCCTGGTTGTGGTGCGTTCCGGGGCGAAATCCGAAACCGCCGCCGCGAAAACCAGAATGTCGGCCTTCTCGCAACGGGACAAGACGGCCTTGCACATTTCGTCCGCACTGACAACGTCCAGGCGTTCGACACCGGGCGGCGTCGGCAGAACGACTGGTCCCGCCACCAAGGCCACTTTTGCGCCCATTCGCGCGGCCTGTTCCGCCAGGGCAAAGCCCATCTTGCCAGTCGAGGGATTCGAGAGAAAACGAACCGGATCGAGAAACTCGCGCGTCGGCCCGGCAGTGACCAGAACCCGAACACCTTCCAGTGCGCGACCGGAAGCCAGGCGTGCTTCGATGGCGACGACGATGGTTTCGGCCTCCGCCAGTCGCCCTGCACCTTCTTCGCCGCAGGCGAGTTCGCCTGTTTCGGGGCCGATGATCTCAACGCCGCGCTCGCGCAAAGCGGCTTCATTGGCGCGATAGACCGGCTGTTCATACATCGCCGTGTTCATCGCCGGCGCCACCACAATGGGGCCTCGCCACGCCAGATAGAGCGTGGTCAGCGCATCGTCGGCGATCCCGTGGGCGAATTTGGCCACAATGTCGGCGGTGGCCGGCGCGACGACCAGCAGATCGCCCCAGCGCGCGTTGCTGATATGCTCCATGGACCAACTATCGGCGTTTTGCCAAAGCGACGTGCAAACGGCGGCCTGCGTGAGCGTGGCGAAGGTCAGCGGCGCGACGAAACGCGTGGCGTTTTCGGTCATGACCACGCGCAGCTCCGCGCCGCGCTTGCGCAGTTCTCGCGCCAGCGCGGCCGCCTTGTAGGCGGCGATCCCGCCTGAAATTCCCAGGACGATCTTCTTGCCCGCCAGTGTCTGGTCGCCGACTGCCCGTTTGCCCAACGCAATCCCTCCAGGCTTAATGTCAGATAGATTATGCCCAACCGTCCTCCCGCTCAAGGCTTTTCTCAAGGGTAACAAAGAAGGAAAAAGGCAAAGGGAACAAGGTCAAAGGCGGAAGAAAGAAATGGGGTGCGTCTCGCGGATTCGCGAGACGGCTATGCAGCCTCAGAGTTGATCCAGTGGGTTTCCCACTGCTCGTTGAATGGGACCGCCGAGATCTCGGACATTCATACACCGCGCGCGCAAACACGATCTCCCCGGACACCATCAAGGGCCAAAGCCAATTCCAGAAGCCATGCTAAAACATGCTGGGAACAGGGGGTGGTAGCCCACCCCACCGGCTGAAGCCGGGGGCAAACAGAACCTAAGCCGTCTGAAGCACCGCCGACAAGAGCACAAAACCATGAAACGCGTGCGGTTGGTAACCTGTCGTTATTAAGGCTTGTCCGGCTTGGGATTGGACAGGTTGCCAACTGGCCCGATTCAGGCGGCGGTTCGAGCGCGGCGCAACTGATCTATGGCCACGTAGAGAACGATGAAAATCCCGATAAAGATTTCCTGGACGTAGTTGCCCCAGTTCAGGAAATCACACGCATTGCGCAACAAAGACATCGTCAGCGCGCCGATCAGCGTTCCCATGATGCTGCCTTCGCCGCCGCTGAGTGACCCGCCCCCGATCACGACCGCCGCAATGACGTCCAGTTCCATGCCGCCGGCGACCGTCGGATCGCCGACGGTCAGGCGCGAGAATTGAAGCAGTCCGGCAAGGCCGATCAGAAATCCCGAGAGCGTATAGATCAGAATCTTGGTTTGGTTGACCCGCACGCCGCACAGCCGTGCGGTCGGCTCGTTGGACCCGATTGCGATCGTGTAACGCCCAAACGTGGTGTAGCGCAACACCAGCCACATGGAAACGACGGCCACCATCATGATCCACAGACCCGGCGAAAACGCGATCTGCTCGATCGGCTGGCGAATCGCATCGGGAATCGCCTTGAACCACGACGGCTCCAGATTCAGCCATTCGTCCCGGGGTGCTTTGACCATGAGATTGCTGAGCCAGGTCTCGCGCGCGTCAATTTTCTGCTCGCCCGCCAGCACCTTGGCCACCCCCCGTGCGATACTCCACATGCCCAATGTAGCAATGAAAGGAACGATCCGAAGTCCCGTGATCATCAGACCGTTCAGCAATCCCGTTAAGCCGCCGGCCAAGATGCCCAGCACGCCCGCAATCCATACCGGCATCAGGCCGCCGGGCAGCAGAAACCGAGCCAAAACGGTCACAAGAATGATGCTAACGATCACCAATCCCACGCGAACGTCCCGCCGTTCGGTGAGCATCAGCCCACCGACGAACCCGCACAACCCACCGACCAGAATGCCCAGCAAGCCCGCAAGCCACACGGGCAAATGGTCGCCGCCCGGCAACGGTTGAAGCGCCAAGGCAATCGCCACGGTAACAAAGGCCACGACCGACCCGACACTGAGGTCAATCCCTCCACTGACGATCACGAAGGTCATGCCCAACCCCGCAATGGCGACCATGACCGTTTGGATGATGACCGTCGTGAGGTTGTTCAACGACCAGAATCGCGCGATCGGAATGTCGGAACCCAACCGCCGCATGATCAGCGCCGCGCACACATAGAGTAGGTTGACCAACAGCAATCCCAGCAAGGGCAGGAGCAAGGTCCCCAGCCGCGCCAGACCGCTCTTGCCCATCGGCTCGGCGGCGCCCAATTCTTGCGTTCCGGCCATTTGCAGCTTCCGATTCACTTCGCCACCACGTCAGTAAGGAAAAAGCAAAAAGGCAAAAGGAAAAAGCCAAGAGCAGGCAAAGGAGAATAAAGTATCTTCCTTACCTGCCGCACTCTCGCTGTTTGTCCCTGTTCCGAATATCCTCATTTTTACTTTTGCCTAGCCTCCATTATTTCGTCCGAGCCTGTCGTCGCCCACGACATGATCGCACTCTCGTTCCACTCGCGGACCGAACGCGTATCGCTCAACCGGCCGCGATGCATCACGGCCAACGTGTCGCAAACACCCAAAAGCTCGGGCAAATAGGAGCTCACGAAAAGGATCGCCTTGCCCTGGGCGGCCAGCTCGCCGATCAGGCGATAGATTTGCACCTTGCTGCCGACGTCAATGCCGCGCGTAGGCTCATCGAGCAGGAGCACGTCGAGGTTTTGTTGGAGCAAGCGCGCCAGCGCGACCTTTTGCTGATTGCCGCCCGACAGGTCGCCGACCGGCTGGGCGACGTCGCGCGCCCGTATCTCCATCTGTCGGACCCATTGCCGTGCCGTATCGCGTTGGCGCCGGAGATTGAGCCAGCCCAGGCGGGCAAAATCGCGCAGGTTTGCCAGCGTGAGATTGTCCGCCACGCTCAATCGCGTGGCCAGTCCCTCTTCCTTTCGATTCTCGCTCAGCATTCCCAGACCCTGCGCCAGACGCTGCGAAGGATGGTGAGCGTGACGCGTCGGCCCGCTCACCGTTTCGACGCGGATTTCGCCGCGCCGCACAGGTTCCAGAGCATAGATCGCGCGAAGCATCTCCGTTCTTCCCGCACCGACCAAACCGGCGATCCCCAGGATCTCGCCGCGCTGCAACTGGAGCGATACGCCACGCGGAAGATCATCGCCCCACAAGTCATTCAGCGTCAGGACAGGCGCGCCGATGGCATGTTCGACGCGCGGGAACATGTCGGTCAGCTTGCGGCCGACCATCATCTCGACGATCGCGTTGATGCTGGTCTCCGCGACCAATCCGGTTCCCGCGAATCGCCCGTCGCGCAGAACGGTGAAGCGATCGGCCACGCGCTTCACTTCTTCGAGAAAGTGGCTGATATACACCACGGCGACGCCGCTTAGTCTCAAACGGCCGATGACCTCGAACAGCGCGTCGGTGTCTTGCTGCGAAAGCGAGCTCGTGGGCTCGTCCATGACAATGATCTTGGCTTTGACAAACAGCGCGCGCGCTAACTCGACCAATTGTTGCGAGCCGAGGCCCAGGTCGCCCACACGCTCGGTCGGTGAAATCTCAGGATGATGAAGGGCCGCGAATACTTCACGGATGCGCGGGCGGATTCGCCCGCGAAACAACAACCCCAGCGGGTGATCTTCCAGACCGAGCACAAGGTTGTCTTCGACGCTCAGATGGGGCGCCAGCGTCAGTTCCTGGTAGATCATCGCGATTCCCAACCGGCGCGCAACCGAAGGATCGCTCGGCCGGTAGGGTCTGCCATCGAGGATCATTTCGCCGGCGTCGGGAGCGATCGCGCCGCTGAGCACTTTCATCAGCGTGCTCTTGCCCGCGCCGTTTTCGCCAATCAGCCCATGGACCTCGCGGGGATGCACCGTGAAATTCACGCCGTCGAGCGCCACGGTCGAAGCAAAATGCTTCCGGATACCGCGCATCTCCAGAAGTGGCGCGTTGGGACTCATAAACACACTCAATCAGAAGCGCCGGGTTTTAGATGGGCTGCCGTTGAATTGTCCGCACAAACAACTATACGCTAACCATCTCAAGCAACTATGAAATCGCTGTCAAGGCGCAAGTGGACCCTTGCTTGTGGATGGGTGCGCCTCGCGGATTCGGGGGAAGCACCCCTTGTGGATTTCCGATTTCGGATTGCGGATTGGGAACGGATGCAAGCCGCAGGCTTGCGTGAAAAGAAAAATGCTCCCTGCACTTTTTCACGGGCAGGATGCCCGCGCCGCTCGTCATCGCAAGGCCCACAGAAGCATCGCGGCCAGAAAGCGCCAGTCCACTTCGGACTTGAGAACGCGGGCGTATTCACGCCCCGAGGGAGAAAGCAAAACCATGGCCGGACCGTCGGTCGGCACACCCAAACGCATAGCCACCTTGCGCCCCTCCGCCTGGGCCAGGCTGACCATGCAGCAGACATAGGAACAAAGAAATGGCTGCATCTCTTCCATGCGGATCGCCGTTTCGTAGGTTTGACACTGTTCCACGTCGCCCGTGGTGAAATAGAGAAGAAGCGGTCGCCGGTTCTTGCGACAATAGACGGCGCAGGCATCGGCGTTCGAATACCACTCCACTTGCGTGCCGCCTTTTGGAGGAACAACGCGGACGCGCTCTCGTCCCCATCGCCGGCCGCGCTTGGCTTCGACCGATGGTTCGGCGGGAGCCGTGGGGGTCGTAGCCTGTTCCGCGCCCAGAAGGAGCGAACTGGGACCCTCGAACGAACCGGCGCCAAACGTGTATTCCACTTCGGACGACGGCGTCGCGGATTCCTCAACGGGTTCGGCCCGAGGCGTCTCGATCAGTTCGTTCTCAATCAGCAGCGGGCTTGCTTTCCAATCCTCTCCGGGGCTCGAGCCCGCGGCCTTTTCGACAGGCGCTTCCAAAGGGGCTGCTCCCGCAGAAGGCTTTGTCGCCGGCGCCGAATCGCCGGGCAGTAAATCGTCGAGCAGAATTCCGCGCAACTCGTTGTCTCCCGCCCGCGTCTCTTGGTCCTTCAGCGGTTGAACGGTTGCAAGAAGAGGGGACACCGATTGCGTTTCGGTTGTTGCCGGCTGTTCTGCTCTTGCCGCCAGTTCGTCCCCTATCTCGTCCAAGAGAATGACACGGAGCTCGTCCTCGCGACCGCCGGCAGCCTTCGGTGGTTTTTCCAGCTGAGGAACAGTGGGTGGCATGACAGGCGGCGAAAGTTCCATCTGCTCTTCCAGCGGGGGTGTTGTCGCACTAGATATCGAAACGACTCGCTCGGACACCTCGTCGAGGCGGATGGCCGGCAACTCGCCACGCTCGCTTCCCGTCGGCCCGACCGGTTCTTTGGGCTGCAAGGGCGTTGCCGGCTGCTCACTGAGCTCTGCCTCAGCTTCCACGTCGAGAGGAAACGCCAGCCCGCCCGCGTCCGCGTTCAGAAGAAGCGAACTGGGCCCTTCCAGGTCGGCAGGAGAATCCTTCTTCGATTGGTCCGCGTCCGATGGCGGCGGGGGCGAAACGGTTCCATCTTTCTCGCGACCAAATAGAGGTTTGTCGTCTTTGGGCGCCATCGGCCTCGCTGCCTGCTGATCCACTCTGATTAACGCTACATCCAACCGGTGATCCGATGCAATCGCAAATGTGAGAAGTAAGAAGCCGGAAAAACAGCAAAGACCGCAGGTCAGCAACTCGTGCGACTCCGGCTTTCCACTTGAAACGTGAAACCTGAAACCTGGAATTCAATCTCTCGATCAAAGCAGGACATTCCCCAGAATGCGGCCCTTGGTTGTTTGAAAGGCTTACAAACACTGCGGAGGCGCGGCCTGCAAAGTGGAATCGTGGTTGCGTGAACCTCTGGATTGCGGCACGCTCTGCTGCCGCTTTGATCTCCACAAGAAACCGCCCCTCGCGGGGAAAAGCCCCGCAAAACAGCGGCAGCAGAGCGTGCCGCAGTCCACAGAAAAAGCTATCCTTCAGAATTGGGGAATGTCTTCTCGATCAAAGAGGTTGATTTCCCGCGCCGGCGCTCTCTACTTATCGTCTGGATGCATTCGACCAAAATCGAGGATTGCGATGGCCGATCTTGAAAATCAGAACAGCGCGAACATCTCCAATGGCAGCGCTTGCCAGCCGCCGTCCTCCGCCGCGAATGAATCGAAAGCCGGCGACCGACCTTCTCGTCCAAGCCGCCGGCGGCGAATTGTGGTGCGGCTCCTGATCATTTTTGCGGCGGCGATTGGCGTGTTGGCCGCAGGCGAAACTGTTCTTCGTCTGTGTGTTGGGCCGAGCGAAGTCGCCGGCTATCCGCTCTACACCTTGGTTCCCGATCCGTTCACAGGCGTTCGCTACGCGCCGAACCTTCACTTGCGGCTGAGTTATGGCGAGAAAGGCAAGCGATTTCGATTCACGACCAACGCGCTGGGATTTCGCGGCCGCGAGGTTTCGTGGGCTAAGTCGCCCGGCGCTTTCCGGGTTCTATTCCTGGGCGATTCGTTCACCGAGGGGTTCGGCGTCAATGACGACGAGACATTTCCTTACTACTTCGAGGAAATCGCCCGCCGGATGGACAAGAACATCGAGGTCATCAACGCCGGACAAAGAGGCTGCGAATTGCCTGAATATCTCGGCTTTCTGCGTGGTTACGGCGCTCGCCTCGCGCCCGATCTTGTGGTCATCAGCCTTTTTGCGGATAATGGTTTCTACATCAGTGGGCCAAATGATCCGCCGCCGCGCTGGGGCGTGGCGTATGGACGCCGCCAGAGCCGCAGTATGGCGGACAGCCTGCGCTGCTGTTTTCCCGACCGATTGATTTCTGTCTGCAATCCCCGGTCGCGGGGTGCCGCGCTCGATCGCTGGCTCCATCGAAACTCATTGTTCTACAGGTGGTTTTCCGACCTGACTTTGCGCTTACCGCCCTGTCGAGCGGCAATGGCGAAACTTGGTTGGATTGAGGACATCGTGCCGGTCCAAACGCCGGTCTCGGGGCAGCCGGCGCCACCGGTCGAGCACTTTCTCAGAGAAAAGCAGAACTCCGATGTCGAGGCGGAGTACGAGACCGAAATCAAGTATCTGACCGAAATCAAAAACATCTGCGCCAACATGGGTGCACAACCTTTCATTCAAATGATTCCTGATCGGTCGTCGCTGCCGCGGTTCGAATCGCTGTGGAACGATCGGATCGAACAGTGGCGCGCGTCATGGGAGCAGGAATTGGGCCGACCGCTTCAACCCCAAGACGTGAACAAGATTTTGCCGACTCAGCAGTTGAGCCAAATCATCGGACGCGTCGGCGCGCACAGCGCAAATCTGACACAACTCGCTTTCGACGGCGTTCTCTATGATGAATTCCACCAGATCACCTATGCGGCGCCGGGAGGCCATTTCTCGCCCCGGGACAACCTTTTTGACGCGCTGGTTCTGCTCGGCGCGCTGATTGATCGCAGGCTTTTGCCGCCCTCGATCACCACGGAAAAGTTCAAGGCCATCTGGCAGAAAGATTTCTCGCACGTTCAACTGCCTTTCTTTCCGCCCGATCCGCCCGAGGTCAAGGGCGGTCAAGTGATTCTCTGGGGAGAAGGTCGCGGGACGGTTGTCTCTTCGCTCGACACCACGGGCGGCCAAGCGGCGCTTTACGAGGTGCACGGCTTTTTCTCGCCGCTGGCCAACATACAGCCACCTTGCGAGCGCGCGAAGAAAGGCGACTTCATCACGTATAGTCTGCGTGTGCCTGACCGGCCAACAACGGCGCGACACGTCCTGGCGGTCGAAATCTGCAATCCCGCGATTGACCCGCATCTGGATCGGGCCGCGCGCCGGTCGCTCTGGTGGGGCAACAACTTGATCCAGGAGTCTTTCCTTGCGTCCAGCGACGTGGGCCGATGGGAACCGTTGGCGCTCTCTCTCGTTCCCGACGACAAGGCCACGACACTCACAATCCGGATCGAAGCCATGCGCGACTTCGAACGCGCTCCAACGGGCGAATTCCCCCTCTTGCTGCGAATGCGCCACTTGCGCATTTATCGAGCGGATGGACAGCTGTCTGGCGGGAAGGGAAACTGAAGAACTTGTCAGGGGACGATAGGAGTCAAAAAAGAGCAATCAACAAGATGGGCGCAGATGCCAGGCCGCGCGGATGGCTTCGAGGAACTCATCGGGTCGCGCCTGCGCAAGTTGTTTGCGGCTTTTGAGACCCCGCGCCAGGTAGTCACCGTAAAGATCGCGCCACTGCGCTTCATACTCACCCAGCGGTGAAAAGGATTGCTGCGTTGCTGCACGGGCAATCGCTTCGCCGGCCATTCGCCCGCACGCGCAAGCGGTGAGTATCCCCGCACCCGTCAGGGGATGAGTTTGCCCCGCGGCGTCGCCGACCAGAAGCATCGAGCCGATCACCGTTTGCGAGATCGGGCCGCTCACAGGAACCAACCCACCGGTTCGCCGGATCGGTGTCGCGCTCGCGATCTTTCCCGACCGAACCAGTCGCGCGACAAGACTGTCCAGCGCCCCACGCAGACGCTTCCGTTCTTCGAGCGGCAGCGCCACGCCGACATTCGCTTCGCTTCCACGCGGAAAGCACCAACCGTAGCCCGCGCCGGATTCGGGTGCCAAAAAGATGTCGGCCGCTTCGCTCGGCTGGGCCAGCGGCAGGACATGCTGGATTGCATACGCGAATTCCATTTGCTCTTCCCGAAACACGCGCCGCACGAGCGAATGAGGACCATCGGCGCCCACGATCACCCCCGCCTCCAATTCGTACTGATTTCCTTCATGTGAGACAAGAACGCCATCGCTGGCAACCGCCCGCACATTGGCCGGCTGCCAAAACGTGACGCCGAGCCGGGCGGCGCGGTCGGCCAGCAGCGCTTCAAACCGCGACCTGTCAAGCACATAACCCGGGGCGCGAAGCGAACCGATCATTTGATCGCCGAAGTGAAATTGCAGGCCGGTAATGGCTTGGACAATCGCTTCGCGCTCGAGAGGGACGGCCTGGCCAATGAGCCTGGGAACCATCTCCGCGCATTGAATCGGCCAACCCCACCGCTTTTTGCGTTCCACGACGGCAACCGACGAGCAGCCTTGTTTCGCCGCTGCGATTGCGGTCGCAAGTCCGGCCGGTCCTCCGCCAATGATCAGGATATTGGATTGCAGCGACTTCATCGGAAAGAATTCTCATCCACCAGGTTCGGAGTTCAGACTTCAGTTTGCCTTTCTCGTTTTTCCCTTTTCCGAATGAATGAAATCCAGCTCGGTTGAGAACAACCAACTCGGCAAGCTAAAGCTTGGACTCCAAACTTGAGGGAACGCGCGCCGCCATCAGCACCTTTTCCAGCAACGGCAGATCGAGACGCGTCTGTTGTTCGAATTGACCGTGATAGGCCGCTCTCGCCTGGTCGAGGTCATAGCAGGTAGAATCGCAAATGGCAATCAGGACACCCGGCAAACCCGCCGCGCGAAAATCTCCACAGTGTTTCTGGAAAAACGCCTCGCAACAACAGCCGATAAAAGCTTCGACTCCATCGCGCCGAGCCGCCGAAAGCGCGGCCATCAAGTCTTCAAAACTGGTGATCGTCACCGGTCGCAATTCGAATCGTTCGGCCATTGCAAATGCTTCGCCCACCGTGCAGCCGCCGCACAATGAGCAACCTTCTTCGTGCCGATAGACGCAGCTGGGCAGCTTTGCGCAGTAGGGCAGAAGGAGAAGCGAAACGGGCCGCGCAAGAATCTCGCGCGGCGTTTCGTTGGTCGAGAAGATGCGGTCGGCTTCGGCCGCCGAAAGGCTCGCCTCAAGCCATTGCCTCTTATGGAGAGCCGCCATGATTGCGGATGCGATGTCGTTGGAGTCAAAACCAGTCGCCTGAACGCCGTCCTCGCGCCAGACATCGGCGATCGAGCGGCGAATCGCCGCCTCGTCGAGCCGGTGATCTTTCAACCGCGCCTCGATGTCGAACACGGCGCGTTGCGGCGAGATGAAATAATCGCCGGTGAGCAAAAGGGAGCGCAATCGCCCGCGCGCGGTGTCCACCTGGACCGACGCGCGGATTACGGCGCCTTCGTTGCGATGGAGACCTCGGAAGATTTCAACGTTCGAAGCCGCGCGCGCAGTCCGTTCGATCCAGGTGGGGCTCTGGAACTTGGGCAGAAGTCGCTGGAAAAGGTTTTGCTCTTCCGCCGTCAGATCGCCTGGTTCCAATCGAACGCCGAACGTTTTTTCAAACCCACGCGCGATTGTTTGCTTGACCAAATCGAGCGGCGGCAGCGCGCCGAGTTCGCGGCGAAGCCACGTCACGCGTTCGGCCGCCGAGTCGAGCGACGCCTGTTTAAGTTTTTCGGTCGGGATGCGCAGCGCGCGGATCATCGCTGCAACGTCGAAGTCGAGCAACAAAGTTCCCTGAAACAAGAACGCGTTGCCTTCTTCGACGCCGCCGGTGCCGGAGATTTTTCGTCCGCCGACCTCGATGTCGTTGCGCGGTCGAAACGCGGCGTCGAGACCGAACTCGCGCAGCGCCTCGATCGTGGCGCCGCAAATTCGCCGATGGAATTCCAGCGAGAATGGCGCGCCGCCGAGTTCCTCCGCATTCGCAATGAGTTCCCAGCCCAACTGGCTTTCATCAAACAAAATGGCGCCGCCGCCGGTCAGTCGCCGATTCACGTCAATGCCGGCCTCGCGGCAATAGGCGAGACGGATTTCTTGCGCGATGTCTTGATGATAGCCGACGAGAGCGGCGGGCGGCGAAAACTGGAGAAAACGCAGTGTGCTCGGCGACTGTCCCCCGGCGCGCGCGGTCAGCAGCGCCTGGTCAAGCGCCATGTTCTCCGCCGCCGTGCGAACCCCCGTATCCAACAATCGCCAAATTTTCTGGGAAAATCTCACGCGTCGCTCTCTCGCCTCTGACTTCTTGCCGCTCACTTCTTCTTTTCGGCATCGGCTTTGGCGATTTCCTTGTCCAGCCAAGGCTCGATTGCGTCGGCGCCGTGCAGCAGATTCGCGCGATTGCCTTCCCAATCGGAAGGCCGAACGCGGATGATCCATCCATCGCCATAGGGCGACTGATTGATCAGGGTGCTGTCGCTCTCGAGCTGTTGGTTGACCGCAACAATTTCGCCGCTCAGGGGGGCGATCAATTTACCGATCCACTTGGACGATTGCAGTTTCCCGCACACTTCGCCCGCCGCGATCTGGTCGCCCTCGAAGGGAAGGTCCACATAGACGATGTCGCCCGCCTCTTTTTGGAAGAAGTCGCTCATGCCGATTGCCGCGGCGCCGTCGGGCTCGATTCTCACCCAGGCGTGGTCGGAATGATAATACAGTTCGTCGGGAAACTCATAGCCTTTGATCGTCGCCATTGTCGGTGCTCCCTTGTGGCATGGGCATCTTGCCCATGTTGGTAGGGACAGTTTGCCAACCTGTCCATAGCCTCTCTCGAACCGAACGGGACCCCCTTACCAAAGTGCGCTTCAGATCATCAAGGAACAACA
>Ga0315277_10006696_pt1 | contig 15008 bp, 11 predicted proteins | sample YL17G05_15_MG_FD_203695 | JGI IMG/M metagenome (GOLD analysis project Ga0315277, IMG submission 203695) | Sediment microbial communities from Yellowstone Lake, YNP, Wyoming, USA - YL17G05_15 | ecosystem: Environmental > Aquatic > Freshwater > Lake > Sediment | place: USA: Wyoming | collected...
AGATTATCTTTCATTTCATCCAATGACGGATGTGCGGGTGCATGAAAATCTGGTCACACAGCGCTTTTGCTTGCTTCTCTCTCAACTTCTTCTCATATTTAGGAAGAATTATGGAATTTCCGCCGGAAAATATTAAAGATCGGATCACCGACTTCATAAATCCCGACAGCATAAAGGGTAATACGGGAATAAAAATCGCGATTGGTGTCTGCGTTCTTACTCTTACGCTTCTCATGTTTCCGCATTTTGATTCGTTCGAATATACGAGCACTGTAGGGACAGTATGGGTTGAGAAAGATTTAGTAGCTCCTTTCGACTTTCCGATTTACAAGGATCAGAATGTTTATCAGCGTAAACGGCAGGAAGCAATGGATGCTGTCCCGCCGGTGTACGAACGGAAATCCGATGCTGCGATACGATATACGGACAGCCTGAGGGCAATTTTATCGGCATTGAGAATCATCTCACACGATAGGGCGAGCAACGATCCTGCGGCTGTGAAGGGGACCCCTTTTCCGCTAACCGATGATGAATTGCAGATCATTCGTATACACCGGAGTCAGCGCGTCTCTTCGTTTGTCGATCGCTGTGAAAATTTACTTCCTCCGCTCCTCGCCGATATTTACCAAACTGGTCTTCTCAACCGGTCGAAAACACGACTTACCCAACCATATGTCGCAATCCGAAAAGGAAATAATGAAGAACTCATCCCCACTGCAAAATTCTACAATCTGGAAGAGGTCTTTGGGATTATCAATGCACGAATCCAGGACAACTTCAGAGGATCTGATGAGTTGCAGTTAGTCGGTAAAATTCTCCGTACAGTAATTACTCCCAATCTCATCCTGAATGCCTCCGAAACCAACGTGGCGCTGCAGATCGCCGCAGACAACGTTCCCAGAACTACAGGTTTCGTTCTGCAGAACGAACGTATTATCGGCAAGCATGAACGTATTACCGAGGATGTCAGATTAAAACTCGAATCATACCGCCGTGCGGTGATTGAACGGAGTACGGTTTCCGCCTCGTGGCAGTACTGGCTGGGAATATTCTTCCATGTGACTATCATTCTCGGCCTATTCGCACTCTATCTGTACTATTTCCAGCGGCAATGCTTCAGAGACAACAGCAAGCTTCTCCTCATAGGCATCATCATTCTGATGCAGATGTTCTTTGGGTACATAACAGTTATCGTGGATGTTGAAGCGCCTCTGGAGTACCTGATCTTCATTCCTGCCGCTTCGATGCTCTTTGCCATTATTTTCAATTCGCGTATTGCATTCTACGGGACTGTCGCGATCGCATTCCTCATCGCCGGCATGCGGGGAAACGATTACAGCCTTGCCCTCGCATCGATTGTAGCCGGTACGATCGGAACTTATACGGTGCGGGATATACGGAGCCGGACACAGATTTTCAGATCGCTCATCTATATATTTTTTGCCTACATTGTCTCCATACTTGCTATCTCGCTGGCAGCTCTGCACTCGTTGTCTCTAATGGCTACGGAGGCCGGATTCGCATTGATCAACGCAATAGTATCGCCGGTTCTTACATACGGACTCCTCTTTTTCTTTGAGAGAGTATTCAAAGTGACGACGGATCTCACGCTGGCTGAACTTTCGGATTTAAACAATCCGCTCCTCATCGAGCTGTCGGAACAGGCGCCCGGAACTTTTCACCACAGCGTTACGATAGGAAATCTGGCAGAAGCCGCAGCGGAAGCAATCGGTGCCAATTCGATTCTCGCCCGCGTCGGCGGATACTACCACGACATCGGAAAATTATTGAAACCGGAATACTTCGTTGAAAATCAAGTTGGTCCGCACGGCCGCCACAACCGACTGAAACCAAGAATGAGCGCCCTTATTATTTCCTCGCACGTCCGCGAGGGGATTGAACTCGGTAGAAAGCGGGGGTTGCCCGAAGTGGTCCTGAATTTCATTCCTCAGCATCACGGAACGACAAGGATATCGTTCTTCTATGATAAGGCGTTGAAGCAAGCGGCAAAAAAACCGCCCAAGGATCCGATTCATGAGGAGGATTACCTCTACCCGGGTCCTAAACCCCAGACGAAAGAAGCCGGTATCGTTATGCTCGCAGATTCTGTGGAAGCTTCAACACGAACCTATCCCAACCTTACGCCTCAGAAACTTGAAGCGGCGATCGATAACATGATTAAACACCGTTTCATGGAAGGACAGCTCGACGAGTGTGAACTGACCCTCCGCGATCTCACTAAAATAAAAGAAGCTTTCCTGAAAATTCTCATCGGCATCCACCACCACCGGATTCAATATCCGGAACAGGAGGGAGAGGGATCACAGGTTAAGGAGCAGAAGGAAGCTGTTGAAGAGAAGATACAGGATAGTTCTCCGCCTGCAGAGAAAATCGAGGAAACAAAAATATCCGAATCGGAAGGGAGCGAAGTCCCTGCCCCCGAACAAACTCCTCCATCGGTCTCGATAGAACAGCCGTCAACAACAATCACCTGATCCGTGGACGACGTCCAATGAAAGAAGAGCTCCGTTCCTACTTTCACTACCTTCAGCTTGAGAAAAATATTTCACCGAACACGGTTGCGGCGTACACAAACGACCTCGAACGCTACAGGGCATACCTTCAGGACCATGGAATCAGTTCATCGGCACGTATAGAGGGAAAAGACATTTCGAAATTCCTGTCGGAACTCTACAAATACGGTTTATCGCCGCGAAGCGTCACACGTACGCTGTCAGCTATCAGGATGTTCCATAAATTCCTCATGAGCGACGGATTAGCACAGAAGAATCCGGCTGAAAATATCGACTCGCCAAAACTTCCGCGGGAATTGCCCGATGTCCTTAATCAGGATGAAGTTGAAAAAATCCTGAACCAACCGATGACATCGGAACCGCTCGGAATTCGGGATCGGGCAATCCTCGAGACGCTTTATGCTACCGGCACGAGAGTGAGTGAACTTATAACGATCAGACAGCCGGATATCCACTGGCAGGAAGGTATTGTTAAAGTACTCGGGAAAGGGTCGAAAGAGAGATATATTCCCATCGGTAAGTCGGCTTTAAGGTGGATTGAACTTTATTCTAAAGACGTACGTCCTTCATTAGTACGCGGCGGTTCCGGGCGGGATTTCATTTTCCTCAACGCACGCGGAAAGCCAATGACACGAATGACGGTCTGGAATATCGTGAAGTCGTCAAAGGAGCGGGCAGGAATTACGAAAGATGTTCATCCCCATACGTTCCGTCATTCATTTGCCACGCACCTGCTGGAGGGTGGTGCGGATCTGCGGTCAGTTCAGGAAATGCTGGGACATGCCGACATCACGACAACGGAACTCTATACTCATATTGACAGAGAGTACCTGAAAGAAGTTCATAAAACATTTCACCCGAGAGGCTGAGAGGAAAATATAGTGAGATAATGCTCGACCAAATTTACATATTGCCCATATTACTTTTTTCCGTCGTGATTCATGAAGTTTCACACGGTTACATGGCTTTGCGCCTCGGGGATCCGACAGCTCGTGATATGGGGCGTTTAACACTTAATCCTATCCCACACATCGATCCGGTCGGATCGATACTGGTTCCGCTCTTCTCTCTCTTCGTTGCTGGTCAGGTGTTCATCGCATGGGCGAAACCGGTTCCGGTGAATCCGATGAATTTTTCGAACTACCGTCGTGACGACATACTTGTCTCTGTAGTCGGTCCGCTGTCGAATATTCTCCTCGCTCTGGTATGTACACTCTGTTTCATCGCCGTGAGTTTTCTCGGGTTGTTGTTTCACGAGCCATCGGCCATCGTCATTCAAGCGTTCGACTTTTTTCTCCGCATGTTTTGGGGGGGAATTGTGCTCAATATTATACTTGCGGTTTTCAATATGATACCGATTCCGCCGCTGGATGGTTCCCATGTGGTCGCATCATTGCTTCCGGACGAAACAGCCGAGAGATTTAGAAGCATAGGTTTCTACGGGGTATTTATAATCCTTCTTCTGATGCGGTGGCCTCCATTTTATAATCTCTTCGGGGGAATCGTCGGCACGCTCATGGTCCCGTTCATTATGCTCAAACAGTTGTTCCTCGGGTAGTATGAGTACACAACGCCGCATGGTCATTCTTGCCGAGTCGAAGTTCGGTCCGCTCACCTCGAAAACTACAAATCAGGCGATACGATACATTCCCGAACAGGTTGTCGGGATTATCGACAGCCTCCATGCCGGAAAAAAAGTTCAGGAAGTCATCGGCTTCGGGGGAGATATTCCCGTATATGCCACACTCGAAGAATCTCTGGTTAAGAGGCCGGATACTCTCCTCATCGGCATTGCGCCGACAGGCGGACGACTGCCGGAGTCGTGGCGGCCGATAGTACACGAAGCGATAGAAAATAATTTAAATGTGATCAGTGGACTCCACACCTATCTCTCGGATGATTCCGAATTCCGCAATCGTGCACGTTCTGCCGGAGTAGATTTGATCGATCTTCGGAAGGTTCCCCCAAAGTATGAAGTTGTTGTGAAAGGTCTCTGGAAACACAGACGTGCAAAGACCATACTCACGGTAGGAACCGACTGTAATGTCGGCAAGATGACCGCTTCTTTCGAGCTGCATCGCGAGTTCCGGCGCCGCGGACTGAATTCAGTCTTTCTAGCGACGGGTCAGACCGGAATTCTACTTTCCGGAAACGGCGTCTGCGTCGATTCGGTGGTGGGGGATTACATCGCAGGTTCCATTGAAACTGCTATTGAAGAAACTGCGGGAGGAGGCGCGGAATATATCCACGTCGAGGGTCAGGGTTCACTGACTCACCAGGGATATTCAAGTGTGACTCTCGGGATGCTCCACGGTGTTATGCCTGATGCGATGATCATGGTCCATCATCCGAAACGTCTAAAGGACGATTATGGTCTGGCGCTGGACAACCTTCCATCGTTTATCCGCCTGCATGAGATGATTCTCTCCCCCTTCAGGCAATCAAAGGTTGTCGGGATCGCGATGAATACCGTAGGGATGAACGATGCCGAGATGAATGAAGCCAAGGCAACACTGGAACATAAGACAGGTCTGCCTGTCGGAGATGTATTCTCGCCCGATGTGCGCATACTTGCCGATGCAATCATCCGCTATTGTAACAATAATATAAAAGAGGCGCTGTGAACCAATATAATGTGGCAGTCGTCGGTGCGACCGGCCTTGTTGGCAGGAAAATGGTTCAAGTTCTCGAGGAACGCAAGTTCCCGGTAAAGAGAATCTCACTTCTTGCATCCGCACGATCGGTGGGGAAGTTGATGGATTTCTGTGGAAAGTCGGTTGCCGTTGAAGAGCTTCAGCAAAAAAGCTTCGAGGGGATTGACATCGCTCTGTTTTCTGCCGGGGCTGGTGTCAGCAGAGAGTTTGCGCCCGTTGCCGCACGCACAGGGGCGCTGGTCATCGATAACAGCAGTGCATTCCGGATGGATCCGCACGTGCCTCTTGTGGTGCCGGAAGTGAATCCAGAGGACATCCGCAATCATAAAGGCATCATCGCCAATCCCAATTGCTCTACCATCCAGATGGTCGTCGTCCTGAAACCTCTCCATGACCTGTGGAAAGTGAGACGGCTTATCGTTTCAACCTACCAATCGGTAACGGGTGCCGGGAAGCTCGCCGTTGACCAGCTCGAATCAGAACTCTTGAAAATAGAACCGCCGGTCCGGAAATTTCCGCATCCTATTGCAATGAACGTCATTCCGCAGGTTGATGTTTTCGCCGAGGAGAAGTACACACGGGAAGAAATGAAAATGGTGAATGAAACAAAGAAAATACTGGGCGATCCCTCGCTTAGGATTTCTGCGACGTGCGTTCGTGTTCCCGTCATAAGAGGACACAGCGAGTCGGTCAATATCGAATTTGAAAAATCGTTTACCCTCGATGAAATCCGGCATGCGCTCAATGAGGCGCCCGGAATAAAAGTACTGGATGATGATGAACATTCTCTTTATCCGATGCCGCTCTTGTCATACGAAAAGGACGATGTGTTCGTAGGCCGTATCCGGCGTGATACTACTGTGGCGAACGGCCTCAATCTGTGGATCGTGGCTGACAACCTTCGCAAGGGAGCCGCAACGAATGCAGTACAGATTGCTGAAGAGTACATCAAATACCGCTGATGGGTGTATACCCGTCTATCGCTCATCACAGCTCACCGTTGAATATTTTTGAGTTCAACGTTTGCTTCTCTATCCTCGATTTGGTATAATCTCAATACGTATTTTGTTTAATTAATCAACCTATGAAGGCGCCATTCCGGGAAAGACTGAAGCAGGGACTCATCATCTGTGATGGTGCGATGGGGACACTGCTGGAGCTATACGGTTTTAACGAACTCCCACACGAAATATACAACGTAATAAATCCCCAAATTGTCGAATCCATCCATCGTGAGTACATCCAGGCCGGTGCGGAGATAATCGAGACGAATACTTCCGGCGCAAATCGACTCAGGCTTACGCAATACCACGCTCAGGAAAAATTTAAAGAAATTAACAGACAGGGTGTCGTCATTGCCCGCCGTGCCGCCGGGAATGATGTCTATGTCGCAGGTGCGATCGGACCGACGGGTCAGCTTCTCGAACCGATAGGTAAAATAAAACGTCGGATGGCGAAGGAAATGTTCCGCGAGCAGGCGGAGATACTCCTTTCTGAAGGTATCGATCTCATCATACTTGAGTCGTTCGTGAGCATTGATGAACTTGATGAAGCGCTCGCAGCGGTGAAGGAGCTAACGGATCTTCCGGTTGTTGCGCAGAAGGCATTTTCCGAAGACGCCGAAATATTAGGAGGGTCATTCCCTCGCGAGGTCGTTGACCACCTGATAGAAAAAGGGGCAGACGTCGTGGGCGCGAACTGCTCCGTAGGTCCGCAGAGGATGGTCAATCTCATTCGCAGTATATACCATCGGGGCTTAGTTGTATCTGCACAGCCGGCGGCCGGTATTCCGACGCTCTTCGAGGGTAAGGCCATGTACCACGCGACACCCGAGTACCTTGCCGTTCATGCGAAGGATCTGGTTCGGTCCGGTACGACAATTATCGGCGCATGCTGCGGCTCCACACCGCAGCATATCAAAGCAATTGCCGATGCGGTGAAGGGAATGGAAATCGGATCATCTGGAGAACGCGTCGTTCAGAGTGCCGATAAGGTTGTTGACGAGGTAGAACAGCGGTACTATGTTGCACCATCCCGCTGGTCAAAATTTTCAAAAAACGTCAATAAGAAGTTCCTCGTGGCGGTCGAGCTGGATATCCCGCGCGGAGTAGAGATGACAAGCGTTCTGGAAGGCGCTCAATTCTGCTATGAGCGTAAGATCGACGCAGTAAACATCACAGATGGCGCCCGTGCGCGCCTTCGTATGTCGCCGGTCGCCATATCGCTCCAGGTGCAGCAGCGGACGGGGATTGACGTTATCACGCACTGCACAACCAGGGACCGCAATCTCATCGGATTGCAGTCTGACCTTCTCGGTGCCTACGCTCTGGGCTTACGCAATATTCTCTGCGTGACGGGTGATCCGACCGGTATCGGGGATTATCCGCAGGCATCATCAGTTTTTGACGTTGATTCCGTCGGACTTATCCGCGCGGTGAACGCGATGAATAACGGAGTCGATCTTATGGGGAATTCCATAGGTACGCCGACATCTTTTTTCATTGCGTGTGCGGCAAATCCGTCTGCCGCGGATTTTGATAAGGAAATACAAAAATGCGAGCGGAAGGCTGAAGCCGGAGCGCAGATGTTTTTCACTCAACCGCTGTTCGAGATGGCTACGTTGGAAAAATTTCTGAATGCTATCGATCATCTCCGTATACCTCTCATGGTCGGCGTCATTCCTCTGCGAAGTTACCGCCATGGTGATTTTCTGCACCATGAAGTGCCCGGGATGAGGATTCCCGAAAAAATAAGAAATGAACTGCGCGCGGCAGGCGATCAGGCCGCCGCTGTCGGAATAAAACAGGCAAAGGAAATATTGCACCAGGCAAAGCAAATGGTTGCGGGCGCCTATATCATGCCTCCATTCCGAAAGTATCACGTGATCGATGAATTGTTAAGCGTCCTGTAAAAAAGTGCCTGAAGAAAAATACGACATAAGGCGAGAGCTGGTTGCGGTCTGTCATCGACTCGAAGAAAAAGGATTTGTGACAGCGGCAGAGGGAAATGTCACTGCCCGCATGGGGAACGGAAATATCCTCTGCACGCGGCACGGAATTAATAAAGGGAGAGTAACAGAGGATGACCTGATCGAAGTTACTCCTCATGGTGAATTGCTCACAAACCGTCATCAACCCTCTACTGAATTGAAAATGCATCTTTTTATCTATGATCAGCGTCCTGATGTTAAGGCTGTCGTCCATGCTCACCCCGTGTACGCCACGGGATTTGCAACCGCACGGATTCCGCTGACAGACTGTGTCCTGCCGGAGATTGTCGTCGGTCTCGGATCCATACCTCTTGCCGAGTATGCGACACCCTCGACGGATGAAGTTGCCGTATCGCTTTCCCTCTATATTCGGGGGAGAGATGCGGTTCTTTTGGCGAACCATGGCGTAGTGACGATCGGCGGGGATCTCTGGGATGCATACTGGAAGATGGAGCAAGTCGAACGTGCGGCGCAGGTGACATTCATAGCACATTTGCTGGGGGGAGAGAAACCACTCACCGGAAAACAGATAGAAAAACTCCGTGCCGCCTACACTGAAACGTATGGAAAGGACATTCCGTTTACCATACACGATCAACCGGGTGAAAGTCAAAGACCGCACATCGGTACGGGAGAAATGGACAGAAGATTTCGTGAACTCTTAAAAAATATACTGCAAGGTTCCCAATGATTAGAGTGAAATCAAAGATTCGACGTGTGAAAAAAATAAGGGTGGGTGTTCTTTTCGGGGGTCGCTCAGCAGAACATGAAGTATCCCTCGTTTCAGCTGAATCGATCATGAATGCTCTTGGCAGGAACCGGTATACGATTATTCCTATCGGAATCACACCCGATGGCCGCTGGTTCAGTGATACGAAAATTTTTAATGAACTCAAACAGAGGCGATATCGGAGTCGACGGCATCAGAGCATCCTGTCGCCGGATCCGACCACGGGCGGTCTTCTGTCGTGGACTGCTGCATCTCAAGCCCTGCGAAGAATAAAGCTGGATGTTGTATTTCCCGTATTGCACGGGACTTTCGGTGAAGACGGGACTCTCCAGGGTCTCCTCGAGCTTGCAAACATCCCGTACGTAGGTGCCGGAGTGCTCGGTTCTTCTGTCAGTATGGACAAGGTAATGACAAAACAGCTGTGTTGTCTCAGAGGCATCCCGGTTAGTCCATCCGTCTTTTTTTATTCTCACGACTTTCACGAAGATCCTGCCGCAGTAAGGGTGATGGTTGAAAAGAATTTGGATTATCCGTACTTCGTCAAGCCGGCGAATCTGGGATCTAGCGTCGGCATTTCGAAGGTCCATGATCGCGGCGAATTGAAAAAAGCAATTCTTCTCGCGAGCCGGTACGATCGGAAAATTCTCGTGGAAGAAAGTATTGAGAACGCCCGTGAGATCGAAGTGGGTGTGCTGGGGAATAATACGCCCCGAGCGTCGGTTCCGGGGGAAATCATTCCTTCAAATGAATTTTACGACTACGATGCAAAATACGTGGACGGGGCGTCTAAGGCAGTAATCCCTGCACAGCTCCCGCGGACCCTCGTTCGAAAATTACAGAACATGGCAGTCGATGCGTTTCAAACCGTCGAATGTGCAGGCATGGCACGTATAGATTTTCTCGTTGTCAGAAAAACGGGGAAAATTTATTTTAATGAAATCAACACAATTCCGGGATTTACTTCGATCAGCATGTATCCGAAACTCTGGAAAGCTACGGGTGTTTCGTATCCGCGGCTTCTGGATGAACTAATTCGACTCGCAATCGAGCGAAATCGTGAAAATGGACGTCTGCAGCGCGTGTACGCGCCTAAAAGAGCGTGGTACCGGTAATCGAGGAAATTTGATTTCCATCAAAATATATCTTACATTTTTCCCATGGAATATCAGTACTACCGAAAAGCCAAGCCAAAGGTAAAAACGTGGCTCAATAAGACGATGAGGAAAAAAAGTGTCGTCATTCCGCTCCTCATCGCAATTCCCGTTATTTCATTTATGCTTTTCAGTAAAAGAGGCATAGTCGAACGAATCTCTCTCGAAGCGACAAAGAAAGAAAAAATTCAGGAGCTGAGGATACAGAAAAAGACATATGATGAACTCCAGAAGCAGTCGAAAGCGCTCGACAACGACCTCAAAGCGATCGAGAGAGTCGCAAGAGAAAAATATGGCTTGATTCGGGAAGATGAGACCGTTTATAAAGTGAAGAGAGATAAGCTGTAAGCAGTTGTGTGATTATCCTCTGTATATCAGAGTGTACACACGTTCCATATCATCGGAAGCATACCTGACCATTCCCTATGGATCTATTTGAGAAATCTGACCCCGGGCATAAAGAAGTGAACAGCGCCGGCTCCGTGCCGCTTGCTGAACGAATGCGCCCGCAGGATATCAACCATTGTGTCGGTCAGCAGCATCTGATCGGGGAGGGAAAGCCCCTGCGTATCTTCATCGAAAAGGATGAAGTGCCGTCTATGATATTCTGGGGACCTCCGGGTTGCGGTAAGACCACGCTCGCGCGGATCATATCCCGGCACACCAATGCAGAATTTTTCCAGTTGAATGCGGTATCTTCGGGAGTGCAGGACGTACGTAAGATCCTCGATCGCGCACATGCCAACCGCACGCGTTTTCAGCGGAGAACAATTCTCTTCATCGATGAGATTCACCGTTTCAACAAAGCACAGCAGGATGCACTGCTCCATAGCGTCGAAGAGGGAGATGTTGTCCTCATCGGCGCAACGACAGAAAATCCATCCTTCGAAGTCATACCGCCGCTCCTGTCGCGTTGTATGGTCTATGTGCTCGAACCGCTATCCGGTAAGGAATTAGATACGATCATTGATCGCGCCCTCACGGATGATGCTGTTCTGAAGCCGCAAAGAATTCATGTGGGTACAAAAGAACGTGAGTTACTCATGCTCCTCTCGGGCGGTGATGCGCGCATTGTTCTCAACGGTCTGGAAACCGCGCTACGACTGACAGGGAAGGATAAAAACGGGGAACGGACAATAAGCGGCAAGGAAATTGAGGCAGCTTTCCAGCGCCGCAATTTGAGGTATGATAAGGGAGGGGAAGAACATTACAACATAATTTCCGCGTTCATTAAAAGCATGAGGGGATGCGATCCGGATGCTGCAGTTTACTGGCTTGCACGCCTTCTCGAAGGAGGGGAAGATCCGAAATTTATTGCCCGGAGAATGATCGTCCTTGCATCGGAGGATATCGGAAATGCTGATCCGCACGCTCTGGTGCTTGCCGCGAGTTGCTTTACAGCCGTGGATTACATCGGTATGCCTGAGGCGAGGATAATCCTTTCGCAGACGGCAATATATCTCGCGTCTGCCCCGAAGAGCAACGCGTCGTATATGGCAATCGAGGAGGGGTTGACAGATGTTCGCAGTAAAGTGCACTATGAGGTTCCGCTCCATCTGCGTAATGCCCCGACAAAACTCATGAAAGACTTAAGGTATGGCGAAGAGTATCTGTACGGGCACAGTCACCCCGGTCACTTTGTCGAACAGCAGTATCTTCCGGAGGCATTGAAGAATAAAATTTATTATAAGCCGTCAGATCAGGGTGAAGAGGGAGAAATACTAAAGCGTCTGAACACGTGGTGGAGTAAAAAACAACGATGAAAAGTAAAAAATCATTTGCCGTCGGCGTTGATCTTGGCGCGACGAATATTAAAACCGGAATCGTGGAAGTTAACGGCTCCATATCCGACCAGATATCCGTTGAATCGAAATCAGATAAGGGGCCTCCGGTCGTAATACAGCAGATCATTTTTTCCATTCAGGAAGTGTTGGGAAAATATAAACTGCGCGACTGCAAGGGAATCGGCATCGGCACGCCGGGAGTTGTATCAAGTACGGATGGAACGGTTCAGCACCCCCCAAACTTTGCCAATTGGTCATCCGTTGATGTAACAAAGAAAATCCGGCAGTCGTTTTCTGTACCGGTATATGTCGAAAATGACGCAAACTGTGCCGCGCTGGCGGAATCCCGCTTTGGCGCCGGTATTGAATTCAAAGATTTCCTTTTTGTGATATGGGGAACGGGAATTGGCGGTGGTATCATTATTAATCGTAAACTGTATCGGGGCCCCAATGGCGGAGCCGGCGAAATTGGCCACCTGTCGATCGATTACGATGGTGCGGCATGTAATTGCGGCGGTATCGGGTGCATAGAAAGCTACATTGGGCAACGCTACCTCTCACAGAGGACCAAAGAAATATTCACTACATTAAGGAGCGGAGAGAGAGCAATAATCGAGAAACTTGTAGATGGGAATCTCGATAAAATAGAGCCCGTAATCATATCAAAAGCTGCAGAACTCGGAGATCCAACCGCCATCAGCATTCTGAAGGAAGCCGGTACCCTGTTGGGCTCTGCGCTGGCATCGATTTTGAATGTACTCGACCTCGAAGTTGTTGTCATCGGTGGAGGCATCTCAGCCGCCCCCGGTTTCGTATATGAAGCGATCCTCTCGAGTGTCCGCTCACGTGTTCTCAAGCCGCACAGGGCCGGTGTGAAGGTAATACGCGCTTCGCTCGGTAATAATGCGGGGATAATCGGAGCGGCGAGTCTCGTCCTCTAACACCATGCTTCAGCGCCTGCCGGTTATACTCATTCTACTTTTCTTCTCGACCGTCGCTCATGCACAGGTGAATGGTTTTGCGGATACTGTGAAAGCGCCTGCCGATTCTGTAACAGCAGACACTCTGGTTGCCTCCCGCGATTCGGGCGCCGTCAGCGGCGTTGATACAGTCATTACATACACGTGTTCGGATTCGATCGTTTTCTCCATCAGTACGAAGATAATGTCGATGTACAGAAAGGGAGACATTAAATACCAAAAGATGGGACTACAGGCGGAGAGGATCGATATCGATTGGGATACATCGACGCTAACGGCTTTCGGTGCAGAGGATTCTGCAGATACCAGCGGAAAGCATCGCAGGGGATTGCCTGTCATGAAGGACGGGGGGGAAGTGTACAAAGGGGAGGAACTGAAATATAATTTCAGGTCGAAACGGGGAAGCATTCGTGTCGCAGACACGGAGATGGATCAGGGTTTCTACCACGGCGAGCAGTTGAAAAAAATGAGTCAGGATGTACTCTTCGTGGCTGACGGGAGGTACACGACATGCGACTCATCCTCGCCCCATTACTACTTCTTCAGTCCTAAGATGAAGGTCACTCTCCAGGACAAGGTAATTGCCGAACCCATTTACATGTACATCGCTGATGTTCCCGTATTCTGGTTTCCGGTTGCGATATTCCCCAGCAAGGGAGGGCGTCGGTCCGGAATCATTCCACCCGCAATTGCCGAAGATGCAACTCACGGTAGAATACTCCGTCATGTGGGTTACTACTGGGCGATCAGCGATTACATGGATTGGAGTATGCGGACCGATCTGTACACAAAGGGGAGCTGGGCTCTGTTTTCGGATTATCGGTATTCTCTACGGTATAAATTTTCAGGGAGTCTCTCCGGACAGTACCGTAAAATGATTGAGGGTGAATCGAGTGACGCGGGCAGGAAGAAAAATGTGTCGTACAATGTCCGGGCATCGCACAGACAGGAAATCAATCCCACAATGCGGTTCGATGTGGATTTCACATTCGCGAGCAACAACTCTTTTCAAAACACGATCGACCTCAATCAGGCGTTAAGACAGGAAATATACTCCAACGCGACTATTTCCAAATCGTGGGAAGGAACTCCGAACAGCATGAGTGTCAATGTTTCGCGGCGTCAGAATCTCATTAATGGAAATGTCTCCGAGGTCCTTCCGTCGATCAGTTTCAATCACAGCCAGAGCTATCCTTTCCGTTTCGGTAAAAAGTCGTACGAGGATCTTTCGGCGCTCGCATGGCATGAAATGATCGGAGTAAGTTACAGCGCAAATTTATCCAATGGCCGGTCAAAGATAAAAGAGAGTGTTAAAGGAGTAAGAGTTTCCATCGATGGGATCGATACGACGACAACCGTGGATGAATTTGCTGCTTCGCAGAATCAGCGGTTGACTCAGGGACTCAGCTTCAACATCGCACCCAAGATCGGATATGTTACCGTTGCGCCCTCGCTGAGTTACCGCGACGAACGGTCTGTAAACTACAGGGACGATCCCGATACTTCAGGCGGGGATGTTGTATTCAGGCACAGCCGTGCGTGGTACCGGTATGGCGCTGTTACAGCCGGCATTTCGGCCAGTACGAAGCTCTACGGAATGCTCCAGCCGAACATGCTCGGAGTTCAGGCATTCCGTCATACGCTGACGCCGACACTCTCGCTTTCCTATTCCCAGCAGGTCGTTGGTGAAAGTCCCGCTCCGAAGCAGATGATGATGAATCTCGGTGTGGGAAATAACTTTGAAATGAAGATACAGCCGGTGTCTGAGGGTGAGGAGCCTAAAAAGATCCAGCTCCTGAATCTGAGTGCGGGTCTATCCTATAATTTTTCCGCGGATAGCCTCAACTTTTCTCCGATCGGTATTAGCTACAGGACGAACATTGCCAATGCCTTTGATATCGCCGGGGGTGCGGGTTTCGACCTGTATAAACTGGAACAGCGCTCGCCGAATAATTACCAGCGAGTGAACAAGTTCCTTCTAACCGAGGAGGGAAGGCTTGCAAGGATGACGAATTTTTCCGTCAGTCTCTCGTCAATGCTATCCGGAGAAAGCAGTTCCGAAAAGGATACGACCGAGTCTGACAAAGAGGAAAACGTATCTACCATGTGGTACGGAAAAGAGGAAGAGCTGGATTTCAGCATTCCGTGGCGGTTACAGTTGTCGTGGGATTATTCGGAGAATAAGG